>ERZ888423.64-NODE-64-length-99088-cov-31.176254_pt1 | contig 99088 bp, 103 predicted proteins | sample MGYA00520523_ERZ888423 | MGnify/ENA primary metagenome ERZ888423 (study PRJEB32303, sample SAMEA104408611) | aquatic metagenome | biome: Brackish water; feature: Pelagic; material: water | place: Baltic Sea | collected 2014-06-08T10:24:00 | depth 30,27 m ...
ATCGCACAGGATCAATAGTGCCGGTTACCGGTACTCGCGTCAAGTCCTTGGATGCGTTACGGTATGACCGCTGCCGGCGATCTCCCGCCGGGTAGCGGCCCAGCGTCCCGATGACCGGACTGAGGCGACCTTGCCGGACGCCGAGCCAGGTGATCGGAGCCGACTTGGCCTTTTTCAGCCGCTTCAACGCTGGCTTGCCAATATTTGATCAGGTTTGGAAAGCCCACGTTAGGGTCTGCGCATCCAGCGCGCGCCTTGAGGTGCTTTTTGCCTCTTCGAATGCCTCCCTTACTGAACCGGTAACTATCTGCCACCCCAAGCCGCGCTGGACACCCCTTGATCCTTCCGCAGTTTCACAGTATCACAGTATCATGCGCAATATAACCGTAGCCATTGATGAAGAAACCTACGTCGCCGCCCGGGTGAGAGCTGCGGCGCAAGGCTCCTCGATCTCCGCCCTGGTCAAGCAATTCCTGAAAGACCTGACCGCTCGTGACGCGCGGTTCGAAGCCCTTGCCCAGGAGGAAGAGAATATCCGTGCCCGGATTGAGGACTTCGACGCCGCGGCCCGATTGCCCCGCGGCGACCTTTATCGCCAAGACCCGTGAGCGTTTTCCTCGACACCAACATCCTCCTCTACAGCCTTGACCTCAACGCTGGCGAGGGGACCAAGCAGGATGTGGCGCTTGGCTATCTTGCACGGCGGGATGTGGTGCTCAGTGTGCAGGTCTTGCAGGAGTTCTACGTGCAGGCCACGCATGCACGGCGGGCGCGCCCAATCTCCCATGATGACGCCGTCGGCTTGATCCGGGCCTGGAGCCGCTTCGAGGTGGTCGACAATAGCCAGGCCCTCCTCAAGGCGGGCCTGGCGCTGCGTGCATCCGCGCAGTTGTCGCTCTGGGATGCTCTCATCGTTGCGGCTGCCGCTGGCGCCGGCTGCGAAGAATTGATCACGGAAGATCTTAATTCCGGCCAAGATATCGCCGGCGTGCGGATCATCAACCCATTCCTGCGCGGCGCTGCATGAGCGCGCCCGGCTGCGGAAAGCGTCACTCCATCGAAAGCAAAAGTTCTGGCGATGACCCAGAGATCGAAGAAGTCCTTCATGCGGGTGTTGCGCAAACCGAGCGTTACCAGCGCTTCCAGCTTTTCGGCGACAACCGTTTCCGGTGGATAGGCCTTCACGACGGCTGACGGGAAGTCCAGCAGCGACGGGTACGTCACCTCGGTAGCCTGCGGCGTGACGGCGTCGCCGAAACCGATGTCGATCTGGATTGGCAGGCGTGCGTTCGCTATCATTGCGATCAGCGTGACACGCACGCCGCGATAGTCTTATTCATCGCGGGCGCTTTCGGCGCGAACGCTGGCGGCTTCGTAGGTCACGCCATCGCCCGCCACGGCGAGATCGCAGAGCGTCTTGAATATCGTGGCCATGCGTTCGGGTGCGGGATCGCCCTGGCCAAGCAGGTCGAGATCGCCGGTGCTACGATAGGGCACCGGCGCCCAGAGCGAAAACAGCATCGCGCCTTTGAGAATGAACTGGTCGCGGTAGCCCGATTGCGCAAGACGATAGATCAGGCGTTCGATAGCGAAACGCGTCATCAGAAGCTGCGCGTTCTCGCCGCGCTGGCGCGCATAGTCGATCAGCCGGGCGTGCACCGAAGCGCCGACGTTTTTGAGCGGCGGCCGCGTCATGGCAGGTTTTCCAGATAGGGACGCATCACGGTCGCGACGCGGTCAGCCACGGCGCAGCGCCATATCTCGTCGGCGGTCGCGCGCTTGCGGCGCAGCGCGTCGCGGAGCGCTTCGAGCGCGACATCGAGGCCGACCTTCGAGCGATGCTTGAAACAATCGGCCACCGTTTTGGCGGGCGTCGTGATCGGCACAGATACGCCGTCGATGCGATGATGCTTGATGCCGGCGGTGAGCGCCTCGCCACTGGCGCGTATGATCTTGAGGCGCACCGGCGGCTTTGTCGGCGCCCAAGCCTTAGACGGCATCAGCATCCAGACGGCATGCGGCGTCTGCGTGGTGAGCTCATGGAACTGGAGCGCGGAGAGAAGCGCAACAACACCGGACGGCGCGGCCTTTGCGGCTTCGGCCAGACTGTGTTCGGCGGAGTGTTCGGCATTGGCGAGTTGGTAAAGTCCGCGCGAAGGCTGCGTCAGCGCGCCCTCCTCCACCAGACGGCGCAGCGTCATCCGTGGAATGCCCTGGGCCTCGAAGTCGCGCGCACGCCCGACCCCCTGCTCCTGAGCAAGGGCAATTGCGCGATCCTTGTTCGACTTAGCGGCCATGGCGAGCATGTTACAATTTCTAGGTACTCTCATGCAAGCGCCTAGTTTTTGTAACGCCGCCTATGCGCGATAGACGATTGATGCAGGAAAAAGCCGGCTTCTGAATTTCGACGAAAGCGGCTCGTTGGGATCGCAGGAATGTCAAATCCGAAACACGAATTATGAGCGATGATCGATCAATCGCGCGTTAAGCTAACACGCAACTAGCCGCCTGTTTCCTCGACCCAAGCCCATCCGCACACAGTTCAATCAGCGCAAAACCAATCCGGCAAAGACAGCGTCATTTGCGGGATTGAAGGGGTTCAGGATGCGCAGGCCGCCAAGCTCGCGCCCATCCTGCAGATCCTCCGTGACCAGAACGCGGGCGCCGGCTCGTTCAGCGGCGGCGCAGATGACAGCGTCCCACATCTGCAGCCCGTGCGCCTTCGATATTTCCATCGCCAGGGACAGAATTTCATCGGACGTCGCCGGTGTCACGAAAAGCGAAGAATAGACGTCCACCTGGGCACACGCCGACGTGAATGCTGCCGGCGCCCGGCGCTGGACGAACCGAAGGAACTCTCCGAAAACCTGCACGGGAATGACGCCGTTCTGCGCTGCCAAGAGGATGACCTCTGCGGCGCGTTGTCCCTTCTCAGTTTCAGGTTCGAGCTCCGCATAAATAAGGATGTTGCTGTCGAGCGCGACCCGGATCATGTATCGCCGCCATAAAGATCATCCTCTGTGATAGATCCGACCCGAATCCCCGTCGCGGTCTTGGCGGCCAGACTTGCCCTCAGGCGCGCCATCTTCGCAAGCCACTCGGGATCGGCCGTTCGATCGGCCAGCTCAGGCGCAACGCGGGCAACCGGCACGCCATTCTTGGTGATGACGATCACTTCGCCCCGCTCGGCGGCGGCGATCAGCTGCGAGAAATTCTGGTTTGCCTCGCGCACAGTCATTTCGCGCATTCCCGCCTCCCTTTGAAGTGTTGCAACGTAGAACATTGCATGCGCAGTTGCAAGTCGTGGGACTCCCTTGTTGCAAGGGCGTAGCCGTAAACTGCCTCTTCGTCGTTCCTTGCGAGACAGGATCGTCCTTCACAAAGTCAGGGAATGCGGCCGCAGTGACTGGTATGGCGGCGCGAACACCGGTCTGCTCCGGCACTGAGCGCTCAAACCGCGGGAAGGCCTGAAATCCCGAACGGGACTGACCCGCCCGCGGGCACACGCGCAATCAACGCATCAGTTTCTGCAAACCTGGCCGCAGGAGGAGAAAGCAGACATAGGCCCGCTCGAGCACCCAGAGGACAGGCGGTATCCGGGCAAGTTCGCCAACTGGCCGAAGGATTGGGATTGCACGCCACATCGCGGCAAAGGCCGCGGCACCGGAAACCGGGGGCTGTCCCGCTTCCTGGGCGTGAAACCGCGCGAGTAATTTCGCACGGTCCAGGGGACACGCGGCATCTGCCTGGCCCACGTCCTCAAACCCTATTGCTCCGCGCCTGTCGAGGCGCTTAAAAAAAGCGATCTCGCGCTTGCAGAGCGGACAGCCGCCATCATACCAGACTGTCAGGTATCGCCCGCTCCGGCCGGAGGACTTTTCGTCCCGAGATCTACCCTCAGGCGCCAGATCAGTTTCAGGCATCATCGTCGTCTTCTTCAAAATCGGTCTCAGGTGAGGCAGGTTACCCGACATGAGGGTCTACGTCTGCGCCGCCTCTGCGGATGCAATCTGGACACCGCCTGAAGATTACCCTTCGAAACCGGCACGCGGCGCGTTGCAGGCCGCCCAGCGATTACCAAAGGTCAAGGCCGAGATCCGGCGCCGTTCGCGCCGCCGCCAGCCAGCACGCAGCCCGCGCCGACGTTGTTGGCGTTCGGGCATTCCTTCCAACCGTTGGCAGTGATGCCCTCACTCCCCAATGAGGCCTCGATCGTTAGGCTCGTCGGCGCCGTACTCCTGGAGGCAAACGATGAGTGGCAGCTGCAGCACCGCTACCTGTCGACAGAGGTGTCCGCGAGCGTGGATACAGTCGATGAGGAAATCGACCGGTTCGCTCTTGCGCCGGTAGCAACATCGCAGACACTTACACCGCGCGCGGCCTGAGCCGGTACACCGCCTGACCGCCCCGGTTTCCACCACTCAGGTGGACGTGACCCGGTCTGACCAGCCTTCAGGCCGCGATTTACTGATATCAGAAGCTCTACGGTTAACGCCGGGCGGCGCTGGTGCTTAATCTTCCGGTGCTACGTTAGAAGGATCGCAACCTGTAACTGGTAAAGCAGTTCAGGATTCCGGAATGTTGGCATGCGCTTGGCGGCTCTCTCTTTCTTTGCTCTGACGCCCGCTTCAGGCGCCGCATTTGCGCAGGCCCCCGAAGCGGGCGCGCCGCGCCGGTTCGAGGAAGCGGCAGCCTCCGCCAGGCCGGAAATGCAGTTCACCGGAAAACCCAGGCGCTGGCCGCGACGTCCGGGCCGCAGACAACCGGAAGGGGCGACCAAAGGCACTGCGATCCGTTCAGAATTATCTATGAACCAATCGCTCCCGGGTAAAACCGGCAGGCTGACTGCAGACACCTGTCGGCCGGTTTGAAAGCGACCGGAACGATGAAAAGGATGCAGGGCAAGTCGAAACAGGTCAATGACGGATCCTATCGTCTTTTACCGACATGGATGCATCAGGCTGCGATCTTTGCTGCGGCTCTGTTTGTCTCTATACTGACATCTTTTCTGGGCACAGGAGACCCGGCAGAGCGCTTTTTCGGTCAGATACGGGACGGTCTTAATTCGAAGCCGGCGAGCGGTGAGATCTATCTCGTAGAGATCGATGCCAGGTCACTCAAGAGCCTCGACAAGTGGCCCTGGCCGCGCAGTTATCATGCCCAACTGGTTGACCGGCTGAACGAAGCCGGTGTCGAACAGATCGTGTTCGACATAGATTTTTCATCACGATCGACAGATGCCGAGGACGCCGCCTTTGCTGAGGCATTGGCGCGGGCCCAGGGCAAAGTTGTCCTGCCCACATTCCGTCAACCATCCAGCAGCGGGGATCAGAATGCTGCCTCTGAGAACCTGCCGATCGAGATCTTGCGGGAACAGGCCTTCCTTGGATCTGTCAACGTCCATCCCGGCAGGAGTGGCCAGGTAAACACTTATCCCTTCGGCGCCGTAACAGGCGGCGTGCCGCGCCCCTCTATCGGCGCCTTGCTCGCTCAAGCTAACGGCGGCGTGAACTCGGTTTTTGAACTCGACCATTCCATCGAGATCAGCACAATCCCCGCCTACAGTTTCGTCGATATTGTTGAGGGCCGCTTCGATGCCGCCTCCTTTCAGGGCAAAAGGGTCATCGTCGGCGCAACGGCGATCGAGATGGGCGACCGATATGCAACAGCGCGATTTGGAATTGTGCCGGGCGTATTACTGCAGGCGCTGGCCGCTGAGACCCTGATGGCGGGCACCGCGCTTGCGCACATGGGACCTTGGCCGATGTTGTTTCTGGCCATCACGCTGATTGCGATCTTCTGCCGGTTTCAGGGCCGTGAAAGCTGGCCCAAGGGGGCTGCGACGGTACTCCTTGTTTTGATGATCTTCATGATATCCCTGTTTGCAGAGCGCTACAGGTACGCCCATCTTGACCTTGCCCCGGCCTTTTTGTTCATCGCGGTCTGGATTGCAGGTCAGTACCTCATGGGTTTCCTGAGGCGCCTTAACCGCGAGCGCTATTTCGACACCGCAACCGGACATCCCAACCTGGCAGCCTGGTTGCGCCAGAAGGGTACGGGTAAACCAGCCTATGTTGTCGTCGCCGAAGTGGCTAATTTTGGCGAGATCCTCTCGATACTCGGCGAAGACGATTCTGCCAGGTTCGTGGGCGCCGTAGCGGACCGGTGCAAGTTCATCTGTGGCGATGTCGAACTCTACCGCATCGGGCGCAACCAGTTCTGCTGGAAAATGGATTCTGAAAGTCCGCAAGCCCTTGAAAACCAGATTGAAGCGGCGGGCCGGGTATTTAACTCGCCCCTGCATGTCGGTGGGCGATCAGTCCGCGCGACGCTCTGCTTCGGCTTGGTCGAGGGGCCTTTTTCAGACCCGCTCGGCCTATCCAGCAAGGCTGTCCTGGCCGCCCAGCGGGCCAGCAGGACAGGCGTTCGCTCGCTTTGGCACAATGAAAGCCTCGCAGACGATACAACCCAGTCACTTTTCATTGTCTCCGAATTTGCGAACGCACTGGAATCCGGTGAGGTATCAGTCGTCTACCAGCCGAAGTTCAGCATTGCATCCGGCCGGGTCACCGGGGCAGAGGCTCTCGTGCGCTGGAACAGCCCGGCGATCGGGCCGATCAGCCCCGCTGTATTTGTGCCAGTCCTTGAGCGCGAAAACCTGATTGAACCGCTGACGCTGTTCGTCTTGCGCCGCGTGATCGCCTCGCTTGAGGAATGGCACATTGCAGGTCGCACTCTGGGGTGCGCTGTCAACATATCCGCGCCCTTACTCGGCAGGGATACCTTCGTTGAGACGGCGCTGGAAATCGTCCGCAGCGGGCGCGCAAATGGCTCCCTTTTGACCTTTGAACTTACCGAAACAGCGGTCGTGACATCGCCGGACATTACCGCCGCTTCAATCGGACGCTTTGCAGAGCTGGGAATACATCTGTCGATCGACGACTTTGGAACCGGCCAGTCCACTTTGAGCTACCTTAAGGACTTCTCGGCCTCTGAAATCAAGATCGACCAGAGCTTCATTCGCCTGATAGCAAGCAGCAACGCCAACCGGATCATGGTGCGCTCGACCATCGAAATGGCGCATGCACTCGGGATCACTGTCGTCGCAGAAGGTGTCGAGGACGAAATCACCTTCAACATGTTGGAAGAGTTCGGTTGTGACATGATACAGGGCTGGCATATCGGCCGCCCGCTGACCGGGGAAGCCTTCTTCGAATCATGGGTAAGACGCAAGACAGACAGTCCGGAGAACAAGGCTGACACAGCAGCCGCTTAGGCGCGCTGGGGAGCCATGCAGGTGAGCCGCCTCGCGCCGGTTTATCACGCGTTCAAAGCCTGAGGTAAAATACGCAGGCAGATTACGATTTTTAGCCTTTTCGTGATTTTTTTCGCGAATTTAGGCGCCTTATGGGTTCCAGCCTTCATTGTTTTTTGCCCGAGTGGGGCGCTCAGGCAACGCCTCATGAGCTCGGGACCGGGAGATCAGATCTCTTCCGAACCGCCATAAAGTGTGAGCTATGCTCACTTAACCGGAATGTGCCGGGGGGAAACCTGATGCTGCAGGTAGCTGCATTTAACTGGTGGAAGACCTGGAGGAAGTCCTGGCGGCCACTTCTGGCAGCGGGCGGCCTTGCCCTCCTGCCCGGCGCGGCGCTGTGCGATGATCTGGCGCCTGCAGGTCCTCCTCGCCCGAAGATTGCCCTCGTCCTATCGGGCGGCGGCGCCCTAGGCCTGGCGCATGTTGGCGCCGTGCAGGAACTCGAACGCCTCGGCATCCGGCCGGACATGATCGTCGGCACCTCGATGGGCGCGGTCGTCGGCGGCCTCTATGCCTCCGGCCTTAATGGCGCGCAACTCGAGGCGGTAGTTGAGGATGTTAACTGGGCAGGCGTCTTCTCGCCCGAACCAGACCGGGACAAACTGACTTTCCGCCAGAAACAGCAGCAGGCGGACTTTCCCGGAACGGCAGGGCTTGGGGTCTCAGCTGCAGGCATCCTGCTGCCCACTGGCGCGGTCTCTGACCAGATGCTGATGAAGGAGCTGCGCCGCTTCACACCGGTGCGCACCCGCATTGACGACTTCGATGACCTCGCGATCCCTTTCAGGGCAGTGGCCACCGACATTGCGACCGGCGAAGCGGTCGTGCTTGGTTCCGGGGAGCTGCCGATGGCGATGCGCGCTTCGATCTCCCTGCCCGGAGTGTTCCCGGCAGTGCGGATGGATGACAAGCTGCTGGTCGATGGCGGCCTGGCCGCCAACATCCCGGTCCGTGTGGCGCGTGATATGGGCGCCGACGTCGTCATTGCCGTCTGGACACCGAGCGACCTTCTCTCCGGTTCCGAGATCGGATCCGTCGTCGATGTCCTGTCGCAGACCGTCAGCCTGCTGATCCTCGCCAACGAGCGCGCAGAGATTGCGACCCTCACCAGCAGAGATTTCCTTATCCGCGTCGACACCGGCGATATCGGCCCGGCCGACTTCAATCGCAGCGACGACCTGATCGAGACCGGCCGCGTGGCGATGGCCTCCGAAACGGCGCGGCTCGCTGTCCTGGCCGAGGACCGTCCGCCCGTCGTCTATGCCGAGAGCGGCAGCGAGACGGCGCCCGTGATCAGTTTCGTCCGTATCGAGAATACCTCACGTCTTGATCAGTCCCTGCTGGAAGGCAAGGTGATCGGCCTTGTGGGCAAGCCGGCCGAAATCGCCAGGATCGATGAGGCCCTCGACCGGATCTATGCCCTCGGCCCGTTCGAGAGCGTCGATTATGCCTACGAGGAGAGCGAAGGCCAGACAGGCCTCATCGTGCGCGCGGTGGACCGGGCGCCGGATGCGGGCCGTGTCCGCTTCGGCCTGATCGTCGAGAATGATTTCAACACCGAATCCGACGCGGCCGTCTCCGTCGATTTCCGCAGCGCCGCACTCGATTCCTATGGCTCCGAGATCCAGGCCCGCGCGACCATCGGTGATTTCAACGAGATCGCGGGCGAGTATTTCCGCTTCCTCGATCCGAGCCAGAACTGGTTCACCGCCGTGCGCGGCGAGATCCAGAACCGGCCGGTGAACCTCTATTCGCAGCGCGGCTTCAAGGAGGCCGGCTTTGATCTCACCTACGGCCTCGCGGCGCTCGATGGCGGCTACCAGTTCGGCAATGTCGGCGAGGTGCGTCTCGGCGTAGAGCTAGGCACCGGCCGGGCGAAGCTGAATGAGGGATTCGCGCCCTTCGCCGAATTCGATGTCGATATCGGCCGTCTCGTGGCGACCGGCGCGTATGATACGCTGGACGATCCATTCTTCCCGCGCGATGGCTTGCGCGCCGGCGCGCGCTGGGTGCAGGGCCTGACCGCCATCGGCGACAATGCGGACTTCCAGACCGTCAGCGGCTCCGTGCTCTCGGCCAACAGCCACGGGCCCAACACGCTGATCGGCGCGCTCGCCGCTGGACAGAGCCTTAACGGCGCCCCGCCGCTGGACGCGCTCTACCGCGTCGGCGGACTGTTCAGCCTCTCCGGCTACCGCAAGCAGGAGCTGGCGGACGAGAATTTCCTGACCGCTCAGTTGATCTACCGGCGCCAGCTGCTGGGCGATTCGCAGCAGATTTTCGGTCTGCCCCTGTTCGTCGGCGGGTCGGTCGAGTTCGGAGATGTCTGGCCGGGCGGCACGGGCGTGGACGCCGGAGATGTCAGCTTCGGCAGCAGCGCCTTCGTTGCCGCCAGTACAGCTTTCGGTCCCGTCTACCTAGCTTTCGGACGCTCCGAGGGCGGACGGCAATCTGCCTACCTGCTCATTGGACGGACGTTCTAGGCCCCTGCAGCGCGTCTCGGCTGGCCGCTCGAGATCAGAATGTCTGCCAGTGTGGCTATCAGCGGGCGTGGGCGGATCGGCTTTTCGATCAGGCCCGAGAATCCGGCGCGGTCGCACGCGGTGCGGCGTTCGGGGCTTGCATCCGCCGTCACGGCCACCACCGGTGTCAGCGCGTTGAGGCCGCTGCCGAAGCGGGCGGCCCGTAGCACCGCTTCGCCGCCGCCATGCGGCATGTGCACATCTGTCAGGATCACCTGGTAGCGGCGCTGGCCGACGCGCGTGATCGCAGCGGCGGCATCGGCCACCGTCTCGACGCGCCAGCCGGCGGCGATCAGCGCTTCGCGGATCACGAAGGCGCTCGCCTCATGGTCTTCGGCCAGCAGGACTTCGCCGAGATCGAAGCGCCCGCCACTGCTTTCCGGCTTGTTCTCGACCGCCAGGCGCGGCCCCGCCTTGATGACCGGCAGCGCGACGGTGAACACGCTGCCGCCGCCCGGATTGTCGGAGAGGATGATTTGGCCGCCGAGGCGGCGCGCAAGGCTGCGGGCAATGGCGAGGCCGAGGCCGCTGCCGGAAAATGCGTCGGCGCTTTCGGATTGCTCGAACGCCTCGAACAAGCGTGCCTTGTCGGCGTCGGTGATGCCGCGCCCGGTATCGGCGACGCGCATCGTCAGCATCAGCCCTTCCGGCGAAGGGGCGGTGGCGAGCGTCACCGTCACCTGGCCCCGGTCAGTGAATTTCATCGCATTGCTGACGAGGTTAAACAGGATCTGGCGCAGCCGGCCGGCATCGCTTTCGATGCGGGCTTCGGCGCCGGTGGCGACACCGATACGCAGGTTGACGCGTTTCTCGTCGAATTGCGGCAGCCAGAGATCGCGCGTCTCGACCGCGAAATGGCGCAGCTCGATCGGCTGGTTGGTGATCGCGAGCTTGCCGGCATCGATGCGGGAAAGGTCGAGCAGGTCCGACAGGAGGCGTTCAAGATGCTGGCCGCTCTGCGAGATCGTCCGTGCCAGGCGCTTCGGCTCGCCGGGAGGCAGCTGGATTTCCAAGAGGTCGGCGACGCCCATGATGCCGGTCAGCGGTGTGCGGATCTCGTGGCCGATGAAGGCGAGCGTGCGGGCTCGCGATTCCGATAGCCGGGTAAGCTGGCGCTTCAGGTCGTCAAGTTTTTTCTGCGCTGTCTGCTGCGAGCGGGCGCGGGCGGCGTTCTCTTCCGCGATCGCCTTAAGCAGCGCGGTGGGCGAGACGATGCCGAGATAGTTGTCCTTGTCCATCACGATGATGCCGTCGGTCAGCGCGCTGCTGGATTGCTCCGCCGCGGTCTTGGCGACCAGCGCGGCGGGCGCCTCGCCCGAGGCGATCACCGGTTGCGGGCCGACGAGGTGGGTGACGGAACGGGCGGCGAAGACATCTCGCCCGTTGGGGCCGGCGAGGGCCTCGGTGAGCCGCAGCCGGGTCACGAGCCCGTAACTGGCCGCGCCGCCCTCCGACAGACGCACTGGCACAGCGAACAGGGCCGCGTCCGAGAGGAACAGTGAAAATGCGGCGGCAGCCGTGGTGGCCGGTGTGACCGGGGTCACAGGCAGCGCAAGATCCTTCAGGCAGGCAGGCATGGAGGCTGGAACACCCGGTTATGGTTAAGGGTGAAGCATCACCCATAAACCTTACCGGGAGGCAAACAGGCCTCCGATGAGCCGCTAGACGATCTCGCTGCGGTGGCGAACGATCTTGCCGACGAGGCCGTACTCGACGGCTTCTTCGGCGTTCATCCAGAAGTCCCGGTCGGTGTCCTTCTTGATCTGCTCCAGCGTCTTGCCGGTGGCGTCCGCGAAGATCTGGTTCAGACGCTGGCGCATCTTGATGATCTCGCGGGCCTGGATCTCGACATCTGTAGCCTGGCCGCCGACGCCGCCGCGGGGCTCGTGCAGCAGGAAGCGGGTGTTCGGCAGGGCGTAGCGGTTTTCCTTCTTCGCCGCCGAATAGATCAGCGCGCCGGCCGAGGCGACCCAGCCGGTCCCGAGGATTTTCACGGGGGCCTGCACGAACTTGATGATGTCATGGATCATGTCGCCGCTCTCGACGTGGCCGCCGGGCGAGGACAGGACCAGCAGGATCGGGTCCATGCTTTCGGCAGACAGGGCGAGCAGGCGTTCGGAGACGCGCTGGGCCTGTTTGAAGTCTATCCCGCCGGTCAAGAGGACGGTGCGGGCCTTGAACAGGGCCGCTTCCAGGAAAGCATTCGGCTCGGTCAAAGGGCCCTTGTCTTTGTCATCTTCATCGTCGAGGCGGAAATGGGTCATGCGGGCTCCGGAGAGGGGAATCTGTCTGTAGGCCGTATAGGTGCGGTGCCGCAGGCACCGGGTCAAGGCGCCAGCTTCACTATTCCCCAGCGGCCTTCAGGCCGCCTCGGCGACGATCCGGGCAACATCACAGGCATAGGCCTGTGCCTTCTTCTCCCCGACACCGCTGATCTCGCGCAGGGCCTCGGGGCTCGAGGGTTTCTCCCGGGCGATTTCGGCCAGGGTCCGGTCGTGGAAAATCACATAGGGCGGCACGCCGCGCGACTTGGCGAGATCGGTGCGCCACTGGCGCAGGGCGTCGAACACCGCCTGGTCGCGCGCTGAGAGGTCCGCCATGACCGCCGCGCGGGCGGCGCCCTTGTTGCGGCTGCGGCGGCGCGGGGCTTCAAGGTCCTCGCGCAGGCTGACGGTGCGCTCGCCCCGGAACAGGGATTTGGCTTCCTCAGCATCCGGGACGATCACCACCGGCCGCAGGGCTTCGCCACCCTCGGCGATCAGGCCTTCGAACATCAGGGCATCGAATACCCGGTTCCAGCCCTGCCTGGGCAGGTCCTTGCCGATGCCGAAGGTCGAGAGTTTTGACAGTTCCGTATCGAAATCATCCTTCGCCTCGCCGAGCAGGTGCTGCACGAGGCGTCCGCGCCCGATGCGCTGGCCGCACCTCAGCACAGCGGAGACCGCCATCTGCGCCCAGCGGGTTGCGTCATGGCTGGCACCCAGCTCGCCCCGGCAGGCATCACACACGCCGCAGGGATCAACCTTTTCCTCGCCGAAATAGCGGCGCACAGCGCCCCGGCGGCATTCATCGCTGTTGAAAAATGCGAACAGCTGGCGCGTCTTGGTCAGCTGCACGCGCTTCACCTCGTCCGGCGCATCGCTGGAATAGGTCCATTGCAGCGAGCGGTTCATGTCCGCCGGGCCGTAGAGGGCGACGCCTTCGGCAGGTTCGCCGTCGCGCCCTGCCCGGCCGACTTCCTGCCAGTAGGCTTCCAGCGTCTTGGGCGGATCGGCATGGATGACGAAGCGCACATCCGGCTTGTCGACGCCCATGCCGAAGGCGACGGTGGCGCACATCACACGGCCCTCTTCCAGCAGGAACTGGCGCTGGCGCGCGGCGCGGATGCCGGCATCAAGCCCCGCATGATAGGCGAGCGAGGGTACGCCGGCTTTCGCCAGCGCGTCGGCGACATCTTCGACGGCGCTGCGGGTGGCCGCGTAGACGATGCCGCTTGATCCGGCGCGGGCCTTCACGAGCTGCACGACCCGCTGCGTGCGGTTGCCGACCTTGGGCTCCGCTGAGAGGGTCAGGTTCGGACGGTCAAAGCTGGCAACGTGTACGGAAGGGTCAGTGAGATTGAGCTGCGCGAGGATGTCGGCGCGGGTGCGCGCGTCGGCGGTGGCGGTGACGGCGAGGCGCGGCACGCCGGGGAACAGGCCCTTCAGGCGGCCGAGGGCGCGGTAGTCGGGGCGGAAGTCATGGCCCCACTGGCTGACGCAGTGCGCCTCGTCCACGGCGATCAGCGAAATATTCATGTCCGCGAGACGTTCGGCGAGGCTGGTGCCGAGGCCTTCTGGCGAGACATAAAGCAGGTCCATCTCGCCGCGCCCGGCCGCACTGAGCGCGCCATTACGGGTATTGAAGTCCATCGAGCTGTCGAGGCGTTCGGCGCGCACACCGACCTGTTTCAGCGCGTCGACCTGATCGGCCATCAGCGCGATCAGCGGCGAGACGACGATCCCGCAGCCTTGGCGCAGCAGCGCGGGGATCTGGTAGCAGAGCGACTTGCCGCCGCCGGTCGGCAACACGGCGAGGCCGTCGCGCCCGGCGAGGACATCGGCGATCACGTTCTCCTGCAGGCCGCGGAACGCGTCATAGCCATAGACGCGCTTCAGCAGCGCGCGGGCGTCCTTGAGGGCTGGGGCGGGAGGCATCGGGGTGTTGTGAGCCGGTGCGCGAGTCGCGGCAAGGGGCGAGGTGCCGCGCCGCCGGTCCGCCCGGCATTCATGCACTGCGTGCATGAATGTCATCGCCGGGGCGCCCTTCCCTGCGGGCCCCCCGCTATGCATATGGGGTCCAGCAGCAACCCTTCCGATGGAGGCCGTCGGTGATTGACATTCGTCCGTTCGACAAGCTGGGCCGGTTCCGTAATGACTGGCTCAACGCCCACTACCACTTCTCGTTCTCTCAGTTCTACGATCCCGCCCGCATCCAGCACGGCGCCCTGCGCGTCTGGAATGATGACGAGATCGAGCCGCGCACCGGCTTTCCGCCGCATGGCCACGACTCGATGGAAATCATCACCTATGTCCGCAAGGGCGCGATCACGCACAGGGACTCGCTCGGCAATACCGGCCGTACCGAGGCCGGCGACGTGCAGGTGATGAGCGCGGGGTCCGGCATCCAGCATTCCGAGTGGAATGGCGAGGACGTGAAGACCGAGCTGTTCCAGCTGTGGATCATGCCGCGCACCCGCGGCGGCAAGCCGAACTGGGGCGCGCGCAAATTCCCGAAGGGCGACCGGTCCGGCAACTGGACCGTGCTGGCCTCGGGGACCGGCGAGGCCGGCAGCCTGGTGATCAACCAGGATGCCAGGGTGCTGGGCGCCGCGATTAAGGCCGGCGAGACGCTGGCTTACACCCTGCCCGAGGGGCGGTATGGCTACCTGGTGGTCGCCGACGGCGAGGTGACGCTCAACGGCAAGCCGCTGCGGACCCGCGATGGCGCGGCCATTTCCGGCAGCGAGACGCTCACCCTCGAGGGCGTCAATCCGGCCGAGCTGGTGCTGGTCGACACGGTCTGAGGCATGCTCACGTGCGTGTGACTTCTTCCCCCGGTCAATCGCTGGTAATGTCCACGGCATTGACCGGGTTTTAACGCACCTGACAGGAGCCTTCAGATGAAACATCTTCTCGCAGCTGCCATTCTGGCCGGCCTGGCCCCGGCGGCGATGGCGGCGGAAATCAATGTCTCCTACGCGCCGGAGTTTTCCGAAACGCTGACCGAGGATTACGGCGTCAAGGAAGGCGAGTATCTTTCCAGGCGCGTGCGCGAGGACCTGGAGCGCGAACTCGCCAAGGCAGGCGCCGATGTGGCGCGCATCGACGTGACCATCGTGGATGCCAAACCATCGCGGCCGACCTTCAAACAGGGCCTGGACAAGCCCGGCCTCGATATGTTCCGCTCGGTCAGCCTCGGCGGCATGAAGCTGCAGGCGGTGGCGTATGATGCTGCGGGCGCTGCGTCCGAGCCGTTCGAGTACAAATGGTATGAGAACGACATCCACCAGGCTGGCCTGACCACCTGGCAGGATGCACGCCGGGCCTCGAGCCGGTTTGCCGCGCGGTTTGCAAAGACGGTCAACTAGGGCTTGTCGCCCGGTTCAATCCGCACACTGAGGACGTCCGGTGTTTTGAGGTGCAGGTCGCGCTGTGGATGCGGGACCTGGATATTGTGGCGCTCCAGCGCCGAATGGATTTCCCAGACATAGTCCGCCATCACGCGCTGCGGGCGTAGCACCGCCTCGTCGGTGAGCCAGACGATCAGCTCGAAGTCGAGGCGGAACTCGCCGAAGCGCACGAGCCAGACCTGCGGCTTGCGATCGCCCTGATCGTCAAAGGTCCAGGGCAGACGGGACGCTGCTTCGAGGCCGGCCGTGTGGACAAGCTCCTTGGGCGTGCCGTAGGCGACCCCGAACGGCACGTGGATCCGGCGCTTGGCATCCATGTGGGTCCAGTTGATCAGCTGGTTCTTGATGAACGCCTCGTTGGGCACGATGATATCGATATTGTCGTTGGTGGTCAGCACCGTGGAGCGGAAGTTGATTTCCTTCACGAGGCCCGAGAGGCCGCCCTGCAACTCGATGAAATCGCCAACCTTGAGCGTCTTTTCCATCAGGAGGATGACGCCCGAGATGAAGTTCGAGAAGATCGACTGAAGGCCGAAACCAATGCCGACGCCGAGGGCGCCGGAGAAAAAAGTGAGCGCGCCAAGGTTCACCCCGATCAGGTTCAGCGCCACGACGAAGGCGATGATGATGGCGACACCCTTGAGCGTCTGGCCGAGCAGGCCGCCGACCGAGGGCGGCAGGTTCTGCGCGCTGCGCATCTGCGACTGGGCGAGGTTGCCGATGAGCCAGCCCAGCCAGAGCGCGAAGGCCGCGAGGCAGAGGCTCGTCAGCAGGCGCAGGAGCGTAACCTCCGCCGTGCCGAACCGGATGACCACCGATTCCAGCCCCGCGCCGAGCGGGCCGAGCCAGCCGACGATATAGAGCGCCGCGAAGGCCCAGAGGGAGAAGGCGACGGTTTTCGAGACGACGCCGCGGGTCATGCCGGCGGTGACAATCTGCACCGCAATCCAGGCAGTCAGGAGGCTGATGGCGATATGCAGCGAGCGGCTGCCGAGGCCGGCCGCCTCGAAGGCGGCAGTGACACCAGCGAGGAGGAGCACGGTGAAGGCGGGCCACAGCATGCGCAGGACAGCGACGAGGGCGAGCAGTACGAAGTCGATCCGCCCGCGCACCTCGGCGACCGCCATCAGGCGCTTGCGCGGGACGCGCGACAGGCCATAGGCGATGGCCGCGGCCACGGCGATGGCGGCGAGTTGCCAGACGGTGTCGGGCGACGCGAGATCGGCGATAGCCTCACTGCTCCATTTCGAGGCGATCCGCATGAGCTTTTCAACCGCCGGCACAGCGGCCGGCAAGGGGACAGAAAGCTCCTGAATCAAGTTGCCCTCACTTCGCAGGAATGCGGCGGTGTTTTCCGACCTTACCGGCGCTCTTTGCGCACGCAACCCCTGGCAGCTGTGTCCGGCGCCGCAGATCAGGGCGGGCGCTGATGGCCGGGAGCCTGCGCGCGTGCAGGTGCTTTACCTCAGCCACGAAGCCGGAGACGAGGAAGCGAGCGGCGAGGGGCCGCGTTTTCCCGGGACAGGCGGCGTATCACAAGGCGGTGGGCCAGGCAGCGGCGGTCCGGAAGGGCGTCCGTTTCGGGTCCCTGCCCTGACTTGCAGGTCAGCCCACAAACACAGGTAAGGCGCCTGCCCGGCGCGTGCCGGCGTGCGCCCTGAAGCAAGCTGATACCCGGCGCCGGGGAGCCAGAAGAACCGGTCCCGGGCAGCTGAATTCTGCCGGTCAGCCCCGCTGCAGCACCAGTTCGCAGCGCTCGTTGAGGCTGGGGCGGGCCATGGCCACGCGGCTGAGACCGGGCAGACGCGGTTTCAGGTCGGCAGCGGCCCAGAGGCAGAGGCATTCGAGGGTCGGGACTTCCAGGCCGCCGATCTCGTTGAGCAGGCGGTGGTCAAGTTTGGCGGCGGTGGCGTTCAGGCATTCGGCCAGGCGGCTGAGGTCTTCGACCCATTGTTCGCCGGTTTTCACCATGCCGGCGACGGTCGCTTCAAGGCGGAAGGAATGGCCGTGGATGGCGCGGTAAGGGTGACCTTCGGGCTTTCCGTCCATATAGTGGGCGGCCTCAAAGGTGACCGCTTTAGAGATTTCGAACACCTGGCCTTGTGCCACTAGGGCAGGCCGGTCAGTTTGTGGGTTTGCAAGCTCAGTCGCCATTTTGGATTCTTCAAACAGTAAGCGGCGGTTTCCGCAACGTGGGACACGCCCGGCCCGTCGTCCCTCGGTTGGAGGAAAAAGTGCTGGAAGTCCAGCGCGGCGAAGCGTTCGGGGTTGGCCTCGGGCTCGGACTGCGGATAGACGAGCTTCAGCTCGTGACCGCGGGTCTGGACGAGCGGGGCGCTGGCCTTCGGGCTGACGCAGATCCAGTCAATCGAGACCGGCGCCGGGAGGGTGCCATTGGTTTCGATAGCAATTTCGAACCCAGCCTCATGGAGGGCGCCGATGAGGGGCTCGTCCAGCTGCATAAGGGGTTCGCCGCCAGTGCAGACAATATAGGGCTTGCCGAGTGCGGCGGCGCCGGCCTGCCAGAGGTCGGCGATGTGGGCGGCCAGCGCTGCGGCCTCGCGGAACTTGCCACCTCCTTCGCCGTTCGTGCCGATGAAGTCTGTATCGCAGAAGCGGCAGACGGCGGAGGCGCGGTCTCGTTCCAGCCCGCTCCAGAGGTTGCAACCGGCAAAGCGCAGAAAGACAGCAGCGCGGCCCGTCTGGGCGCCCTCCCCCTGCAGCGTATAGAAGGCTTCCTTAACCGAGTAGGTCATCGCGCGGCCTGCCAGCGGGTCCAGCCATTGGCGCGCAGTCCGCAGGCCGGGCAGGTGCCGCAGCCATAGCCCCAGGCATGGCGTTGGCTGCGGTCGCCGAGATAGCAGGTGTGTGTGTGCTCGGCGATCAGGCCGAGGAGCGCCTCGCCGCCGAGGTTTTCGGCAAGGGCCCAGGTGCCGGCCTTGTCGATATGCATCAGGGGCGCCTCGATGGTCAGGCCGGACCCGAGGCCGAGCTGGAGCGTCCTTTCCTGGGCCTTGAGGGTATCGGCGCGGCAGTCGGGATAGCCGGAATAGTCCGTCTCGCACATGCCGCCGACGAGGACGCCGGCGCTGCGGCGCAGGGCGAGGGCGCCGGCGAGGGTAAAGAAGAGGAGGTTGCGGCCGGGCACGAAGGTGGACGGCAGGCCGTTCGCCTGCATCTCGATCTCGACGTCTTCGGTCATCGCGGTCTGGCCGAGGGATTTGAGGACGCCGGCATCAAGCAGGTGATCCGGCCCCAGGCGGGCGGCCCAGGCGGGAAAAGCTTCGATCAGGCGTTCCCGGAAGGCCGGACGGCAGGCCAGTTCCACGCGGTGGCGCTGGCCATAATCGAAGCCGACCGTTTCGACACGGGCGAAGCGGTCAAGCGCCCAGGCGAGGCAGGTGGCGGAATCCTGGCCTCCTGAGAACAGGACAAGGGCGGTGTCGGAATGCTGAGACATCGTCGGCCTCTAACAGGCCGGCCGGGAGCGGCCAAGACGCAAGGGAAGCCTGCGTTACATTTTTGACACCGGTGCAAAGTGAATGACCCCCTCCCTCCGCGAGACCAATTGACACGGCAGCAAACCTGCACTTGTGTGAACGTCGAAGCGGCCCCGCTGTAGAGGGCCACTCGCGAATCAGCAACAGAATCGGTGCTTTGCAAAGCGCGGCCCGAGGGGAGGAAAATTCGAATGACCCGTATCACAGACTCGAAATATGTCTTGCTGGCAGGCGCTTCGGCCCTGGCAATGAGCCTGTTCGGCCCCCTGGCAGTCGCCCAGGAAGACGCCGCGCCGGAAGATGACCGCCGCCTTGGCACCGTCACCGTCACCACCCAGAAAGTCGAGCAGTCCATCCAGGACGTTCCGATTGCCGTTTCGGCCTTTGACGAAGCTGCCCTCGACAAGATGCAGCTGACAGGTGGCCCTGACCTCCTGAAAGCTATCCCCAACACCGCCTTCACGGCCAGCAACTTCGGCGGCTTCAACTTCCGCATCCGCGGTATCGGCGTCGATGCTGTCGCCCAGTCGAGCGACGCAGGCGTGGGTATCCACCAGAACGACGTCCCGCTCGGTGCCAACCGCCTGCTGGAAGCCGAGTTCTTCGACATGGAGCGCGTCGAGGTCCTGCGCGGCCCGCAGGGCACGCTCTACGGCCGTAACGCCACCGGCGGCGTGTTCAACGCGATCACCGCGAAGCCTGTGCTCGAAGAATACCAGGGCAGCGCGACGGTTACCCTCGGCAACTATGATACCCTCAAATACAGAGGCATGCTCAACGTCCCGATCGGTGACAAGATCGCCATTCGTGTGGCGGGCAGCGCGCTTGAGCGTTCGGGCTATGCGACAAACACCGTCACCGGGCAGTCGATCGACGGCCGCGAACTGTTTGGTGTGCGTGGCTCGGTCCTGTTCGAACCGACGGACAATTTCCGCGTGACCTTCATCGCCGAGCACTTCGAGGAAGACGACGACCGTCTCCGCGCGGGCAAGCAGTTGTGTGCGAAGGACCCGTTCAAGACGTCCTTCAACGGCATCGCTATTGGCGCATTCGACCAACTAGGGACGTCGCTGGGTTGCCGTGACACGGCTCTCGAAGACATGAATGACCGCGTGAACTCTGCTGCCACGCTTGGCGGCGGTCTGGCGATCACGGCCGGCCTGCTGAACGGCGATGCGTTCACTGCGCCCGTCGATCCGAACCTTCGTAATATCGAGTCGGCTTTCGACCCGACCTATTTCGCGGACCAGACGCTCTACACGCTCAAGGGCGAATTTGACGTCACCGACTCGCTGAAGCTCAGCTATATCGGCAGCTATAGCGAAACCTCGCTGCAGTCACTGGAGGACTATAACAAGATCGCCCCGACGATCAGCTTCAACGCCACGGCAGGACCGTTTGCCGCTGTCCCGGTTCTTTACGGCCTCCTTTTCCCCGGCGGGGTGGTCAACGATCCCCAGCTCGGTGCCTCGAACCGGTTCCGGACATTCGACATAGCCGGCGGCGGCAGCGAACAGACGACGCACGAACTTCGCCTCCAGTCTGCCTATGATGGCCCGTTCAACTTCAACTTTGGCGCCATCAAGGTCGACTTGGAGTCGATTGATCCGTCGGTCCCGACTGACGGCTACCATGTCCTGTCGAACTCGCTGACCGCGTTGACCCAGATCAACAACGCAGCTGGCGGCGCCTTCTTCGGCGGCGTTGTTCCAGTTGACAGCGGTGTCGGCGGCGTGCCGGTCTTCGCGGGCTCAACCACCGGCACCGGCGGTAACTACTTCCGCTCGCTGTCGCCCTATACCCTCGATTCCTACGCCGTGTTCGGTGAAGGCTATTATGACCTGACCGAGGACCTGAAATTCACGCTCGGCTTGCGCTACACGAACGACAAGAAGGAACAGGACATCATCCCGACCTTCCTGTTCACGCCGATTGCCGCCATCCCGGGCGGTGACCCGCTGGCCCCGCGACCGACCGCTGGCGCTTCGCCTGACCTCGGCGGTGACGGCACCCTCAATGCAAACTTCGCCGAGACCACGGGCCGCGCCGGTTTCGACTGGACCCCGGACCTGGGCTTCACTGAAGATACGCTGGTCTACGCCTTCTACTCGCGCGGCTATAAAGGCGGCGGTATCAACCCGCCCCAGCCCGCCGGTGCAAACCTCTTCCCGCCGATCTTCGAGCCCGAGTTCATCAATTCCTACGAACTCGGCACGAAGAACACGCTGGCTGGCGGCGCGCTGCAGGCCAACGTCACGGGCTTCATGTATGACTATGAAGGCTACCAGATCACGCAGATCGTGAACCGGACTTCGGCCAACTTCAACATCGACACCAAGATCTCGGGCCTCGAGATCGAAACTATCTGGAACCCGGTATCGACCCTGATCGTCAACGCCAACCTCGGCCTGCTCAACACCGAGATCCAGGACACCTGGGGCATCGACCTCCTTGACCGCACGAACGGCCGCTCCGACCTCGTGGCGCTCAAGAACGCGGCAACCTTCGCCAACTGCGTTGTCTCGGCACAAGGCTATGCGGCCGTGCTTCGCGGCATCCAGGCGGGCGCCCTGGCCGCCGGGTCTACCCGCGGCCTCTGCGCCGGTGCCTTTGTCGGGCAGGAAGCCGCTCTTGCCGTGTTTAACGGCGGCACGCCGATCGGAAGCGTGACGGTGACGAACAGCGACGGTACGCAGTCGACCATCGCCGGCTTCACCCCGTTCGACGGCGATGCGAAAGACCTTGATGGCAATTCGCAGCCGGGCGCGCCGGAGTCGACCTTCAACATCGGCGTCGAATACACCTGGGAGCCAGGCTCCTTCGGCAACTGGGGCCTTACGGGCCGGTTTGACTATTACCGTCAGGCCGACAGCTTCAGCCGCGTCTACAATACCGAGCGGGACGTATTGCCAAGCTGGGACAACCTGAACGTCAACGTCTCGCTCTTCAACGACGAGAACGGCATCCGGGTCGACCTGTTCGGCAAGAATATCTCCGATGAGGAGGTCATCACCGGCGCCTACCTGACGGATGACTCGTCGGGCCTGTTCACCAACATCTTCCTCACCGAGCCACGCACCTACGGCGTGTCGGTGACGAAGTCCTGGTAACAGACGCCTCAGGCGTTACCTGATCGAGGGGCGGCCTTTCGGGGCCGCCCCTTTTTCGTTGGCGCAGCGGCGCGGAACCTTTTATGTCTGCGGGCAACATTCACGACACTACCCGGAGCCCGCGCCATGAGACCCCTTGCCCGCCTGCCTGCCCTTGCTGTCATCGCTGCGCTCGCCGCCTGTTCCGAGCCGGTGGAGCCCTCCGCGCCGATCGCGGTCAGCGATACGAAGGTGAAGCTGGAACCGCTGGTTGCGGCCGAGCAGCCCTGGGGCATGGTATTCCTGGCCGATGGCGGCCTCCTGTTCACGGAGAAGGAAGGCGGATTAAAATATCTCGCACCGGGCGGCCAGGCGGCGGCGCCGGTGGCCGGATTGCCGCCCGCGCTGGTGGCTGACCAGGGCGGCTATCTCGGACTGGCGCTGGACCCGGATTTTGCCGCCAGCCGGCTCGTCTATGTATCGCTGTCGTCCGGAACGCCGGAAGCCAACTCCACCCTCGTGGTGCGCGGCCGGCTCAGCGCTGACCACACGGCACTCGAGAATGTCGAGGAACTGTTCCGCAGCGACCTGCGCGACACGACCTACCACTATGGCTCACGCATTGCCTTCGGAAATGACGGCACGCTGTTTGTGACGATCGGCGAAGGCTACAAGTACATGGACCTCGCGCAGGATCCGAAAACGACGCATGGCAAGATCATCCGGATCAACCCGGACGGATCGATCCCGGCGGATAATCCCTTTGCGGACGGAGCCGCCGGCAATCCGGCGGTCTGGTCCTATGGCCACCGCAATGCGCAGGGCCTCTATTATGATACCGTATCGGGCACGCTGTGGGGCACCGAGCACGGGCCAAAGGGGGGCGATGAGCTCAACATCATCACCAGGGGCGCAAATTATGGCTGGCCGAAGGTGACCTACGGGGTCAATTATGACGGCACGGTGATCACGCCGGAAACCGAAGCCGTAGGCATCACGCCGCCGGAGACCTACTGGGTGCCGTCAATCGCGCCGTCGGGCCTGACAATGCTGACCAGCGACGTCTATCCGGGCTGGAAGGGCGACCTCTTCCTCGGCGGCATGAACGGCCCGAGCGGGCTCGTCCTTGTGCGGATCGATCTGGAGGGCGGCAAGGTGGTCGGCAAGGAAGACCTGCTGCGCGAAGCCAACCAGTCCTTCCGCGATGTGGTGCAGGGCCCGGATGGCCATCTGTACCTTGCCAGCAAGGATTTCGACGGCATCTTCAAGGTCGTACTGGCCCCATAGGCCGGGGGGGGCTACTCGGCGTCCTTAATCGGGACGCCGTAGAGTTCGAGACGGTGGTCGACGAGGCGGAAGCCGAGCTTGAGCGCGATTTCTTCCTGCAGCTTCTCGATTTCTTCCGAGTGGAACTCGACAACCGCCCCGGTCTTCACATTGATCAGGTGGTCATGGTGCTCTTCGGGCACTTCCTCGTAGCGTGCGCGGCCATCGCGGAAGGCATGCGTCTGAATGATACCGGCGTCTTCGAACAGCTTGACGGTCCGGTAGACCGTCGCGAGCGAGATAGAGCCATCGAGCGAGTTGGCGCGCCGGTGCAGCTCCTCGGCGTCCGGGTGATCTTCGGCGCCCGCCAGAACCCGCGCGATGATGCGCCGGGGCTCGGTCATCCTCAGGCCTTTTTCGATACAGAGTTTTTCTAAACGGTCCATGATCGCCCTTTTGCCTCCCTGCGCCCGGAATGTCTATATTTGTGCGGTTTGGCCAGAGGCAAAGGCCGCAGCCCCTGAAGCCACCGGCCCGGTCCCCTCCCGGCCGGCGTTGCCCTAGGCGAGGTGCCGGGCGAAGAAGTCCAGCGTGCGGCCCCAGGCGAGGGCGGCCGCTTCAGGGTTGAAGCGCGGCGTGGTGTCGTTGTGGAAGCCGTGCTGCGTGCCCTCGTACCTGTGCACCTCATAGACCTTGCCGGCGGCTTTCAGGGCGGCTTCGTAGAGCGGCCAACCGGCGTTGACGCGCTCGTCTTCACTGGCGAGGTGGATCTGCAGCGGCACCTCCACCCTGGCGGCCTCCGCGGCGGTAGGCCAGCCGCCGTAATAAGGCACGGAGGCTTTCAGCCAGGGCAGGCGCGCAGCCATGAGGTTGGTGATGGCGCCGCCGAAGCAGAAACCGGTGCAGGCGATCTTGCTGTTGGTCGCGTCATGGTCGCGCAGGAACTCGGCGGCGGCGGCAAAGTCGGCGTACATTCCGGCGGGGGTGCGTCTGGCCTGCAGTTCACGGCCGGCGTCATCGTTGCCGGGATAGCCGCCGAGGGGGTGCAGCGCGTCGGGCGCGAAGGCGGCGTAGCCGGCCTTGGCGGCTCGGCGCGTAACATCGCGGATGTGCGGATTAAGGCCGCGGTTCTCGTGCACGACAATGATGCCCGCGAGCTTGCCCCTGGCATTGGCCGGGCGAACAAGATAGCCGGACATTTCGCCGCCGCCGTTCGGGGATGGGTAGATCGCGGTTTCCTCGATCAGGTCCGGCTCGCCCTCGGCGGTCTGGGCGCGGCCATAGTCCGGCATCACGCAGGCGGCGAGCAAAGGGACGGTGAGGCCGCCGACGGCGTAGGTCGACAGCTTCGAGAAGAAGGCACGGCGGGAGAGGTCGCCATGGCAATAGGCGTCGTAGAGTTTGAAGACTTCCGGCGGGACGTCGATCTGCTTCAGGTCATCGGCCATCGGTCTCTCCCGTGCTGAACCAGGGAATATAGGCCCCTGCCTGCACGCGGCTACCCTTGGAGGCGCTTCGACATCAGCACCGCGTCCACCGGCACGGCGCCGCCCGCGGTGTAGTAGCGGGGGCGGCGGCCGTCTTCGGTGAAGCCGAGGGACGTGTAGAGGTGGCGGGCGGCGGCGTTGTCCTCGGCGACATCGAGGGTGAGGCGGGCCACACCGCGCGCCGCGAGGGTCTGCGTCAGAACAATGAGGAGCGCGCGGGCGAGGCCCTGGCTGCGGCGGGCGGGGTGCGTTGCGACGGTGAGCAGGTCTGCCTCGCCGGCCACCTCGCGGAAGAGGGCGAAAGCGATCAGCGTGCTCTCTTCGACATGGCCGAGCGTGAGGGCAGCGGGATCTGCAAACTGCGCGGCGAAACTCGCCTCGCTCCAGGGGTCGGCAAAAGCGAGCGCATGGAGGGCGGCGGCGGCGGCGGCGTCGGACGGCGTCAGGGCGCGCAGAGTGTGGGTCATCAGGGTCAGGGCGCCAGAAAACGGAACGGGAAAACGCAAATGAAGGCCGCGCGGGATTGATTGCAGGGCCCGGCCGCTGCTAGTTCGCCTGCCCTTTGCCGCAGCACAAGAGGCCGCGATGACCAGAACCGCCCCCACGCTCGGCCTCGACTTCGGCACGACCAACAGCGTGGCGGTGCTCGCCGAGGCGGATGGCTCTACGCAAGCGATGAGTTTTCGCCATGACAATGCCGCGTTCGAGGCCTGCCGCTCGGTGCTCTGCTTCTGGAAGGACGAGGACCGGGGCGGATCACGCGCGATGATGGAGATCGGCCCGTGGGCGATCGACCAGTTCCTGGAACTGGGCGGCGAATGCCGCTTTATCCAGTCGTTCAAGACGTTCGCGGCGAGCCCGCTGTTTTCCTCCACGGTGATCCACAACAGGAACTGGTATTTCGAGGATCTGCTGGCGGCGTACCTGCGGCGCCTGTCGGAGCGGAGCGGGACGGACTGGCCTGCGCAAGTTGTCATGGGGCGGCCGGTGCAGTTTGCGGGCGCGCAACCGGACGAGAGACTGGCGCAGGAGAGATATGAGACCGCGCTGAAGCGGCTCGGTTTCGAGACGATCCATCATGTCTATGAGCCGGTGGCGGCCGCGTTCTTTTATGCGCAGCGCCTGGGGGAGCCTGCGACCATCCTTGTGGCGGATTTCGGCGGGGGGACGAGCGACTTCTCGATCCTTCGGTTTGATCCGCGTGCGGGCAAAGTGCGCGCGCAGGCGTTGTCGCATGCGGGCATCGCGGTTGCGGGCGATGCGTTCGACCAGCGAATCATCGACCACGTCGTCTCTCCGCTGCTGGGCAAGGGCAGCACGTTCAGGAGCGACGGCAAGACGCTTCCCGTTCCGGCCGCCTTCTACAGCCGTTTTGCGCAATGGAACCAGCTGTCGATCATGCGGCACACGAAGGATTATGCAGACCTCGTGAAGCTCGCGAACATGGCAGACGATCCGCGCCTGATCGAGGCGTTCATCGCCTTCCTTGATGCGGACGCGACCTACCTGCTCTACCGAGCGGTGGCGCAGCTGAAGACGGCGCTCTCGCATCAAGATGAAGCGCGGTTCGATCTGGAAGCCGGGCGGCTGCAACTGCACCGGACGATCTCGCGCGCCGAGTTCGAGGGCTGGATCGGCGAGGATGTGGGCGCGATCCAGGCGACGGTGGGCGAGGCGCTGGCGCGCGCGAACCTTAGCGAGGCGGGCGTTGACCGCGTGTTCCTCACCGGCGGCACGTCCTATGTGCCGGCGCTGCGCCGCAGCTTCGAGGACCGCTTCGGTGCGGAGAAGGTGGAGACCGGCGACCAGTTCGTGTCGATTGCCAACGGTCTCGCGCTGGTTGCGCAGGAGGACGATCTGGAGCCCTGGTTGGCATGAGCGCCGCAGGACCTGGCACTGCGGCATATGCCGGGCGCATTGGTTCAGTATGCAGCGGGAGCGAAGCGCGGCAACGTTTTGCCCTTGCCACCCCACATGGGAGAGCGCACCTGAATGAGCATGACAAAGCCCATGGATGCCATCATCGGCAAGATACGAGCCCTTGAAACGGAACTCGAAGAGGAGTTCGCGAAACAACGGGCCGGGTTCAGTTACGGACTGGAGCGCGGCAAGGTTCTGTTCGAGCAGGAAGTGGTGCGCCGGCACCGCGAATTGCAGACCAGCCTCTGGCGCTACCTGGTCAAGGCTCGTCCACTCGTTGTACTGACGGCGCCGGTCATCTACTCACTGATCATTCCCTTTGCCGTGATCGACCTCTGGGTCTCGGTGTTCCAATCCGTCTGTTTCCCGGTCTACGGAATCGCACAGGTGAAACGCCGAAGCTACATGGTGTTTGACCGATCAGGGCTCGCCTATCTGAACGCCCTCGAAAAGCTCAATTGTGCCTACTGCTCTTACGTGAACGGCGTAATTGCCTATGCGCGCGAGATCGGTTCGCGCACGGAGCAATTTTGGTGCCCGATCAAAAACGCCCGTCGCGTGCTTGGCGCACACCCCCGCTATGCCAGCTTCGAGGAATATGGGGACGCAGAACGCTACCACCAAGAACTGCGGCGCCTCAGAGACGAACTCGCGAATGACGCGCCGCCTGACGGTGGCAATCCATAGGATGTCAGGGTCGAACCGGGTGCGACACGCTTGGACCCGGTTTCACCGACGAGGGAACACACGCAGCCTTTTCGTGAACAGGGCCCTAGTTTTTAGGGCCCGGCAGCGCCGCGTCCGGGGCGCGGGCGTAGACCGGGGCCGGCGGATGCGTCGCAGGATCGAAGAGGCTGGCTTTCAGGGCGGCAGTGATCGCGCTCGGCTGCATCGGGCGAAGGTCGAGTTTGGCGGCGAGCGACCCAAGGGCTTCGTGGCCGTCCATGAAGACGGGGGCGTGGAAGCCGGTGAGCATCGGGAGAAGCTCAGTGAGCGCAACTTCGATCACATCGGCGATGCCCTCCCCTTCCGAGATGGCCTGCACCCACCAGGTCTGTTCGGGCGGGCGGCGCTGGGCCTGAAGGCATGCGAGGGCGGGGCCTTGGAGGCCGGCGGGGATGGCGGCTTCGAGGCTGGTGATGCCGATAGCCCTGGCGCCGGTGACGAGGGCGAGGCCGCGCGCGTAGGCGACGCCGATGCGCAGTCCGGTGAAGCTGCCGGGGCCGGCGACGACGCCGATGCGGGTGAACTCGGCCAGCTTGACGCCCGCTTCGGCGCAGAGTTCGGCGACGAGGCCCGGGAGGCGGCGTTCCTGGCCGCGCGCCATGGCCTCACGCCGGTCACACAGGATTTCGCCGTCCCGGACCAGGGCGACTTCCATCGTGCTGAAGGCGGTGTTGAGGCCGAGAACTAACATCGCGCGCTACTTTTTTGGTCGCGGCGTTTTTCCGAAAACCGGATGCCACTTTTCTGAACGCTGCCCGGTTAGAGGATGCGGCAGGCCTCGTCAAATTCGAGGCGGGGGCTGCGGTCGAACAGCTTGGTCTTGTCGCCATAGCCGAGATTGCAGATCCAGTTGGCGCGCCAGTTCTTTAGCTCACCCTCTTCGTTCTCGAAGAATTCGCGGTTGACGCCGGCCATGTCGAAGCCGCTCATTGGTCCGCAATCGAGGCCGATGGCGCGCGCGGCGATCATCAGATAGGCGCCCTGCAGGGCGCCATTCCGGACGGCGGTTTCGTCGCGGTTCGAGTTGAACCAGTCCCTGGCGCCGGGAGCGTGGGGGAAAAGTTTCGGGATCTTTTCCTGGAAGGCGAGATCGTGGGCGATGATCACAGTCCAGGGGGCCTGCGCGGTCTTATCGCGGTTGCCGGCGCTCATCAGCGGCAGGAGGCGTTCCTTGCCGGCAGGGGTGTGCACGAAGACGAAGCGGGCGGGCGAGCAGTTGGCGCTGGTCGGGCCCATCTTGGTCAGGTCATACACGGCGCGGATCAGGATTTCGGGGACGTCCTTGTCAACAAAGCCGTTCTGGCTGCGCGCGTCGCGGAAGATGACATCAAGGGCGTGGTCGTTGACGGGATGGGCCATGGGCGGGTCCTTGCAGGAGGTCTGGGAACGGGAGACGCGCGGGACGCGGGGAACTCAGATCACAGCCTCGACGGCGGTGACTTCCGGCACATAGGTGCGCAGCATGTTCTCGATGCCCATCTTCAGTGTCTGCGTGGAGGACGGGCAACCGGCGCAGGCACCGCGCATGCTGAGCATGACGACGCCGGTGGCGGCATCGAAGCTGCGGAAGGTGATGTCGCCGCCATCCTGCGCCACGGCGGGGCGGATGCGGGTTTCGAGGAGTTCCTTGATCTCGTTGACGATCTCGGCTGTTTCGCCCTCGTAGACGATCTCGTCCTCATCGGACACGGCATCGGCATCCACCACCGGCAGACCGGCCATGTAATGGTCCATGATGGCGGCGAGCACCATCGGCTTGACGTGTTTCCAGTCTTTCCCGGCGGCCTTGCTGACCGAGACGAAATCGGCGCCCAGGAAGACCCGGTCGACGCCGTCCACATGGAACAGGGCGCGGGCGAGCAGGCTCGCCCTGGCGCTGGCAGCGTCCGGATAGTCGAACGGGCCGTGGAATCCCGCCACCGGCAGGCCGGGCAGGAATTTTACCGTATCGGGGTTCGGTGTCGCTTCAGTCTGGATGAACATGGCGCCTCGCTGTCTGGCGCCAGACATGGCGTGCAAAGCGCGTCAGATCAAGGGATAGCGACTTCGGCAGTGGCCGCATCAGCGGCGGCATCCGTCCCGGCGACGTCCTCCGCAATCGCGGGCGCGGGCGTAAGGCGGGCGGCGAGGTCGGCCGAGGCCTTCTCCGCTTCGACCAGGTAATAGGCCATGCTGGAGAGATGGTCGGGCAGGACGGCGCCCGGGCCCTGCTGGTTCGATAAGAAGACGGGCTTCATCTCCGCGGCGCGTTTCCACGAGGCTTCGGCGCGCGCCAGGGCGGCGGCCAGTTCGGCGTTTCCAGTCAGGCCGTAGGCGCGGGCCTTGCCGGCGAGGATGAGCTCATGCGCGAGGTGGGCGCGGGCCTTGGCGGCGTAGAACGCGGTGATGTCTTCCCGGCTGGCGAGCCAGGCGCTGTGCTCAGCGTTGATGCGGACCGACAGGGCGGCGATGTCTTCCTTCGCCCAGCCGGCAAACAGGGCCATCTCGAGCGGCAGGGTTTCTTCAGGCGACGGGCGCAGGGCGAGGCCGCGCGAGGCGCGCGTGTCAAAGCGGTTGAGTGCTTCGGCGGCGGCGGTCAGGCGCGGCAGCATGTCCTCGCCCGGCACGGACATGAGGAGACGCGAGGCGGCGGCGAGGTCCCCGTCCGGGCCATAGGCATTCGCGGCAACTTCGGAGAGCAGCTTGACGTGTTCGGAGAGGCCGGTAGCGGTCGCTTCCTGCCAGGCGGGTAGCGCGGTAAGCCGCGCCTGCGGGTGCCATCTGGCGCGGTCATCGGCCCAGCCTGCCCCTGCAAGTTCGCGCGCGACCTTGTGGATAGCGATACCGACGCCAGACACGGACCAACTCTCGTTCGGCGGGAAGACCACCGGGCTGTCATCGATATCGCTGGAGATGACCACCGCCGCCGGATAAGCGCCGATCACGGCCAGCACGAGCATCAGCTTGAAGTACCCGACGATCCGCTTCCAGCCTTTCTGTAAGCTGAGCATCATCGGGCTCGGCTCGGCATGTTCCAGCGAAATGAAGTGTCCGGCCGGGATCGGCGCAGGGCGCGGCGTGGCGCGCAGGTCTTCGTCGTAAGCCTTAGGGAGCTTCGCTGCAGCAGAGCTTGAGGGCATGGGTTTACGCCTGTCCTGAGCGGGTGGCCGGGTCAAAGTTATCTTTCCCGATTATGCGGTCATCAGCATGGCAATAACAGGGCGGCGCTGCATAAAATTTCTGACAACCGCCCCAGTTGCCTAAAGAAACAGCATTAACCAGCCGGAGGAACGATCTCGGCTTTTGTGACAATTTCCGTCTCAGTGCCGGATTCGTCCGTGAACGTCAGGATGACGTCGATCTGGGAACCTGCCTCGATCGGGCCGACCCCGAACAGCATCAGATGGTTACCGCCCCGTTCAAGCACGAGGGGCGTCTCCTCGGTGACGGGGAAGCTCTCGACCTTGCGCATCTGCATCATGTCGTTTTCCATCGACATGGTGTGCATTTCGACATTCCGGGCCGCATCGGTGCGGGCACCGATCAGAGTGACCGGGCCTCCCTGGACGCTGACATGCAGGCCGCCGCCGGTGATGTCGCGGCCTTCCGGAGGCTCGACGATGAAGGCATCGCGCACTTCGATGACGGCGGCGCCGCCGGCAGCCGGCGCTGCCGCGGTTTCGCCGCATCCGCCCAGAAGGAGCGCGGCCGGCAGGATCAGGCTGGACAGGAAACGCATAGGGCAATCCTCCAAATGGCTTAGGGGGAAGATGCGGAGCGTCGCGCCGAAAGACAAGCGCTGCCTGCGTCGCAGGCTGCTTAAGCGCGCCAGAAACCCACGACGCGGCGGATTTCGTCCATGATCGGTGCGGCGATGGCGTTGGCGCGTCCGGCGCCATCGGCGAGGACCCGGTCGATGCCCGCCGGATCGGCGAGAATCTCACGGAAGCGCGCGGTGATAGGGGCCATGTGGGCAACGGTGACGTCAGCAAGGGCGGGTTTGAAGATGCCGAAGCCCTTGCCTTCGAATTCGGCGAGCACGCTCTCGACCGTGCGGCCCGAGAGGGCGGCATAGATGCCGACGAGGTTTTCGACTTCGGGGCGGCCTTTCAGCTCCTCAGGCGTCGCGGGGATGACGCCGGTATCGGTGGTCGCCTTCCTGATCTTTTTCGAGATCGCGTCGGCGTCATCCACCAGCGTGATCCGCGAGAGGTCCGAGGGGTCCGACTTCGACATCTTCCTGGTGCCGTCCTTGAGCGACATGATCCGGGCGCCGGGGCCCTTGATCATCGGCTCGGGCAGCGGGAAAAATCCAGGCACCCCGTATTCGCGGTTGAAGCGGTCGGCGATGTCGCGGCTGAGCTCGAGGTGCTGTTTCTGGTCCTCGCCGACGGGCACATGGGTCGCCTTGTAGGCGAGAATGTCGGCAGCTTGCAGCACCGGATAGGTGAACAGGCCAACGGACGCGCGCTCGGCATCCTTACCGGCCTTGTCCTTGAACTGGGTCATCCGCTCGACCCAGCCCATACGGGCAACGCAATTGAAGATCCAGGCGAGCTCGACATGTGCGAGCACGGAGGATTGCGCGAAGATCACGGATTTCGACGGATCCACACCGGCGGCCATGAAGGCGGCCGCGATCTGGCGGGTCTGGTCGATCAGGGCGCCGCGCTCGATCGGCATGGTGATGGCGTGCAGGTCGACGACGCAGAACACGCAGTCATGGCCCTCGGCCTGCAGGTCGGCGAACTTCTTCAGGGCGCCGAGGTAGTTGCCGAGATGCAGGTTTCCCGTCGGCTGGATGCCGGAGAAGACGCGGTTCGGGCCGGTATAGGCGGGCGTATTTTCTGTCATGGTGACAGGCGTCTAGCGTGTTTGATCAACGCCGCAAAGCCTGCCGGATGTCGCTGATCCGGAGGGCGCCGGTAATCAGCGCGGCGAGGCCGTAGATGACGGCAGCGGCGCCAACCGTGGCCCCGGCGGCGAGGGCATGGGAGCCTCCCACAGCCTCGATGATGGCAGGCTGCTGCCAGAGCATCAGCCAGATGCCGGCACCGAGGATCGCGGTGGCAAGCGCGGCCCGGAAGAGGCCTGTCCAGAGCCGGGGGCCTGGACGGTACCAGCCGCGCCGGGCGAGGCTGACTGCGAGCAGGCCGGCATTGACCCAGGCTGCCGCGCTGGTCGCGATGGCGAGGCCGGGAAAGCCGTCCTGGCCGGATTGCTTGAGCCAGAAGAAGAGACCTGCGCCGAGGAGCGTGTTCACCGCGACGGAGACGAGGGCAAAGCGCATCGGCGTTTTCGTGTCTTCGCGCGCGAAAAAGGGCGGGGCGAGAACCTTGATCAGCACGAAGGCGGGCACGCCCCAGGCGAAGTGGAAAAGCGCGGCGCCGGCGGCGGCGGCGTCCGAGGGAAGGAAAGCGCCGCGCACGAAGAAGGCGTCGATCAGGTAGACCGGTGCGATCATCAGGCCGGCGGCGGCAGGAAAGGTCAGCGCCAAGGCTAGGCCGAGGCCTTCGTCCATGGTGCGGGCGCCGGCGGCGGCATCCCCTGCCCGCGCGGCGCGGCTGAGGCGCGGCAGAATGGCGACGCCGACCGCGACGCCCACGAGGCCGAGCGGCAGCTGATAGAGCCGGTCGGCGGCGTAGAGCCAGCTCTTGGCGCCGACCTCGAAACTCGCGAGCGACTGGCTGACGATGATGTTGATCTGCGTGCCGGAGGCGGCGATCGTACCGGGCACGGCGAGGAGCAGCACTTTCTTGACGGCCGGCGTGAGGCGCGGCCAGCCGATCAGGCTGAGGTTCACCTTCTGGTGCGCGACGCCCCACCAGAGGGCGCCCGCCTGCAGGAGGCCCGCGATGAAGAAGGCGATGGCGGCATAGGTGGCGGTCAGCTGGGGCGTGGTGCCGAGGAGGCCGGCGGGGATGAGGCAGAGGTTCAGAAGCGTCGGCGCGCCGGCCGACAGGATGAACCGCTCCAGCGAGTTCAGCACGCCCGAGAACAGCGCAGCGATGGCCATGAAGGTGAGGTAGGGCATCGTGATGCGGGTGAGCAGCACGGCGAGATTGTAGTTGGCGGTGTCATCCGCCTGGCCGCCATGGATGATCAGCAGCACCCAAGGCATGAAGATCTGCGCAAGGATGGTGAGGGCGGCGGTAGAGGCGAACAGGACCTTCAGTGCGTCTTCGGCAACCGCCCGGGCGGCTTCCGGACCATCAGCCTCCAGCGTGCGCGCATAGGTCGGCACGAATGCCGAGGCAAAGGCGCCCTCAGCGAAGATGCGGCGGAACAGGTTCGGGAACTGCTGAGCGGTCGCCCAGGCATCGCCCACCGGCCCGGCGCCGATCTTGGCGGCGAGGATGATGTCTCGCGCAAAGCCGAGGATACGGCTGGCGAAGGTGAGGGACGCCTGTACGGCGGTGTTGCGAACCAGGCTCATACCACCCGCTTTCCCTGAATTCTCAGAAGCTGTCCACGGCGCGTGACCGTCTGAGTTTCCGGGCCGGCGTTTGCGGGCCGTCCGGTTCTTCGCGCGACAAGACAGCCATAAGACGTTCTTTCAGGGCCTCTTTGCGGGCCTTTGACAGGCCGCCGACGGCGCCGTCCGGCTGGACATAGAAGGCATCGAACACCCGCTCGCCATACGAGCCGACATGCGCGGAGTGGATTGACAGTTTCAACTCGGCCAGCACCTCGGCCACTTCGTGAAGCAGGCCCGGCCGGTCGCGCGCGGCGACGTCGATGACCGTGTAGTCGGCCGAAATGTCGTCGTGAATCTGGACCGAGGGCTGGACAAGGAAGGCGGCTTCGCGCCGCCCGGCACGGGACTTGAGACCGCCTTTCGGCGCATTGCCGGCCATCGCCGCCCGGATGGCCTTTTCGAGCGCCACAAGGCGCTGCGTGTCGCCATCGCCAAACGGGAGCCCGCGGATGTCCTGCAGCATGAAGACGTCGACGATCTGGCCGCCGCGCGAGGTGAAGACCTGCGCTGCGACGATGTTGGCGCCGAGATGGGCAAGCGTACCGGCGAGATCAGCGAACAGGCCCGCGCGGTCCTTGCCGGAGACGAGCAGCGCGACCGCGCCGCCTTCCGGCGCCATGCGCGTGGTGACGACATCGCCGCCCTTGGCGAGCGCGCCAGCATGCCAGGCGATGTCGCCTTCGTCGAAGCCGGTCCAATACGCGGTTTCAAGTTCGAGCAGCAGCGGCGGCAGCGCGCCGAGCCGGTCGATGATTGCGGCTCGGCGGTCCTCGGCGCGGCGTTCAAGCTCGCCCTGCACGCCGGCCTCGTCGGCGCGCCCGCCGCGCAGCGCGGCGGCGGTGTTGCGGTAAAGGTCTGCGAGCAGCTGGCCTTTCCAGGCGTTCCAGACGGCGGGGCCAACGGCTTTGATGTCGGCGACAGTGAGGATATAAAGGAGGCGCAGGCGCTCCAGCGAGCCGACGAGGCGGGCGAAGGTAGCGACGGTGCGCGGATCGGAAATGTCGCGCTTCTGGGCGGTTTCGCTCATCTCGAGGTGGTGGCCAACGATCCAGACGACGAGATCGGTTTCGTCGCCTGGCAGGCCGAGGCGCTCGCAGGCGCGGCGCGAGGTGGTCATGCCGGCTTCCTGCTGGTCGCCTTTCCCCTTGCCGGTATCGTGCAGCAGCATCGAGAGATACAGCGCGCGGCGGTTCTCGATCTGGCCGAACAGTTCGTGCGCGAGCGGGGCGATGTCGCCGCGCCCGTGTTCGAGATCGGCGATGGTCTCGACGGCGCGCAGCGTGTGCTCATCGACCGTGTAATGATGATACATGTTGAACTGGGTCTGCGCGACGATCGAGCCGAATTCGGGGATCGCGCGGCCGAGCACGCCGGCCTCGTTCATGCGGCGCAGGGTGAGGCCGGGCTCCTTGCCGCCGAGGACGGTATCGAGGATCAGCGCGCGGGCTTCCGGCAACACGCGCACGGCTTCTGTGAAACCGCGCAGGTTGCGTGTCAGCGCCGTCAGCGCGGCGGGGTGGATGTCCTTCTGCTCGCGCCGGGCCAGGGTGAAGAGGCGGATCATGTTGAGCGGATCGCTCGCCATGACGGCGTCGTCGGTGATGCTGATGCGGCCGGTGTCGATCATGAAGCCTGGCTCCGGCAGCGGCTGCGGCGGGCGGGCGGGAAGGAAACGGCGCAGGCCTTCGGGCTTTTTCTTATGGTCTGCTTCCAGCTTGGCAGCGAGGATGCGCGTCAGGCCGCCGACATCCTTGGCGACGAGGAAATAGCGCTTCATGAAGCGCTCGACGCCCTGCTGGCCCTCGCGGTCGCGGTAGCCCATGCGGGCGGCGATCTCGGGCTGCAGGTCGAAACTCAGCCGGTCCTCGGCGCGGCCGGTGACGAAGTGGATGTGGCAGCGCACGGTCCAGAGAAAACGCGCAGCGCGGATGAAGACAGCATACTCATGATCCGTGAACGGACCGGATTTCATCACCTCCTCAAGGGAGTCGCCGCCGTACATGTGCTTGCCGATCCAGTAGAGCGTCTGCAGGTCGCGAAGACCGCCTTTGCCTTCCTTGAGGTTCGGTTCGACGACGTAGCGGGCATCTCCGGTGCGGGCATGGCGGGCATCGCGCTCGGCCAGCTTGTCGGCGATGAACTGGGCATCCTTGCCTTTCACCGACTCGCGCTGGAAGAGGGCCATCATTTCGTTGGCCAGTGCCTCGTCCCCGCAGATGAAGCGGGCGTCCAGCATACTGGTCTTGATCGTCACGTCATCCTGGGCGAGCTTGACGCATTCCATCGGTGTACGGAATGCGTTGCCGACCTTCAGCCCCATGTCCCAGAGGGCATAAAGCATGTATTCGATCACACTTTCCGTATGCGGACTGGCCTTGTAGGCGCGCAGGAAGAGAAGGTCGGTATCCGAGGACGGCGCCATGACTCCCCGGCCATAGCCGCCGATAGCGATGATCGCCAGACGCTCGGCTTCGGTCGGGTTGGAGGCTCGGTGGACGTGGGTGACAGTAAAATCATAGAGCGCGTGAATTACCTCGTCCTGCACCGCGGCGAGTAGGCGGGCCGTATCGAGCCCGTCGGCCCCCTGCTGCAGGCGTTCCTGCGCGATCAGGCGGCCGCGGAACATGGCGCCGTGCAGGAGGTTCAGGGCCTGTTTGCGGGCGACCTGCGGGCTGTTCATGTTGTCGAGGGCTGCGGCGGTGAGCTTCACGCGCAGCGCGCGGCCATCGATGATGTCGGCAATGCGCCATTTGCCCGGCCGGCGGGAAACCGGGGTGCGGGTCGTCCGGTTGGTCAGGGTGGGCGGGGGAACGGGCGGAGAGGTCATCGCAGTTCAGGATAGCAGGTTTGAGGCCGGCGCCTATGGTCAGAGGGCCGCACTCGTCCAATATCTTGTGCACCCTGTCCGAACCCAGGGGCTCGCCGGAGAGTGCGCCCTGCCCCATATTGGGACGGCAACAGGGAGACCGGCGATGGACGGAAACATGACCAGGGAAATCATGCGCTGGCTGCATATCACCGGCGGCATGATCCTGTTTGCCTATGTCTATACGCCGTTGGCGGAAAACCCGTTCTTCGCCGACACGGCGAAGAACGTGATTTTCCCCGGCCTCGCGCTGACCGGCCTGGTCATGTGGCAGTGGCCGCTATTTCGCGGCCTCTTCCGCAAGAAGGATTAGAGCAGGTCCCCGCCGGCGGCTGCGGCGGTCGTGCCGTCCTTCTTGAAGGCGCGGATGACGTTCTTGCCAGTGATCCACTTATGGACCTCGTCCGGCCCGTCGACGAGGCGCTGGGAGCGGATGTGGGTATACCAGGCGGCGAGCGGCGTATCGAGCGAATAGCCGAGCGCGCCGTGCAGCTGGATCGCGGTGTCGACCACGTCATGGACCATGTTGGCGAGGTAGACCTTGGCGATGCCGTTCTCCTGGCGGATGTCCATGCCGTTCTCGGCCTTGTAGGCGATGTGCATCAGCATCAGGCGGGCGATGTAGATCTTGCTGGCGCAATCGGCGAGCATGAACTGGACGCCCTGGCGGTCTTCGAGGCCTTTGCCGAAGGTGGTGCGTTTCGTCACATGCTCCGTTGCCAGATCAAGCGCGCGCTGCGCCATCGCCACGTTGTGCATGCCGTGACGCAGGCGGCCATAGGCGAGCCGGTGCTGGCCCATGGCAAAGCCCATCCCCTCCCCGCCGAGCAGGTTTTCTTCCGGTATGATCAGATTCTCGATAGCGACTTCGGCGTGACCGCCGCCCATCTCGGTATAGTGCTTGCCGTGCACGGCCATGGTCGGGATGTCACGGATAATGCGGTAGCCAGGGTTCGGAAGTTCGACGATGAAGGTGGAGTATTGCTGGTGACGCGGCGCTTCCGGATTGGTTTTCGCCATGACAACCGCAATGTCGGCGGCGGTGGCGGCGCTGGAGAACCATTTTTCGCCGTTCAGCACGTAGTTGCCCTTGCCGTCCTTCACGGCGGTCGTCTGCATGCCGGTCGCGTCGGCGCCGGCAGCTTTCTCAGTCATAGAATAGCAGATGCGCTTTTCGCCATTGATCAACGGCTTCAGGTATTTCTCTTTCTGGAAGTCCGTGCCGTGGGCGAGCAGCGTCAGCATGGTCGCATCGTCCGGGCCTTGAGAATTCATCGACAGGGCGCCGAGATGGCTGTGGCCGAGCTCCATCTGCACGAGGGCGTTGGCGAGAGGCCCGAGGCCCATGCCGCCATGCTCGACCGGGAAGAAGGGAAGCCAGAGGCCCTGCTTGCGGGCTTTCGTACGCAGCTCCTTGAGCACGGTCTTGTAGGCCTTGCCGGCTGCCATTTCCTTTTCGGCGGGAAGGCACTCGTTCTGCACCCACAGGCGTACGCGCTCACGCACTTCCTTGGCGTCTTCCGGAATCGTGAAATCGATGGCCATTCGCGTCTCTCCCTGTTCGTTTGCCGGGAGGCTAACGCTGATCCGGCAGGGGGCAAAGATTGCCTTCGCGTCAGGCCGGGTAGTCCACGCGTTCGAGGAACAAGCCATCCGGCGGCGCAACCGGGCCGCAGGCCGTGCGGTCTGCGGCGGCAAGGATTTCGGCGATCCATTCGGGACGCTGGTAGCCGCGCCCCACCTCGACGAGGCTGCCTACCATCGAGCGGACCTGCCGGTGCAGGAAACTCCGGGCCGAGCAAGTGATCTCGATCCGGTCGCCGGAACGGGCGACGTCCAGACTGTCGAGTGTCTTGACAGGGCTCGCTGCCTGGCAGGCGGTGTCGCGGAAAGTGGTGAAGTCATGGTTGCCCAGGAGGAGCTGAGCGGCGGTGTGCATCGCGGCGGCGTCGAGCCTGGACGCGACCCGCCAGGCGAGGCCGCGCTCCAGCGTAAGATCGGCGCGGCGGTTGAAGATGACATAACGATAGTGGCGCGCGGCCGCGTTGAAGCGGGCGTGGAATTCATCCGTAACCCGCCCGGCCTTAAGCACGGCGATCGGATGCGGGCGCAGGTGGAAGTTCATCGCGTCGGCCACCTTGTCCGGCCGGTCCTGCGCGAGGTCCATGTGAGCCACCTGCCCCGTGGCATGCACGCCGGCGTCCGTGCGCCCGGCGCCGATCACCTCGACCGGGGCGCCGTCGAGTTTCGCAGCGGCGTCTTCCAGCGCGCCCTGAACGGTCGGAATGCCCGGCAGCCTCATCCAGCCCTGGTAAGGGCCGCCATGGTATTCGACGAGGAGCTTGTAGCGCGGCATGATCTGGCGCTGCCAGCCCGGCGGCCTTTGGTCAACCGGGCTCGCCCGAGTGGCGCAGCTTCAGCCAGATGATCGAGGCGCACATCAGGAGGGAGACACCGTTCCAGAAGACGATGCTGAGTGAGGCTTCAAACCAGCCATAGAGGCCCCAGAGGATGCCGCCAGTCATCGCCATCAGATATGTGGTCAGAGAGATGTCCCGCGCCTGTTTGGTCTGGATGATCTTCACGGCCTGCGGCGCGGCCGCAAAGGTGCCGAACGCGCCCGCGACGAGGCCGAGGAGTTCGATGGGGGCGAGTTGCATGGCGGGGGCCTTTTCAGCCTGAAAATGCGCGGGGGTAGGTGAGCGTACCGGACGCCGGGCCGCCGGGGGCGAGACGGATGGCCATGAAGTGAGGGCCTGCCCAGGGGGCGGTGAAGGGCGCGGCCTTCTCGGCCTCAAACCCGAAACGCGGATAACATGTCTTGTGCCCCAGAACGAAGACAATCGTTTCGCCGAGCATGTCGAGTTCATCGAGGCCGGTACGAACGAGGTAGCAGCCGATGCCAGATTTCTGCAGGCCGGGATTAGCGCTCATCGGCCCGAGACCGGCGCCGGCGGGATTTCCATCGATCAGGATACGGAAGAATTCGATATGACCGACGATGCCGGTTTCCGTCTCCGCGACGAGCGAGGCGAGACTGTCCCCGTCCGCCTGCAACTGGCGGATGATACGGCCCTCGTCCGGCCCGCCGAAGGCCGCGTCACTCAGCGCCGCAATGGCGTCCAGGTCTTCGGATCGGGCGGCGCGGGTCCAGAAGTCGATCATGTCAGCCTTGTGCCAGCGGCAAGCGGCATTCCCGGGATAAAGTCCCGCGCGTCCAGCGGTTTGCCGCCAGGCTTCTGAAGCCTCAGGAGGCGGACCGCGCGGCCATCGCCGCAGGCAACGGCGAGCTGGTCGTCGATAAGCGTGCCGGGCGGCGCAGTGTTCCGGAGGTTCGTCAGCTCACTGAACAGGAGCTTCAGGCGGACGGGCCCCTGCCCCAGGTCGGCTTCGCACCACGCGCCGGGGGCGGGCGCCAGGCCGCGGATCAGGCAGTCCACTTCGGCGGCAGGTTTGGACCAGTCGACGCGCTGGTCATTCGCCGTGATCTTGGCGGCGTAGGTCATGCCGTCCCCGATCTGGGCCACCGGCTTCAGGCTGCCATCTGCGAGGCCAGAGAGAGCGCGCGGGGCAAGGTCTGCCGCGAGGCGTGCGAGGCGGTCATGCAGCGTACCGGCGGTATCCTCGCGCGTGATTGGTGTGCGTATGGAGGCGAGCACCGGGCCGGTGTCGAGGCCCGCTTCCATCAGCATCGCGTCGATGCCGGTTTCGGTATCGCCCGCCATGATCGCCCGCTGGATAGGCGCGGCGCCGCGCCAGCGCGGCAGGATCGAGGCGTGCATGTTGAGGCAGCCGAGGCGCGGAGCATCCAGGATGGGTTGGGGCAGGATCAGGCCGTATGCGACGACCACCGCTGCGTCGGGATTCAATTCCGCAAACTCTGCCTGCGCCTGCGCCTTCCTGAGGGATTTCGGCGTGCGCACGTCGATGCCGTGCGCTTCGGCAAAGGCGTGCACAGGCGTCGGCGTCAGCTTCTGTCCGCGGCCTGCCGGGCGGGGCGGCTGGGAGTAGACGCAGGCGATCTCGTGGCCCGCCGCGATCAGCGCTTCGAGCACGCCAAGCGCAATGGAAGGGCTTCCCATGAAGGCGATGCGGAGGGGCTTTTTCAGTTCGTTCGACATGCGCGGGCGTCATAATCCCACGCGCCGCCCCGGTCGAGACAAGAGTTGATGGCGCCCGCCGTTCGTATTCGGTCCATCCCCCAGACTGCAGCAACCGACAAAGCAACAAGGATCAAGGCGCCGGCCATTGAGATCATCAAGCGCTTCGTCACCTGATCAGTTCGCGTCTTCGCGGATAGCTCGGAGTTTCGCCTTCTTCACCTTGTCGATGGCGCGCTGGCGTTTCAGGCGCGACAGGTGGTCGATGAACAGCGTGCCTTCCAGATGGTCCATCTCGTGCTGGATGCAGACGGCATAAAGGTCCTCGGCCCATTCCTCGACGGGGTTGCCGTTGTAGTCGAGATAGCGCAGGCGGCAGCGGGCGGAGCGTTCGACCTCGTCAAAAATGTCCGGCACCGAGAGGCAGCCTTCTTCATAAGGCTTCTTTTCCTCTAAGGTTTCGAGAATTTCCGGGTTCACGAAATAGCGCGGTTCGCGGGCATCTTCTTCGCGGGAGAGATCCATGACGATGATGCGCAGCGGCACGCCGATCTGGATGGCCGCAAGGCCGATGCCGGGCGCGTCGTACATGGTTTCCAGCATGTCATCCATCAGGGCCCGGTGCTCATCGGTGACTGGCCCCAGAACGGGCTTCGACACCTCTTTCAGGCGCGGATCGGGGACAGTGAGGATTTCGCGGATAGCCATAGGGCTGAGATATGCACGCCTTACGTAGGCGTCAACGGGTCTATTCCGTAGCCAGCGCCTTGCGCGGCGGCGGCAGGTCCAGCTCCCCGGGGGCGCTGGAGGGCCTCGCCCGGGCCTCGACCAGCTTCGGTTCGGCGGCCGTCTTGGCGGGCGGGGCGATCGACAGTTCCTCGAACCGGCGCAGCGTCGGCATCACGCGCTTGTCGACAGAGCCCATCACGTCGTTGAAGGCATCGACCGAGCCGTTGAGCGATTTGCCGAGCTTCTGCATATGCTCCAGCATCTTGCCGATGCGGACATAGAGCTCGGCGCCAAGCTCGGCGGCCTCCATCGCATTGGCGTTCATCTCGTGCTGGCGCCACAGGTGGGCGACCGTGCGGGCAAGCGCGATCAGCGTCGTCGGCGTCGTCACGATCACCGCCTTGCCCATCGCCTTCTCGATCAGGTCCGGCGCCTCTTCGAGCGCGGCGGCAAAGAAATTCTCGCCGGGAATGAACATCGCCACATAGTCGAACCGGTTGCCGAGATTGGACTGGTAGTCCTTCGACGAGAGCAGGTTCACATGCCGCTGCACGCTGGCGGCATGCGCCTTCAGGTGCAGCGCGCGCTGGGCGGTATCATCGGTGGCGGTCGCAGCCATGTAGGATTCCAGCGACACCTTGGAGTCGACCACGATCTGGCGCCCGCCCGGCAGGTGGATGATCGCGTCGGGGCGCTGGCGTCCGGTCTCTCCGGCTTCGCTGACCTGTTCGGAAAAATCGCAGTGCTGGGACAGGCCCGCCTGCTCCATCACGTTGCGAAGGGTCATCTCGCCCCAGCGCCCGCCGCCTTTCGGCGCGGTCAGCGCGCTGACCAGCTTGCCCGTCTCTGCGGTGTGGACCTTGAGGCTGAGGTGAATCGCATCGACCTGTTCCTTGAGCGCCGACTTGTCTTCCGTCCGCACCTTCTCGATGGCTTCGACCTTCTGGCGGAAGGTTTCGAAATTCTCGCCGATCGGCTTCATCAGTTCCTTCAGTTCGCCCTGCGCGCCTTCGCGGTGGCGCTTGAAGGTTTCATCGGCGCGCTCCAGAAAAAGGGCATTCGCCTGGGAGAGGACGCCTTGCGCCAGTTGCGCGAACTTGCGTTCATCGTCTTCGCTCCGGGCCTGGGAGGCGGCCAGCTTGAGCTCCGCGTCGCGGGCGACCGCCTCCAGCGTTTGCGTTCGTTGTCGCAGCCGCGTCAGCTCCTCGCGCTCGAATCCCCCGCTCTGCCGGGCCTGCCAGAGGTAAGCGGCGAGCCCCGCCAAGGCGAGCGCCAGCACGACATGCACGAGGTCGAAGCCGGCCGAGCCGATCACGATAACGGGGGTCATGGCGCATCCTTCAAACAGGGTTGCCAGAACATAATTGGAACGCAGGGGCGCTGTCTACACCAGACAGGCGAGCGCGCTACCTGCGGCTTGGGAATGCCATAGGCTGGAAAATATGGGTTAACAAAGCGTGCTCAGAGCAAAAACTGCACTTTATGTATCTCGAAGTCCGTACTCGGAAGGGCGCCCCTCAAGCGCCGTAACCCCTGCTGAAAGCTCATCGCGCAGTCTTCTTTCAACGTCTGCATCCAACATTTTCATGCTTGCCTGAATTGCCTCCCGCCAAGCCGGACCTCGCTCCCACGCTTCCATGTAGGCATCAACAAGCGTTTCGCGCTGCCGAAGCTCAATCATTGCGATCATAAGTGTCACCGCCTGTTGTCGATCTTTACGGCTTTTTGCTGTTCCATCATCGTCTGTCAGGCGCCGCGAAGCGACGATGAGTTTGTGTACGGCAAAGCGCTCTGGTGCGGGAACGCGTACTGGAATGCCAGCGCCGTGCAGGATCACCGCACGCACGGATTGATGGATTAAAAAATCGAGGAACCTGAGGGGTTGGGCTGAAGCGCCCCCGAGCGCAGGCATCGGCGACGGATGGCCAGTGTAGTCGTCTGTGCCAGTATTCGGAGTAAGAAACTCAACCTTGTAGCCTGACCGCGTCACATATTGTGTAGTGTATCGACCATCGGCTTGATGGGGGATTTCTCGAAATGTTTCGTCAATCTGTTTTAGAATTCCGAGAACCGGAGAGATAGTGTCGCCTACCGCGACAGAGATTGAGTGAAACTGTGCAAAATCTGCATCACTGGTCTGCATTGCGGTGTTCGGCAGGCGGACGCCTAGCAGTGCCGAATAGCATTGAAATGCAACAGTTCCGACCAAAACGCCCCGGAGCCTGAAGAACCCTGCCGTTGCAAGTGCATTTACAATATCACCTGCCATAGGATCAGGCTTTGGCAGGTATGCTTCCCGAACCAGCGTCGATACTATTTTCCGACGGGCACGATTGTCGGCCTTGATGTCTTTAAATCTTTCAACGCGTCGGCTGATTTCCTCATCGTCAACTGGTCCTACATAACGGCGATTTTTGCCCCCTCCTTCTTTCGCCGTATCAAAATACCAATAGCGACGCCCACCACTCTCCATGGAGATAAATCGCCCCTCGATCTGAAAGTCTTCAGAGAACTGAGCATCCAATGTCCGTTGGGCAAGCTCAGAGTAGAGCGTCTGATAAGTGTGATCGAGCATTTTCATGAATAATTATTACCATATTCGCGAGAATGGTAATAGGCCTAAAGCGAGAAAGTATTACCACTTTTGCGAAAATGGTAATATTCTACCGCCGCCAGTCAATTCACCAGCGTGCGGGCGAGGCGTTTCAAAATGATTTCTTCGGCCTCGGCCATGATCCGGTCGATCAGTTCCTTGCACGTCGGGATGTCATAGATCAGGCCGGCGACCATGCCGCAGGACCAGGCGCCGGCATCCATCTGCCCGTCGATCATGATCTTCGGATAGACGCCTGCGACTTCCTCAATGATATCCTCGAACTTGAGCGCCGAGCCGAGTTCCTTTTCCTTCTGCAGGAGACGCTCGACTGCCGGGTTTGTCAGCACACGTTCGGTATTGCGCAGGGGGCGCATCACGAGGCGGGTGTCGAGTTCGGAGGCAGCGACCAGCGCCTGCTTAACGTTCTCGTGGACCGGGGCTTCTTTCGTCGCGATGAAGCGCGTGCCCATGTTCATGCCCTCGGCGCCGAGCGCCATGGCGGCGACCAGTGAGCGGCCATCGGCCATGCCGCCGGAGGCGATGAAGGGAATATCGAGTTCGTCCATCGCGCGCGGCAGGAGGATGAAGTTCGGGATGTCATCCTCGCCGGGGTGGCCGCCGCATTCGAAACCGTCGACCGAAACCGCGTCGCAGCCGATCTTCTGCGCCTTCAGGGCGTGGCGCACGGCGGTGCATTTGTGGACGACCTTGATGCCGTGTTCCTTGAGGATCGGGAGCACCTGGACCGGGTTGTTGCCGGCCGTCTCGACGACCTTTACGCCGCCTTCGATGATCGCTTTCACATAGCCCGGATAGTCCGGCTGGTTCAGCGCGGGCAGGAAGGTGAGGTTCACGCCGATCGGCTTCGTCGTCATGTCGCGGCAGCGGGCGATCTCGTTGGCCAGGTCTGCCGGCGTGCGCTGGGTCAGCGCCGTGATGATGCCGAGGCCGCCTGCATTCGAGACCGCCGCAGCCATTTCGGCAAAGCCGACAAAGTGCATGCCGCCCTGTACGATGGGGTGCTGGATGCCGAGCATTTCGGTGATGCGGGTTTTCATCGCGTGGGTCTCCCTTGAATTTCCGGATGTGCGCCATCCTTGAACAAACAGGGTCCGCGCCGCAAGCGTGTCATTGGGTCAACGGCAAAGTGCGAAGGGGTAAGGGGCCGCCTGCAGAGCCTGATGGGGACAACAGCTCGGCAGGCAAACCTTAAGACGGCTGCGGGCTGGGCGGGGGACGCACGTGAACGCCGGAACAAGCCTGTTTGCCGCGCTTCTGCGGGCGCAAATCCCCTGTTTCGCAGGTATCATCCTTCCGGTGATCCCCGCGACGGGTACCTGCGCCGCCTCCCATTCAATTAACCATTGGCGTATGTGTCAATGCGCGTGCTCAGGCAGTTTTGCACAGGGGAGGGGCATAAATGCACGTCCAGAACTGGGACGATCATCGCTTTGTTGCGGTGCTCGCGCGCACCGGCTCGTTGCCTGAAACCCGCCGGCTGATCAGCGCAGACCGCTCGGCCGTGCGCCGGCGCATCAGGGGTCTGGAGGCGCGGCGGCGCTTTAGCCTCTGCCTCAAGAACAGCACGCAATCCAAGCCGCTGGCGCAGGCGCAACCGATCCTCGCTGCGGCGCGCAGGCTGGAATCGGCAATGAACCCGGCGGCTTCCCCGGCCAGGGGCGAGACGCTGGCGGGCAACGTCGCCGTCACCACCACAGACCCGATCTGCACGTCCGGCGTCAGCGAGATGATCGACGCCTTCCAGGAGCGCCGCCCTGCCCGGCGCATCAACCTGTCGGTGACGACGCGGCGCCTGCTGCGGGCGGACACGTTCATCGCCATTGCCGGGACCTGCCGCCTCGGGCGGGGCGTCGCGATGCTGCCCAAGGCTTATACAGTTCGCATGCCCGATCTGGTGCCGCCCGATCATTTGATGGACGCGCCGCACGCAGCCGGCCTCTGGCTGTTGGCCCATCCGGACCTGCGCAACAATCCGAGGGCGCGGGCTTTTCTGGATTTTTTCGGTAAACGGTTGTCTAAAGAGAAGAAGCATTTTGCGGGCTGAGAGGAATGTCCAATGATTCTGTTCGTACACGGCGTACCGGATACGGCGCTCCTGTGGGACCCGCTGGTGCGCGCCCTGGGCCTCAGGCCGGACTCCTACCGCGCGCTTTCGCTGCCCGGCTTCGGCAATCCCGTTCCGGCGGGGTTCAGCAGCACCAAGGACGCCTATGCCGGCTGGCTGGTCGAGCAGATGGAAGCGGCGGGCGAGCCGGTGCACATTGTCGGGCATGACTGGGGGGCGCTTCTGGTTCTCCGCGCGGCCTCAATACGGCCGGACCTCGTTTCCAGCTGGTGTGTAACCAATGCGCTGATCGACAAGGAGTATACCGGCCACCGCACGGCCCGCATGTGGGCAACGCCCCTGCTCGGCGAGCTCGTGATGCTCGGCATGCGCAACAGGCAACGGCTGGAGCCCGCTCTCGTCGGAGGCGGCATGCCGGCGAGCCTCGCGCGCGAAGAGGCGCCGCACATCGACAAGACAATGCGCCAGTCGATCCTGAAGCTTTACCGCTCGGCACTCGGCCTCAACTTCCGCGGCGCCTGGGTCGAAGATCTGGCGAACCTGCCGAAACGCGGACAAATTTTCTGGGGCGAGACGGACCCGTTTGTGGACATCTCGGTGGCGGAGCGCTTCTCGAAGATGTGGGGCACGCCGCTGCACGTGGCGCGCGGCGCCGGCCACTGGGCGTGCCACGAACGCGCCGAGGAGTTTGCCGGATTACTTGCGGCGCACTGGTCGCGTTAGGCGGAACGCTTCAGGCGGCTTCCTGCTGGGGCGTGCCGATCTCGGTTTTGACAAGCTCCGAAAGCTGACGGACCGAGAAGGGCTTCGGCAGGAATGAGACCGCGCGATCGTCGAGCTGCCTGGCGAGTTCCTGTTCGGCATAGCCTGAAATGAAGATGACGCGCGCATTGCCGAGCTTCTCGCGGGCCTGCTTGATCAGCGTCGGCCCGTTCATGCCCGGCATCACGACATCCGAGATCACGAGGTCGAAATGGCCCGGCTTGGCGTTGATGATCTCCAGCGCCTCTTCGCCGTCTTCCGCCTCTTCCACTTCGTAGCCGCGCGAGCGCAGCACGGTGACCGCGATATTGCGCACACCAGCTTCGTCCTCGATGACGAGAATGCGGCCGCGGCCGGACAGGTCGATCGGGCGCGCCTGGGCGCGCTGCGCGACGGCCGGATCTTCTGCCTGCGGAATGTCTTCCGCCGTAAGGGCGGGCAGGTAGACGTGGAAATTGGTGCCTTTGCCGATCACCGAGACAGGCTCGATATAGCCGCCTGACTGTTTGATGATGCCGAACACGGTGGCGAGGCCGAGGCCGGTGCCACTGCCCTTTTCCTTGGTGGTGAAGAAGGGGTGGAAGATCTTCTCGCGAAGCTCTTTCGGAATGCCGCCGCCGGTGTCTTCAACCTCGATCAGGAGGTAGTCGCCGTCTTCCACATAGTCGAAGCCCTTGGCCTGCGCCTCGCGGCCGGTGGAGCGGCTGGTGCGGATCGTCAGCCTGCCGCCGTCGCGGTGCGACAGCATCGCGTCGCGCGCATTGGTGACGAGGTTGATGATCGCTGTCTCGATCTGGCTCTTGTCGGCGCGGATCCATGGCACGTCGCGCCCGTGCACCACTTCGAAGGCGATCCGCTCGTCTACGGCGCCGCGCAGCAGCAGCGAGAAATGCGTGAGGAAGTCGGTCGTGTTGAACACTTCGCGCTTGAAGGTCTGCTCGCGCGCATAGGCGAGCAGTCCGCGCACGAGATCGGCGGAGCGAACGGTAGATTCGTGGATCGCCTTGAGATTGTCATAGGACGGATCACCCAGCGGGTGGCGGCTCTCGAGGAACTCGCAATTGCCCTGCGTGACCTGCAGCATGTTATTGATCTCGTGCGCGATGCGGCCGGCGATGTTGCCGATGGCCTGCATCTTCTCGCCGTGCGCGAGGCGCTGCTCCAGCAGGCGGTGCTCGGAAATGTCCACGACGTATGCGACCGACGGGCGGCCGGATGCGTTGAGCGTCACGAAGACGTTGGCGTGCTTGACTTTGTCTTCACTGACTGCGCCGGCGAGCTTCAGCGCCACCGGCTTGTCGACCGCCTGCACCAGCGCTTCGGCCGCGCCGTTGGCGCCGTCTTCGTCAAAATCGAACAGGTCCGAGAAGCGCGAGCCGGGCGTCGCGCGCCCGCCGCTGAGTTCCATCAGCGCGCGGTTGGCATCGAGTATGATCGCACCGTCTACCCGGTCGCCGTCAAGGCGCACGGCGCCAAAGGGCGCATCGTCGAACATCGGATCGCCGTCCGCCCGCTTCGGGCGCGAGGCGCCTTGCAGGGCAAAGCGGTCGCCTTCCCCGTTCAGAATCTGCGGGCTGGGCAGCAGGATCGTGCGACCATTGGCGTCGGCGCCGCGGCCTGACCAGGTGGTGATCGCCTGGACCGGTATTTCCACGCCGTCGCGCGCGCGCAGCTGGATGTCGGCGCGCCCGGGTGCACCGGTCTTGCGGTCACGCCCAAGCAGCTTGACGAATTCCGGACGCATGATGTCGTCGAGGCGGATGTTCTTGGCGGTTTCCGGCAGGCCAAGCAGTTCGCGCAGGTAGCCGTTGGCATAGGTGATCGTGCCGTCCGCCCTCGCGGCGAAGAAGCCCATCGGGGCATCTTCGACATAGAGGGATTTCATGTCGGCGGCGCCGGTCGCCTCAAGCTGACCGGCGATGCGGCGGATGCGCCAGAGGACGCGCCCGCGCGGCAGCGGTGCCACGGTGACTTCAAACTGGGCGGGGACCTGTTCGGGGCCGAGCGCAACGGGCGGCAGCAATTCGCGCCGGCGGGTGCCCGCCTTGGCGGCCTTTGACAGACGGTAGACAGGCGCGGCCAGGCCGGGATTGGCGCCGAACAGGCGGTCGACCGTAACCGGGCCCAATTCACTGGGGCCGGTGATCATGGCCATCGAGGCCAGCTCGTTGAAGGCGGGGTTCGCCGCCACCGGCGCGCCACCCGGTTCGGTCACGAGGACGGCTTCATCCAGCGCCTCGATCCAGGGAAAGCGCGGGGCGGCCGCATCGGTGAAGCGGGCAGCGGCGCCGCGCTCCGGGAAAAGGCCTATGAACCGGCCGGCGCCGCGCACCGTCCACAACAGGAAAACGAGGCCGCCGGAGGCCATGGTGATCAGCAGGATCGATCCGGTCGCGCCGGACGCGTGCGGGCGCACCAGCGAGACGCTGGCGGCGGCAATCGACAGCAGAAGGCAGGCCCAGAAGCCGAGCTGCAAAAGGTCAACCTTGCGGCCTGCCGGGCTGCCGGGGCCCGAGCCGGCATCCTCTGACGCTCCGGGGACCTGAGACAAATCAAGGGCTTCTGAGTCTTTTTTCATAGTCTACCGCCAATTGACCCGGCCGGCTGCCGGAAGCGCAAATGCCCGGGCACGAGCACCGCCGCGCAGAGGACTTTCAAGGATAACCCGTTCTCGCACGTCAAAGGTTAACGAATCCAAAAATAGCGTTAAGACAAGGGCCATACAATTGCGTAACCAGAACAGGATTCGGCCCATGATGATAATGCGCTCTGCCTTTGCGCTTGCCCTCATTGCCTTCTCGGCAGCCTGCGCCGCCCCGGCCCACCTTGACGCGTCTGCCCCTGCCTATACCGAGGAAGCCATCACGGCCGAATCGGTGCGCCTGAATGCCTGGTTCGAGCAGAAATTCGACGCGGCCGTCGCACGCGACCCGATGCGCCAGACCTATCTGGGCATCAAAGATCGCTACGGCGAGTGGAGCGACCCGTCCGAGGCGTTCGAACTGGCCGAGCTGGAACTCCAGCGCGCCGATGTTGCCGAAATGAAAGCCACGTTCGACTTCGCCAGGCTGGACGATCAGACCAAACTTTCCTGGCGGCTGGCGGAGTACGAGCTGGAGCGCGCCGAGGCCGAATGGCCGTACCGGTACCATGAGTACACCTTCAACCAGATGTTCGGCGTGCAATCCGGCATCCCGGCCTTCCTGATCAACCAGCACAAGGTGACGAGTGCGTCCGACGCCGAGGCCTATATCGCGCGGCTTGACGGCGTGCCGGCCTATCTCGGCCAGCATGTCGCCAACGCGCGGGATTCGGCCGAGAAAGGCATCCAGCCGCCGCTGTTCGTCTATGACTATGTGCTCTCGGACGCGCGCGGCGTGATCACCGGCTATCCGTTTGCGGGCGAAGGTGACAGCCCGCTGATGGAAGACATCCGCGGCAAGGTCGCGGCGCTCGCGTCGAACAGCAACATCACCGAAGAGGAAGCCGCGAGCCTTACCAAGCGCGCCGCCGAAGCGATCAAATCCTCGGTCGGACCGGCGTATGAGACCGCCATTGCCGAACTGGTCCGCCAGCAGGCGGCCGCCACCACCGATCACGGGGCCTGGAAGCTGCCGGACGGCGAAGCCTATTACAACGACCGCCTCGCCCGGAACACGACAACCACGCTGACTGCCGAGGAGATCCACCAGATCGGCCTCGATGAGGTGGCCCGCATCCACGGCGAGATGCAGGCGATCATGACTGAGGTCGGCTTCGAAGGCAGCCTGCAGGACTTCTTCGAATTCATGCGCACCGATCCGCGCTTCTACAAACCGGAAACCGAGGAGGGCAAAGCCGAGTACCTCGCCGAAGCGGAAGTCGCGATCGAGAAGATGAAAGGCGACCTGCCGAAACTGTTCAACACCTTCCCGAAGGCCGAAATGGAGGTCAAGGCGGTCGAACCGTTCCGCGAAAAATCCGCCGGCAAGGCGTTCTATTCGCGCCCTGCTCCGGATGGGAGCCGGCCGGGCATCTACTATGCCAACCTCTATTCCATGGCCGACATGCCGACCTACCAGCTGGAAGCGCTGGCTTTCCACGAAGGCATTCCGGGCCACCACATGCAGATCGCCATCGCGCAGGAACTGGACGCCATACCGAGCTTTCGCAAGTTCGGCGGCTACACCGCCTATTCGGAAGGCTGGGGCCTCTACTCGGAACTCGTACCGAAAGAGGTGGGCTATTATTCTGATCCGTACTCGGACTTTGGCCGCCTCGCGATGGAAGTCTGGCGCGCTGCACGGCTCGTCGTTGATACCGGCATCCACAGCCGGAAATGGACGCGCGCACAGGCGATCCGGTATCTCATGGACAATACGCCAAACCCGCAGGGCGACTGCGAGAAAGCTATCGAGCGCTATATCGTGATGCCGGGCCAGGCGACCGCCTATAAGATCGGCATGCTGAAGATCGTCGAGCTGCGCGAGCGCGCCCGCGCCCAGCTCGGTGACGCATTCGATATTCGCGAGTTTCACGATGTCGTGCTAAGGGACGGGGCCGTGCCGCTCGCGGTGCTGGAAGAAACGGTGGACGCATGGCTCGCAGGCAAGAAAGCATGAAACGCGGCTCGCTTGCGGCGCTTGCAATAGCGTCTGCACTGGCGCTGGCATCCTGCAATTCGCTGGCGGCGGCGGTCCTGAAACCGGACGTGCAGGCGGCGCCCGTCAATGTGCCGGCCGGCGACTATACGCTCGACAAGGCGCATGCCTCGATCCTCTTCAGGATCGACCATCTGGGTTACTCCACCTATGTCGGCCGATTCGAGCGCTTCGAGGCGAGCCTGACCGGCGATCCGGCGAGCCCGGAATCGGCGCAGGTGACGGCAACGGTCGACATGACCTCGCTGAATATTGCCAATCCGGACTTTGCCGCCGAGCTGATGGGCCCGGTCTGGCTGGACGCGGAAACCTTTCCGCAGGCTTCCTTCAGGACCTACGGGCTCAGGATCGTCGGCGAGAACGAAGCGGACATCAGCGGTGACCTGACCCTCAGGGGGCAGACGCAGGCGGTGATCATCCGGGCACGGCTCAATGGCAGCGCCTATGACCGCCTGCGCGGCGCCGATGTGGTGGGCTTTTCGGCGAGCCTGCCAATCAGCAGGTCCGCCTTCGGCATCGACAAGTATGCGGGGCTGATCACCGACGAGGTCCTGCTGGAAATCGAGGCCGAGTTCGTCAGGACGCCGGACGAATAGAGGGCCCGAGCGCGGCGCACCGCTGCGTGATGCGCAGCGCAATGCGCCCGCCCCGGCGGCCAATCTCGGCTTCGGCGACGCGCACGCCGCCTTCGCCGCCGGAAGTCAGTTCGATCGGCTGGTCTGCCGGCACGCCCAGCAGAAGCGTCGCGCCGGGTTTCAGGCCGGAGAGTTTCGACAGCGGCACCAAGAGGCTCGCCACGCGGGCCGTCAGCGTGGCCGACAGCGCGCCCTGCACCGGGTGGACAGTGCCAGGTGCCGTAGCGCCCGCGTCCGGTTGTGCAGGCGCCGCGAGCGCGCCCAACAGAATGACCTGCGCCTGAAAGGCTTCGGCGTGCACGCGCATCGAGAACTCGGCCGCCAGCGCCTCGCCGGGCGGCGCAATCGAGGCGGCAAAAAGCACTTCAGTCTCGAGGCTCGAGAAGCCGAGTTCCGGCGAGATCGATCCCGCCAACGGGCGCAGCAGAGCTTCCAGCAGCGCCAGGTCGATGGGGCTGAGCGGTTTGGCGGCGCCGGCGCGCCCGGTCGCACCGCAAGCCGTCTCGATCAGAAGCTGGGCGAGGCCCGGCGAGAGGACCAGCATCGAGCCGATATCGCCGGTGCGGGTCGCAAAGCAGGCAATCGCCTGCCCGCGCGCATCGCCGCACTGGCGCACGGCCGCTTCAAACGGGGCGCGCAAAATCGCCGGCGCCATGGCGGCGATCGGCAGGCCGCAGCTTTCGCGCATCGCCATCGACAAGCGGGCGGCCAGACGGCGGGCAAAGTCATGATCGTGCGAACTGGTTTTGACCGGCGCGCCGAAGTCCTCCACCGGGCGGGCGGAGGCGGCGACCGGCGGTTCGGGCGGCATATCCGACAGGTCCGGGCGCAGCAGCGCCTCGATCTCGGCCGCCGAGAGCTTGCCGCTGGCGGTCAGCAGCATGCGGTCGGGTTCTGCCCGTTCGAAAGGTCTCGGCATCTCGGCCATCACCTGCCCTTCCCGGCGCGGCGACATGTCCCAGCCGTCATCGGCGCTGTCAGCCAGCGCCGGCGCAGGCTCTCGCACGGCAGCAATCCGGGTCATCCCACTTTCATCGCCGTTTCCGGTTAACGATCCGTTAGGGAAACCGTTTCGGCCTGGATGTTAAGCCATTGCCGCCTCGTCTTCACAACTAATCGCCAATTTTAACGCGCCGGTCAGTTCCCGGTAAGGCGCGATTCGGAAGTTGGGCGCATTCTCCTCCCATCGCTGAAGGGCAACCCCTGAGAGTCCGCCAAAGCGTTGGGATGTGATGGTCTGAACAAGAAAGGCGGCGTTCCTTGGGGGGACGCCGCCTTTCGGGTTTTCGGGATCAGGACAGCGCGCTAGTCGTCGCGCAGCGTACGTTCCTTGCGCTCGTGGCGCTCCTGCGCCTCGAGGCTCAGCGTGGCGGTCGGACGGGCTTCGAGGCGGCGCAGGCCTATGGGCTCGCCGGTCGCTTCGCAATAGCCGTAGGTGCCGTCCTCGATGCGGCGCATTGCCGAATCGATCTTGGAGATCAGCTTGCGCTGGCGGTCACGGGTGCGCAACTCAAGGGCCTTGTCGCTCTCGGCCGAGGCGCGGTCGACGATATCCGGCAGGGAGCCCGATTCATCCTGGAGATTATGGATGGTCTGCTTGGCGCCGTCGAGAATGTCGGCTTTCCAGGCTTCGAGCAGGCGCCGGAAGTAAGCGCGCTGGCGCTCGTTCATGAACTCTTCGCCTTCGGAAGGGCGATAGTCGTCTGAAAGATCGATGCTCACCGCAGGCTCCTTCACTCGTTTCCGTGCCATATAGATCGACCCCCGATTCGGCGCAATCGCGTAAGCTGCTTAGTTAAACCCAGTATTATCAACCTTTTACACCTAATTTACGACATTTATACGTAAGTATCGATCCTTTTGGTGCAGTGAGGCGCTGCGCGCACTGCAAGTTGCACACCGGTACTTGATCTTTGGGACCCCGGCAGTCTCTATGGGCGTCGCCTCCGACAGACGCCTTTTCCACGGTCCCCCCCCGCCCGAATGGCCAGACAACGCAAACAACCGACCAAGCAGGCTGGCTGGATACTGGCGGTGATATTCAATTCACTGCTGATCCTGTTGCCCGTGATTGGCGCCAACACGGTGCGTAAGGCATACGAGGGCGCCGGCGTGGCCGAACAGCCGACCATCGACGCGATCATGCAGACCAAGGGCCGGATCGACCACGCGTTCGAGGAACTGTCGCCCAACGAGGCGGGCCGTAAGCTTCCCTTCTGGCAGGACAAGGTCCAGGGCGCGCTTGAGGAAAAGGATGTCGATGCGCTGCGTGGTTATCTCATTTCCGCGCCGTCGATGCTCGGCAATGATCTCGGCAAGCAGGTGCGCATCCGCGCCGAAGCCGAATCGAAAGGTACCAACGAGGAACGCCTGATCCGCGCGGCGCTGCAGAAGATGCCGGAAAGCGTGGCCCGCGCCATCGAGTACGAGATCGGCCTGCCCCAGGCGCCGATCACCCCGCCGGAAGCCGTCGTGGTCGTCCCGAAGGCGATCCCTGAAGAGATTGCGGGTGAGGAGATCGGCGAGGTGATCGAAGCCGGCGTGCGCCCGGAACTCGCCTGGCGCTTCCGGCTGCTCGGCAGCTATGGCGACCTGGCGGCCATGTCCCAGCGCTGGGTCGGCGGCGACTTGTCGGACAGTATCGTTTTCAAGCTGACCGGCATCGGTCTCGCCCAGCAAGGCATCAGCGACGGCTTCTCGGACGGCCACATCCGTGCCGTCTCCATCGTCAAGTCTGCCAGCCGTTCGAAGCGCCTGACCCCTAAGTTCACGGAATACCTGGACGCGCTCACCGGCGCCGCGGTGCCGCAGGACGCGCTGATGCCCGCGGTCAAAGCGGTACTGGGCGAGGTTGCGACCACCGACGTGCGCGGCGCCCGTGTACGCGATGCGTTCGCGCAGTCGATCGACCCTGCAGGCCTGACGCGTCTCGAAATCGATCTGGAGCAGATCGACAAGATCGCCACGCTGACCAGCCCCGCCGCGACACTGACCCTGCTCTCGGTCGCTGAGGACGGCACGGACCTGCGCCGCGCCCGGATGCTTGCCGAAGCGGGCGGCACGCAGGCCGTCGCGCTGGTCAAGGAACGCGGCAACGAAGCGCTGCGCGTCGCTGATGCGGGCGTGCGCTGGGACAATACGATGGTGCTGGAAATCATGAGCCTGACGGCCGCCGGGCTGCTGCTGTTCTGGGTCGCGCTGTCGACCTTCCGGATCTATTTCCGCAGGCCCCCGCCGAAAGGCTTGCCACAGGGCATCTGACCGGATTCAGGCGAGGCCGAACGCGCCCCGGATACCGTCGATCAGAAGCTGCGCCGACAGCGCAGCCAGGATTACGCCGAGGATGCGCGTGATCGCTCCAGCGACACTCGCCCCGATGAGGCGAACAATCGGGCCTGCCAGCAGGAAGATGACCAGCGTGATAACAAGATTGAGGCCGATTGCGGCCAGCACGACGCCCTGCTCCTGCCAGTTCGCGGCTTCAGACATGTAGAACATGGCCGTGGCGATTGAACCCGGACCGGCGATCATCGGAATGCCCATCGGGAACACAGAAATATCGTCCGGCTGAGGATCGTTCTTGTGCTCTTCCAGCACTTCTTCGGCCCGGTTCTCGCGCCGCTCGGTGCGTTTCTCGAATACCATGTCGAGCGCAATCAGGAACAGCAGTGCGCCGCCGGCCATCCTGAACGCGTCGAGGGAAATATGCATCGCCTCCAGCAGCCAGGCACCGCCGAAGGCGAAGAACAGCATGATCAGCGAGGCGACGAAAACCGACTTGTAGGCCATCTTCCGGCGATGCGCGGCGGGCGTGCCGGCCGTCAGGGTCGCGAAGATCGGCGCCACGCCGGGCGCGTCGATCAGCACGAAGAATGTGACAAAGGCTGCCGTGAAGAGGGAGATCAGTTCGGGCGTCATGCCGCGGCGCCCTAAGGCTTCCGCATCGCGGCGTCCAGTATTTCCCGCACAGCCGGAGCAACCGTGACTTCCGTCGCCGGCGGTTTCAGCCGCGACAGCTCGCCGCCATCCTGCGACAGGGCGGTCAGCATCTTGTGGCCGCGCAGGCGCTGCAGCAGGCCGTCGGTGCCGCGCGGCGTATCGGCGCAGGCAAAGCGCCCGCCGCCCAGCTCTACGCGCAGGCCTTCGCCCCTGCCCGCCTCGATCAGCCGGATCGCATCGTCGACGCTCACTGCGGGCGCCAGTTTCAGGGACAGCGGTACGCGCAGCGTATTGCCTTCGGCCATCACACGTCCTCCGAAGCGGACGGCGGCATCAGTTTCCGGCAGCGGCTGAGAGCACGGTAGAGGTCGCCTGCCACCACATCCGCCGAAATCTGCAGCACATCGTCATGCGCGTCCGGCGTCTCGGCCAGAAGGCCTGCCAGCGCATCGGCGGTCTGCGTATAGAGAGGCCCGTCCACTTCGCCGAGCAGGTACATCTGCATCACGGCAAAGTATGCGCGCCCGGCGGGGGTCACAGCGTCGGCGGGGCGGAGAATGTCTTTTTCGCGCAGCACGCGCGCCTGTGTCTCGAGGAGGAGCACGCCGCGCCGGTCACCGTTGCGGACGACCGCACCGTTCACGACGAAGGTTTCGCCAGGCTTGAGGGAGAGTTTGAGTGGCATACTGCGCTGAACCTCGTCCTGCGGACTGTCTCAAAGTCGCACAAAGGCGTTAACGCTTGATTGCCATGGATTTACGCTTCCGGCGCAGGCCGAGGGAGCGATCCGGCCCCCAGAAAATCCGGGTCCACGGGGTGCCATGCGCTCGTATCGTCAGGAGGGCGTAGGATCATAAGTCCTGCACGTTTACCCGGGCACACCGGCATGCTGCCGGATCGATCAGGCAAAGTGCGGCGCGTGTCTGAAGCTTGAGCCGCTGTGGCGTCGCGCATGGCCAGTCCTGTCTAGCACAAGGCGCCGCTTCCCTTAAGTTAATTCGATGTTGCGTTGCAGCGCTTTCCTATAGGTCAGCGCTTGCCCGGCGCGGGGCGGGCCTTATGGTGGCAACACAAACTTTTGAGAGGAACGGGCGTCCATGCGCTTCGAAGGCACGACTAATTATGTGGCAACCGACGACCTGCGCGTCGCCGTCAACGCAGCCATCGCGCTGGAGCGTCCGCTGCTGATCAAGGGCGAACCGGGCACCGGCAAGACCGTTCTGGCCCAGGAAGTCGCCAAGTCCCTCGGCCTCGATCTGATCGAGTGGCACATCAAGTCCACCACCAAGGCGAACCAGGGTCTCTACGAGTATGACGCGGTCTCGCGCCTGCGCGATGGCCAGATGGGCGAAGAGCGCGCCAAGGACGTCAAGAACTACATCAAGAAGGGCAAGCTCTGGGAGGCATTCACCGCCAAGAAGCGCCCCGTGTTGCTGATCGACGAGATCGACAAGGCGGACATCGAATTCCCGAACGACCTCCTGCAGGAACTCGACCGGATGGAGTTCTTTGTCTACGAGACCAACGAGACCGTGAAGGCGAAAGTCCGTCCGATCGTCATAATCACCTCGAACAACGAGAAAGAGCTGCCGGACGCCTTCCTGCGCCGCTGCTTCTTCCACTTCATCAAGTTTCCGGACGAGCCGACGATGCGCGCCATCATCGACGTCCACTTCGCCGGCATCAAGAAGAAGCTCGTCGGCGACGCACTCGCCACCTTCTACGCGATGCGCGAATTGCCGGGCGTCAAGAAGAAGCCGTCGACGTCAGAGCTGCTCGACTGGCTGAAACTGCTGATGAACGAGGACATCGACCTCGAGACGCTGCGCGAGAAGGACCCCGACCGCTTGACCCCGCCGCTGCACGGCGCTCTGCTGAAGAACGAGCAGGACGTCGCCCTCTTCGAACGCCTCGCCTTCCTCTCCCGCCGCACCGACGGCGGCGGCCAGGGCGGCGGCGGGCGCAGAGGACCAGCGGGCTGACCAATCGGAGACGCCGGCGAAAGCCGGGTCCAGCGCGTCCGCACGAAGTCTATTTCGGGCAGTAGCCGAGGCTCAGGATCGCACCATAGCCTTCCAGGGCCTGGCGCACATGGCTCGTGTCGTCGCTGCCATCGCCCGCGCGGATATCCGGCGCGAGCGCTCCCGCTCCTCCTGTGATCCGTGCGCGCCACAGGGCATAGCGCAATGACTCCGGCGCCGCCGTCAAAGCGACCGCGCGGTCAAATTCCGCCAGCCGGCAATCGCGCATCATGCGTTCGGCCAACACATGGCCGAAGTCCGCGCGCTCGAAAGCGTTGACGCTGATCGTGCTGATCTTCCGGATGTCAGCTGTGCCCGCCAGGGAAAACATCATCTCGATGACGCGCGCGCGCTGTTTTGTATCCGGCGCCAGTTCGATCGCCGCGCCCATGATCTCCGGCCGGCCCATATGTAAGGGTGCCAGCCCGTCCCGCGCCCGCTGCAGGAACATTTCCCAGCCGTATCCGCGGATCGCCGTCTCCGCCGTCTGGCGCACATAATCCGTGCCCGCCACGTCGATGCCGGTCTCGCCCAGCCGTGCATCCCACACGGCGCGGACCTCCGGATCTGTCAGGTGTAGCGCCAGCGGCCCAAACAGCGGCGTCAGCCGCGCCTGTTTCGTCTCCGGCAACGCCTCCGCCGCCGTCCAGGCCGCCTCCAGCATGCAGGCGGCTTCGTCCTTCGCCGGGCAGGCTCCGCCCTGCGCCCAAGCGCCCGCCAGCGGCCCGAAAGCCATCGAAATCGCGAATGCAGCCGCCTTTATCATGGCCCTCTCATTAAACGGATCGCCGTGAACACAGGATAACTACCAAGTTTTCGCTGCGTCAGCTTGGACAGGCGCCCAGAGGCGGGTTATCTTCAATCCTGAAACCGAACGGATATGCCCCATGTTCCTGAATTTCTTCAATGAACTCCGCACCGCCAAGGTCCCGGTCACGCTGAAGGAATACCTGACCCTTATGGAGGCGATGGACAAGCAGGTCATCGCCATGGAAGTCGAGGAATTCTATTACCTCGCCCGCGCGGCCCTCGTTAAAGACGAGCGCAACATCGACAAGTTCGACCGCGTCTTCTCCCATGTGTTCAAAGGCCTCGACACGCTGGCCGATGCGATCAACGTGACCGACCTGCCGGAAGAATGGCTCAAGAAAATGAGCGAGAAATTCCTCACTCCTGAAGAGATGGCCGAGATCGAGGCCATGGGCGGCTTCGAGAAGTTGATGGAGACGCTGAAGCAGCGCCTCGAGGAGCAGAAGAAACGCCACGAGGGCGGCAACAAGATGATCGGCACCGGCGGCACCTCGCCTTTCGGCGCCAATGGCTACAATCCCGAAGGCGTGCGCATCGGCCAGGAGAAATCCCGCCACCGCCGCGCCGTGAAGGTCTGGGACAAACGCGAGTTCAAGAACTACGACGACAAGGTCGAACTCGGCACCCGAAACATCAAGATCGCGATGAAGCGCCTGCGCAAATGGGCCCGCAAGGGGGCCCAGGACGAACTCGATCTCGACCAGACGATCCGCAACACCGCCCGCAAGGGCTATCTCGACATCGAGATGCGTGCCGAGAAGCGAAACACGGTCTCCGTCCTCCTGCTGCTGGATGTCGGCGGCTCGATGGACCCCTATGTACGGATAATGGAGGAGCTGTTCTCCGCCGCCAAATCCGAGATCAAGAACCTGGATTTCTACTACTTCCACAACTGCCCCTATGAGGGCCTGTGGAAGGACAACCGCCGCCGGATGAACAACCGCATCCCTACCTGGGACGTACTGAATAAGTATCCGTCGGAGTACAAGGTCATCGTCGTCGGCGACGCCACGATGAGCCCCTACGAGATCACTTATGCCGGCGGCTCGGTCGAGCACTGGAACGAGGAAGCCGGCGGCATCTGGATCCAGCGCTTTGTCCAGCGCTATCCGCACTTCGTCTGGCTGAATCCGACGAAAGAAGGCGCCTGGGAATATACCGGCTCGATCAAACTCATCCGTGAGCTGATCGGCGACCACCGCATGTTCGAACTTACGCTCGGCGGGCTGGACGAGGCAATGAAGGAATTGAGCCGCTGAGCCTTCCTAACCCCCTGGCTTGCGGCTGACGACAGCAGCCATAGCCGAGGTGATCTCTCACTGCCACGCAGGACGTGAGCCGCCATTGCACCTGCTGACCAGCCTCTGATGCGCATCGCCCTGCTCACCCTTCTGGCCATGCTGGCTTTTGCCGGCAACTCGGTCCTCACACGGATTGCGCTCGCAGGGAGTGAAGCTGGCCCCGGGACGTTCACGCTCATCCGGCTCGTCTCCGGCGCCGCCATTCTGGTCTGGCTCGCCGGGCCCAGACGCGCCCTCTCTGCCGGCCAAACCCTTTCAGGGCTCGCGCTGCTCGCCTATGCTGGCTTCTTCTCATTCGCCTATATGACGCTGACCGCCGGCACGGGCGCCCTGATTCTTTTCGGCATGGTGCAGGTCACCATGATCGGCGCCGGCCTCCTCGGCGGCGAGCGGCTCGGCCTGGCCCAGCTTGGCGGGGGCGCGCTTGCGCTCACCGGACTGGTCGCGCTTCTCGGCCCCGGCATCTCCGCACCCTCCCCGTTCGGCGCCGCAATGATGGCCCTCGCCGGCATGGCCTGGGGCCTCTACTCCCTGCGCGGCCGGGGCGCCGGCAATGCCACCCATGCCACCGCGGGAAACTTCCTGCAGGCTGCCGCCATGGCCGTGATCCTCTCAATCCCGGTTTTTGTGCTCTGGCCGGAATCCGGCCTGACCCCGAAAGGCGCCGCACTTGCCGTCGCCTCCGGCGCAATCACCTCCGGCCTCGGTTACGCTGTCTGGTACACGGCGCTGAAGGGCCTCACAGCCAGCACCGCTGGCATGGCGCAGCTCAGCGTCCCCGCCATCGCGGCCATCCTCGGCGCAACGGTCCTCAGTGAACCGGTCACCTTGCGCTTTCTCGCCGCCAGCGCCGTGATCCTCGGCGGCGTTGCCATGGCCACGCTCGCTCCGAAGCCCGCGCCCCGTCAGGTCACCCACACTGGGCCTACAGCGCGAGGTCGCTCGTCATGATGTCGAAACTATTCAGTGGGCGGACAAGCTCGAAATAGTAGTCTTCCGCAGCATGCCACTGGCGCTCCCACGGGCCAATCTTGCCCTCTCGCGCGTTCAGCCGTGCTTCACGCACCGCCTCGTCCACGCGCACAACAAGCGCGAGGTCTATCAGGTCGGCCAGTTCGGGCCGCGCTGCGTAGACGCCCTCAAGGATCACGAAGGGGCTGGGTGACTTCACGGTCAGCCCGTCGCACGCCCTGCCGTCGAACGCGTCCCAGTCAAACGCATGCCAGGACGATTCGTGACCAGACCTCAAGGCCTCCAGAACGATGCGTTGTTCCCGCCAGTCCGTACACGCCGCCACCAGCGCCGCCGGCCGCTCCGAACGCACCTGCGTGCCGCCGGCATAGAAATCGTCCCCGGCGATCACTGTCGCGTCCAGCCGTTCAGCCAGGGCTGCGGCCAGCATCGTCTTGCCCGCCGCGCTGCGTCCGTCCAAGGCGATTACGTAAGGTCGCTCCAGACCGGCGGCGCGGCTGGCCAGCGCCTGCACGAGGGGCTCTAACGCATCAAACCGCTGCAGCATCCCAAGGCTCCCTCTGACGGTTATGCCCGTCTCCAGCCTGTTTATACCGATTTCACGCCTTTATAAATCCGCCACAAGGCAAATCCTCCGATGGCGATCCACAGCACGTTGATGGCCACGGAAGGTATCGCCCCGTGATAGCCGCTGTTGAGGATGAACCCCGCCGCGCCGATGACGTTCATCCACTGATAGGCCGGCGAATTGCCCTGCCTCTTGCCCGCCGAGAGCAGGATATAGGCGCCGAGGATCAGGCTCGCGCCGATCCAGCCAGCCGCTTCAATCAGGAGAACCGTGTGTGTCATCCCTGCGCCCTAGCCCGGGGCGGGCGCCGGATCAATCAGCCAAAGCCATGCTGCGCCGCCCATTCGGCCCGGGTCATCTCCCAGACGAGGCTTGCCCGCGTCGTCCCGTCCGGCCGTGTGCTGAGCGTCTCCCCCATCCGCCGGAACCACAGCCCGTCGAGCATCCGCTGCGTCGGAACGTTGTCCAGCGCCGCCGTCTCGCAGAGCAGGTCCAGACCCAGCGCCTCGAACATCCAGGCAAAGCTCGCCGCCGCCCCGGGCCCGCCCGCGCCCTTGCCGTGCAGCGAGGGATGCAGCGCCCCGCCGAGCTCTCCCGCGCCCCAGTCCGGCCAGACCTGGACATCGGAATAGCCCATCACCTGCCCGTCCTCGCCTTCGCGCACGAACAGCAGCCCCTCGCCCGCCGCACGCTCTTCAAGATGCACCGCAATGAACGCCGCCACGCTCGCCTCCGTCAGGGGCCGCGGCAGCGTGTAGATCGGGGCATGCACCAACGGATCGGACAGGAGCGCAAACAGGCCGCGCGCATCCTCCGGGCGGGCCAGTCGCGACTCGCCCATCTGCGTCGCCGCGCACACGGCCGCGCGGATCGCCTCCGCCGTCCCAGGCGATACCGCGTTGCGCGTCAGGGGCAATTGACCAGCCATGGCGGATGTGTCCGCCCCCTGACGCTGTGGAAAGCAAGTGCCCTCCCCCGCGCCTGACTATATATTTTCACTTTAATAGAAATATTTCTCATACTTAAAATCTCCTGCCGCCCCCGCCGGCAGGACCGGGACTTGCACGCCGCGATTGACGCCGCCTTCCGCCACAACCAATGGTGCCGCATGATAACACCCGCCCCTGCCCGCCAGCCCGGAAAGAATGCCTTCCTGTTCGTGGTGGTCGCGGTGGCCCTCAACATGCTGTCGTTCGGCCTCATCATGCCGATCATGCCAGCCCTGCTGGCCGAACTGACGGACCAGCCCATCGAGATCGCGATCAAGTCGAACGGCTGGCTGGCGGTCGTCTTTGCGGTCGCCAATTTCCTCGCCATGCCGCTGCTCGGCGGTCTGTCCGACAAGTATGGCCGCCGCCCCATCCTGCTGATCTCGATCGCGATGCTCGGCGTCGACATGGTGATCCTCGGCCTCGCCCCGACGCTCGGCATCCTCTTCCTTGGCCGCGCGCTCGCCGGCGTCTTTTCCGGCACCGTCTCGGTCGCCAACGCCTATGTCGCCGATGTCACCGCACCGGAAGAGCGTGGCCGCGCCTTCGGCATCCTCGGCGCAGCCTTCGGCTTCGGCTTCATCCTCGGCCCGGTCTTCGGCGGCCTGCTCGGCGAGATCCACACGCGCCTGCCTTTCTTTGTCGCTGCCGGCATTGCAGGCCTCAACTTCCTCTACGGCCTGTTCGTCCTGCCCGAGAGCCTGGCCCGCGAGAACCGCCGCGAGTTCAGCCTCGCCCGCGCCAACCCGTTCGGCGCCGTGAAGCACTTCTCGAAACTGCCGCGCGTCGCCTGGTTCATCGTCACGATCGGCGTCTTCCAGATTGCTCATTCGGTCTACCCGACGACCTGGAACTATCACGGCGCATCGCGCTATGGCTGGTCGGAATGGGAAATCGGCCTGTCCCTCGGCGCGGTCGGCCTTGGCTCGGCCCTGTCGCAGGCGGTGTTGTCCGGCTGGCTTATCAAACGCCTCGGCGCCATGCGCGCCGCGATGCTCGGCCTCGGCGTTCACGTCATCGCGATGACCGGCTTTGCCTTTGCCAACCATCCCTGGATGGCCTTCGCGATGATTGCCGTCTCCGCCGTCGGCGGCGTCGTGATGCCGGCGATCAATACGATAACGGCCAACCTCACACCGATGAATGCACAGGGCGAGCTGCAGGGCGCACAATCCTCAATCATGGCCTTCACGCTGATCTTCAGCCCCGTTCTGATGACGCAGGCCTTCTCCGCCTACACCGCCCCCGGCGCGCCGGTGTATTTTGCCGGCGCCGCTTTCGTGCTCGCTGCGCTGATCGCTGCACTGTCGATGATTCCGTTCCTGATCGGCGTGCGCGCCAACCGGGACGCCGTCGCCAAACCGGCGGAGTAATAAATCTATGCCTTCCTGATCACCAGACCGGTGAACCAGGCCGCCACGCCGCCGCCAACCCGCGCCCTGGGGAAAATCCTGCGCATGCCGCACAATGTCCGGCCGGCCATAGACCTCGCCCAGTACCGGCCCAAGAACCGGGCGAGGCACCTCGCCAATGCCCAGCGCTGCCGCGCCGCAGTGCGCTGCCACACCGCCCAGGAGGCCCGCCACTCCACCCGCCGTCCCGTCGCCGCCCGCCACACGCACGAAGACCGGCCCCGCCACGGTGCCACCAAACGTGCTGAGCAGCAGCGCTGCATAAGCCTCCATAAATTCTCCGCCGGGTTAAGCCGCCTGAGCGTTGCGCAGGCAACCTGGCCGGTCCACCCCGTTGGCCTCTCCGACGAGGATTGCAGGCGCCGCCCGGTTAAGCCAAGAGGGGCGCATGATCGTGCACAAGCCCGCCCTGTTCCTTGACCGCGACGGTGTCATCAATGCCGACAAGGGCTATGTCAGCCGCATCGAGGATTTCGAATTCATCGAGGGCGCGGCCGAGACGATTGCCGCCTTCAATGCGCGCGGCTGGTATGTCTTCGTCGTCACGAACCAGTCCGGAATCGCCCGCAATTATTACACCGAAGACGAGATGCACGCGCTCCACGCCTGGATGGAAGCGCGCCTCGCGGAAGCAGGCGCGAAGATCGACCGGATCTACTTTTGCCCCTACCATGAAGAGGGCGAGAACCCCCGCTACCGGCGCGACAGTTTCGACCGCAAACCGAAGCCCGGCATGCTGCTGCGCGCAATGGCGGACTTTCCCGTGAAACGCGAGCTGAGCTTTCTCATTGGCGACAAGGACGCCGACCTCGAAGCCGCCCGCGCCGCAGGCGTCGCCGGCTTCCTCTTCACCGGCGGCAACCTCGCCACCTTCGCCGAATGGACGTTGGCGGGATTTGAAGACGGGCACAGGGGCTGACGCCCGCTACGCAGCCTTCAGCGTCTTCGGATCCATCCCGCCCATTCGGCAAACCTCTTTCCACTCCGCGGGCAACACCGGCTGGACCGACAGCCGGAACGAAACGACAAGGCTCATCTCCGCCAGCTTGGGATTAGCCTTCACTTCTTTCAGCGTCACCGGCCTCGGCATCGGCGCCAGCGCCTTGACCGTCACGCAGTCCCACCGCACATCATCCGTGGTCGGATCCGGCGCCGACAGCGCGCATACCTCGACCACGCCAACTACCGCAAGGCCTTCGTTGGAGTGGTAGAAAAACGCCCGGTCGCCCAGCTTCATCGCGCGCATGTGGTTGCGCGCGGTATAGTTGCGCACGCCGGACCATATCTCGCCCGTCTCGCCCCTCGCCACCTGCTGTTCCCAGCTCCAGGCGTCCGGCTCCGACTTCAACAACCAGTACTGCATCAGCCTTTGGCTTCCGCCCGGATCGCCGCCGCATGCGCCCCGGCAATGCCGAGCCGCGCAGCCAGCCGCCCGAGGAAGCCCGCTTCCTCCGCCGTCGGATCACCCGTCACGACGCAGGCAGCCGTGTAGAGCTGCGCCGCATGGTTGGGCGACAGGGCGCCGGCGGCAATCTTGTCCAGCGTCTCGGCTTCGGGCCGCGTGTTCTCGAGGATTGCGCGGTCCTTCGCGCCAAGGCCCGCCTCTTTCAGCGCGCCGTCGATCACGACTTTCTCCGCCTCGTCCAGAACGCCGTCCGCCCAGGCCGCCGCCACGATCGTGCGCACCAGCGCTTCTGCAAATTCCGGCTCCGCCTTCTTCGCTGTCACATAGCCAAGCTGCCCAGGCTCGACTTTCGGATCGGTTTTCTGCCCCTGCGATTTCATCCAGGCATGATAGGCGAGCGCGCCGAGACCTGCGACCGCGCCGGTCTTCGCCGTGCCACCGAGGAAACGCCGTCCGCCCCTGGTGTCCAGCAGCATCGCCGTGATCAGCGCACCCGCGCCCGCAGCCGCGATCTGCGTGTTACGGTCGGTCTTCAGCCGTTCCAGTGCAGCTTCACCGAGGTCCTTGCCCTTCTTGAGCTTGCCGTCGAGATCGTATTCCCTGGCCGCCTGTTTCGCCTGTTTCTGGAGGTCGAGAAGGATCTGCTGGAAGTCCATGGCATGTCTCACTTTCTGTTTGAAATGGGCCGTCTCCCAGCGATGTAGGGTATCGCGGGCGCGCCGGAAAGCCCGGAAACGCTAGGCCGCCTCAGCCAGCGCCGCCCGCACCAGCCGCGAGTAATGCGGCCAGCCCTTATAGTCCGCCAGCACCGGATCGATCCCGTCCCAGGCCGCACGAAACGCTTCAACGTGCGACGCCCCGGCCAGCGCCGCCCGCAAGGGATCAATCGCGACGCGGATCGTGAACACCACCGCGCCGGACATCGACAGCTTAGTAATCGTCTGCCGCTCGACGCGAAACCACAGCGCACCCAGCGCGCCTTCGGCGGGCAGCTGCGCGGCGATTTGCTTGAACGGCGCCTGGCTCGGCGTGAACCGCGCAGCGCCCGGCTGGACGGTCCAGTTGAACCGCTCCAGCACCTGGCCCGGCTGGACCGCATCGAACATCCGGTGGATGCGCGAGACCATGCCCGGGTTCGCCCCCGGCACCGGTCCGTGCAGACCGCCGAGCGGCTCGCCGAGCTTCTCACCAAGGCACCAGAAGGTCGGCGCGCAGAGGCTCGCCGCCTCCAGCCGCCAGAGGCCTCCGCCGTCCTTGATCAGTATACAGAGGTCATCCGAGACGGCGCTGGCTGCGCCTTCGAGCGGGCTCGCCCAGTCGCCCTCCCCCGGCCCGGCGACAGCGTGCACCGCAGACGCCAGCTCCAGCGCCGCCAGTTCGCTGCCATCCCGCGCGCCGTAGACTTCGCCGCGATGATGCCGCATCACGCCGCGCTTTTCCGGGAGGACATGCGCCTCGGTATCAGGCGAAAGCCAAGCCTCTGGCGCAATTGGCTTCAGCCCCGGCGCAAGGCTGAGCGGTCCGCTCAGAAATGGCAGGTAAGGCGGCCGCCGCATCAGGCGACCTGCGCCGAACCCCAGCTCACAAAGCCGGCTATCTTCGGCGTGTTCGGCAGATACATCGTCTCGGCGTCATCGCTGCGGAAGCCGCCCTCGCGCAGCAGGCCCAGCGTATCGCGCGTCAGGTGGCACCCGCCCAACAGCGGCTTCCACACCGGCTCGACCCGGCGCTGCCATTTGGAAATGCCTTCGTCCGGCGAAAGGCCATGCTCGGTGAACAGGATCTTGCCGCCCGGCTTCAGCACGCGCCGCGTTTCGGCGAGGGCGCCTGCCCAGTCGGGGATCGTGCACAGCACAAACGTGATCACGGCGGTGTCGACCGATTTATCCGGGAGCGGAATGTTCTCGGCGCCGGTCTCGAGAAACTCGATACTCTTGCCGATGCCGAGTTCGCCTGCCGTTCGCTTCGCTTTGACGATCATCCCGGGCGCAGGCTCCAGCGCGTAGAGCTTGTCAACCTTTCCGGCATCATACATCGCGAAATTGGTGCCCGACCCACAGCCGAGTTCCAGCACGATACCTTCCGCCTTCGGAACAACTTTCGCGCGCTGTTTCATGATCGGGCGCGAGGAACACGCGCACGCGATCAGGTTCGGCACGACATACCTCTCCCAGGCGTTCATCCGTTGGATCCGCCAATCGGCCGGAAGCCAGGATAGGCGCCATCCTGGATCTTGGATTTCGTCGCCTCGCTCGGGCGCGCAATCAGCGCGTCCTGCGTGATCGAGACCTCATACTCGAACCCGTCGCCCATCGGCTGGTAGGTGGCTGAGCCGTATTCGGCGTCGATCCCGAATTGCGATCCATACTTTGCCGCGAGGCCGCCGACATCAATGCCGGGTTCGGTCTCGACAATCTTCAACCCGTCGATCTTGCCTTCGGTGACGGCTTCCGAGGAAAACTGCATCGCGTCCAGCGAGCGCATATGCTCCAGCCGGTAGATCGAATCATAGCCGAGGATGTTGGCCATCGGTTTGAACTTGATGACCTTGGCGCCCATCTGCCACTCGTTGCCCCGGAAAACCGGCGCGCTGCCATCGGCCTGCAGCAGGGTCTGGCCGTCGGAGAATACCACGTCCGCACGGTAAGCATCGGCCTGGTCGGGAACGGCGGTAAACTTCACTGTCGCCACAGGGCGCTCATACGTGAGGCGCTTGTAGGTCTGGATGTTCAGGCCCGCAAAGGCGATAACGCCCGCCAGACCCATAAAACCCGACCCGAACGCGAGGCGCGCGACACCTGCGAAAGGTTTGAGCCCGGCCATCTTCGCAAAGCCCGCGAACAGGAGGATCAGGCCCAGAACGGCTGCAACAGACGGCAATATCCACCAGATCAGGCTCATCGGCTCTCTCCCTTATGGCCGCGCAAGGCTGCGCCGGCCGGTCACCCCACCTCACAGCCATATCAGCGCTTTAAGGCAGAATTAGCAACCATCCACAGCCGCCGCTGCGTTCGCTTCAACCCGTCCAGCCCAGCGCACTGGCTGCTTTCCACCCCACATAGACCGCGACGATGACAATCAGGACAGCAAAGGCGGACCGCGCGAGACGCACCCGGGTTGCCAGCGCCCGTGAGAGCAGCACGCCGATTCCGCCGCCAGCCGCCCCGCCCGCGAGCAGCAATCCCGCCAGGCGGAAATCGACTTCTCCGTGCAGCGCATAATTCGATGCGGCCGAAGCGCCGAACACGGCGACCGAGACCAGCGAAGACGCCGTGGCATTCGCCAGCGTCATGCCGGTCGCCATCATCAGGCCCGGCACGATCAGGAAGCCGCCGCCGATCCCGAAGAAACCCGCCGCGCCGCCGACGCCAAATCCCATCGGCGCGATCCGCGCCATCAGTTTCGCCGTGATGTGTACATCCGGGTCGCCCTCGCTCTTGGGCCTGCGCAACATCGAGAGGCCGACCGCCGCCATCGCAAACGCGAAGGCCAAAAGCAGCACATCGCCCTCCACCCGCAGGGCCAGCGTCGAACCGATCAGCGAACCTATGATACCGGCCAGTGCAAACACGATGGCGCAAGGCCACTTCACGCGGCCCTCGCGCCAGTGCCCGGTCAGGCTGACGAGCGCAATCACCGCGACGGCCGCCGCCGACGTGCCGATCGCGAGGTGCGGATCAGTGACACCGACGGCGTAGAGCAGCAGCGGCGCCGCCAGCACCGATCCCCCGCCTCCGAAGGTGCCAAGGAAAAGGCCGATCAGCGCCCCGCTGAGCAGGGCCGCGACGATCACCGAACTTGTAAGTTCAATCATCTTGCGCCGCTCAGGCCGTCCTGTTCCAGGGCATCGCGGCGAGCACATTCGCCATGCCGCACCAGCCGCTGGCGCCCGCAAAGATCAGGCCCGCGCCAATGAATCCAGAAAGCGCATAACCCGCCGGATGAATGAACCCGCCGACCAGCACGCCGGCCAGCACGAGCGTCCCGGCCGTGATCTGCACCTGCCGGTTCATCGGCAGCGGCGCCTTGGCATTGTCTCTCACCGGCAGCCCGGCCTTCTTCCAGGCATCCAGGCCGCCGTCCAGCAACAGCGCATCGCCGTTGATGCGGCTGGCCAGCCTGGCACAGTTGGCTTCGGTCCGCATTCCGCTCTTGCAATGGAAAACAGCCGTGCGGCCCGCCTCGATTTTCACATCCGCCTGCTCGACTTGCGACAGCGGAATGGAAACTGCGCCGCCGATATGCTCGCGTGCGAATTCGTCCGCCTCGCGGATATCGATCAGGTGGAACTTGCCGGACTTCAGTCCGGCCGCAACCGTCTGCGGATCAATTTTCGTCAGTGTGCTCATGGTTTTAAGTCCTCAGGGCAGAAGATCGCTGCCAGCGTTTCGATGACCCGGAGCACGGCAGGGTCCGCGATCCGATAAAAGATGTTCAGGCCCGCCCGCCGGGTCGCCACCAGCCCGTCTTCCCGCAGCACCGCGAGGTGCTGAGAAAGCGCGGACTGAGACAGCGTGGTTCCGCTTTGAAGCTCGCCTGCTGAAAGCTCGCTGTCGCCGAGGCGGCACAGGATCATCAGGCGGTGCTCGTTTGACATCGTGCGCAGCAGCCTGGCAGCTTCACCGGCACGGTCTCGGAACTGGGCGGGGTCAAGGGACGTCTGATTCATGGGTCATATATATTCGGCATTGCTAATTTAGCAAGCGCTAATATATAGCTGTCTCAACATTGAAAGGAGACGCCCCATGGCGATGCTCAGATCCTTCTTCGACGCGGCCACCCATACGGTCACCTACCTTGTCTGGGATCCCGCGACCCGCGCCGCGGCCGTGATCGATCCCGTACTCGACTTCGACCCCAATGCCGGCCGCCTCAGCACGGTTTCGGCCGATGCCGTGATCTCGGCGGCGGCAGAAGAAAACCTCCGCATCGACTGGATCCTCGACACCCACGCCCATGCCGATCACCTCTCCGGCGCCGATTACCTGCGCCGCCTGACCGGCGCGAAACTCGGCATCGGCGCCCTGATCACCAAGGTTCAGAAAGCCTTCGTCCCGCTATTCGGTGTGACCAGCAATGCGCCCGATGCACATGTCTTCGACCTGCTGCTCAAAGAGGGCGACACGCTCCCGCTGGGCAATCTCGAGATCCGCGTGCTCCACACGCCCGGCCACACGCCCGCCTGCGTCACCTATCTGATCGACGACATGGCCTTCGTCGGCGACACGCTGTTCATGCCGGACTATGGCACAGCCCGCGCCGATTTTCCGGGCGGCGACGCGGCAACCCTGTTTCGCTCGATCCACAAGATCCTCGCCCTGCCGTCCGAAACCCGCGTTTTCGTCGGACATGACTACCTGCCGAAATCCCGCGACACCTTTGTCTGGGAAACGACGGTCGCCGAAGAGCGCGCCAGCAATGTCCACGTCCATGAGGGCGTGAGCGAGCACGACTTTGTCGAAATGCGCGAGGCGCGTGACAAGACGCTGGCCGCGCCGCGCCTCATCCTGCCCGCCTTGCAGGTCAACATCCGCGCCGGTGCCCTTCCGCCCGCGGAAGCGGACGGCAAGGTCTATCTCAAACTCCTGGTAAAGTGGCTCGGCGCTGCATAGCAGCGCTGCCCGCTTCACGCCGCGTCCCCCCTGCCCGGCGCGGAAAAAGACTGATAGGGCCGAAGCATGTCTTTGCGTGACTTCGCCCTCCTCTTTCTCATCTGCTTCGTCTGGGGCGTGAACCTCGTCATGACCCGCTGGGTCGTGTCGGATTTCAGTGTCCCGCCGCTTTTCTTTGCCGCGATCCGCTTTCTCGGTGTCGCCGTCTTCCTGATCCCGTTCCTGCGGCCGGTACCGAAGAATCTCGGCACGCTGTTCCTGATCGCCATGCTGATCGGCTGCCTCAACTTCGGCCTTCTCTTCGTCGGCCTCGCCAATGCCGATGTCTCCGCCGCCGCCGTCACCGGACAGCTTGGCGTGCCGATGTCGACGATCATGAGCATGATCTTCCTCGGCGAGAAGATCGGCTGGCGCCGCGCGCTCGGGATCTCGCTCGCCTTTGCAGGTGTCGTCGTCATCGCCTTCGATCCCGGCTCCTTCAGCCTGTCCTTCGGCCTGCTCCTGATCTTCTTCGCGGCGGTGCTTGGCTCTGCGGGCGGCATCGTGATGAAGCGCATGCCGGAGATGCACCCGCTGAACCTCTCCGCCTGGGTCGGCCTGTTCAGCTTTGCGCCCTTGTTCGCCCTCTCCGCCGTGCTCGAAACCGGCCAGGTCGCCGCCTATGTGGCCGGCGGCTGGCAGGTCTGGCTGGCGAGCCTGTTCGCCATTGTCGGCGTCTCGATCTTCGCCCACTCGGCCTTCTACACCCTGCTCAAACGTCATGACGTCTCGCTCCTTTCGCCGCTGACGCTGATGACGCCGCTCTGGGGCGTACTGTTCGGCGTGACCCTGCTGAACGAGCCTTTCACCTGGAAACTCGTCATCGGCGGCGCAGTTTCGCTCGCCGGGGTCTTCCTCATTGCGATCAGGCCGAATAGCGTGCTGCCAGAAGCAGCCCTCGGAAAGAAGTACGCTTCCGGAGATTCCTGATGCGCCTTGAAGAGACGCCGAGCCCCAATCACGATGAGCGCCGCCAGAAGGTGGACCTGCTCGTGCTGCACTATACTGGCATGCAATCCGGGCAGGCGGCGCTGGACCGTATGCGCGATCCCGAGGCGAAGGTCGCCGCCCATTACATGGTCTGGGAAGACGGACGCATCGCGAAGCTTGTCGATGAAAGCCGGCGGGCCTGGCATGCGGGCCTTTCCAGCTGGCAAGGCGATGACGACCTCAACTCGCGCTCCGTCGGCATCGAAATCGTCAACGGCGGACATGACTTCCAGCTGCCCGGCAAACAGCTGCCGCCCTATCCGGACGCGCAGATCGAGGCGGTCATCGACCTCGCGGGGCAGATCATTGCGCGTCAGTCCATTCCTCAGGTCCGGATCGTCGGGCATTCGGACATTGCGCCGAAGCGCAAGATTGATCCGGGCGAGCATTTTCCCTGGCCCCACCTAGCGGCGGCGGGGATCGGACTTTGGCCGCCGGAAGGTTCCGGGGCGGGCTGTGTCTGGATGGGCGGCGATCCGGGCGGCCTCAACCGCCAGCTCGGCGCCATCGGCTATAACATCTCAGATGTGCCGGCCGCGCTGCGGGCCTTCCAGCGCCGTTTCCTGCCGGACGCCATCACCGGGATGGCGGACGCGCGCACCCTGCGCCGGCTCACCCAGGTCGCCGGGGCCTATGCAGCGGCGTCAGCGCCGTCCTCGCCCCAGGCCTGAGACCATTCCGCCGCCTGCGCTGCGCCGAGCAGCAGCGACGTCACTGAGGCCGACAGCCAGACAAAACCAAAGATCAGCGAGGCGAGCGCCCCGTAGAGTGTGCCGATCACGGAATAATTCAGGTGGAGTTGGAACAGGAACGTCACGAAGACGAAGGCGGTTGTCCCCGCCGCCGCGCCGGCTGCAATGGCCTTCGTCCCTCTGTTCAGATGTCCGCGCAGGCTGAGCACCCGGAGCAGATAGAAGATCGCAAAGCCCGCAACCGCCTTGGAAATCCACAGCGTCTCGGCAACCGCAGCGATCTCCCCTGCAAACTGGCCGATCTCACAGCCGCCTTCGGCGGAGATCTCCGTAATGATCAGCCGCAGCGCGCCGGGCAGCCAGACCAGCAATACCAGCGAGCCGGTCAGCAGCAGCGACACGCCCTGGAAACGCGCAAACCCTGTCCGCCCGGCCGTGCCCGCAATCATCCGGATGCCGGTGATAGCTGCCCTGGCGCCGGAGGTGGCGGTGATCAGCACAAGGATGAGCGCGCCGAAGGCCCTGAGGCTGAGGCCCGCAGGCGTCATGTTGCCAATCACGTCGACGTCCGCTGTCGACAGCGCCTCGACATTCTGGCTGAAGAAACTGCTGATGGGCGCGGCGAGCTGCACGGCGAGCTCCGGCCGCAGGAACACCGTCAGCAAGGTCAGCGCCGGGTAGATCAGCGGGAAAATCGAAAACAGCGCGTAGATAGCAATGCCGCCGGTGACGATACGCACATACGGCCGGAACAGGCGGACCGCGGCGCGCCGCACCGGTTCGGTGATGTCAGAACGCCACTCGATGGTCATCGGGGGCCTTGTGCCACGTGCCTCCGCCCGCGCAGAGCGCGTAGGGCGCGCTTATACTTTTGTCATTCAGATGTCCGCTCATCCCCGCGCAGGCAGGGATCGGGGCAGGCGCAGGCGCGGGTGGCGCGGTGACCTGAGCCCCTCGCGTCCCTCATACAATTCGGGCAACTGATGCAATCTCGGATCGGACCGCGAATTCCCGCCCGCCTGCCGATACAGGCCGAAGGGCGGCTTCAGAGCAGAGGTGGTTGGTGCGCGCAGCCGCCCATGCCGCGTCGATGCTCCGGCACGGTCGCACCCTTCCCCCGGCGGCGCGCCGGCACTATACTCACCCTCAGGACCAGAAGGCCGGGCAGCCGCTGGCATGGGGGTAACTCCATGCTGGAGGAAAGTCCGGGCTCCAACGAGACAGGGCGACGGCTAACGGCCGCCCGGCGCAAGCCGAGGGAAAGTGCCACAGAAAGCAAACCACCTCGCGGCGTTCGCCAAGAGGAAAGGGTGAAAGGGTGGGGTAAGAGCCCACCGCAGGCCTGGCAACAGGGCTGGCAAGGCAAACCCCGCCCGGAGCAAGACCAAGTAGGGGGCACATATGGGCCGTCTTATGCCCGTGCCCCGGGTGTGTCGCGCGAGGCGCCCAGCAATGGGCGTCCCAGAGGAATGGCTGCCAGACCCCGCAAGGGGCGAACAGAACCCGGCTTACAGGCCTTCTGGTCCTTTTTTTTCGCCTGCCCCGATTATGTGGCAGACATGCATGCCAAGTGTTCACTACATATCGTGATATCGGGGGCCCATGATCGTGGCCAACTCCCCCGGTCTCCTCACAAAGCCCCACGGGAGTGGAGAATGCCCAGACCTGCAGGTGCCCGCAACCACGACTTTGACGAGAAGCGCGCGGCGCTGCTCGATGCGTTGACGGACTTTGCACTCTCGGCGGACCTGCGCCGCCCGTCGCTGCGCCAGTTTGCGATGGCGGTGCAGCAGTCTGAGCCAACGCTGCGCCATTATTTTCATGACCGGCAGGGACTGGTCGTCGAGATCCTCGAGACAATCGGCCGGCGCGCAACGCCGCTCTGGGCGATGGTGGCCACGCCGTCGGCAAGCCCCGCCGAAGCGTTTGCGGAATACTTCCGGATTTCGGAGGCCGGCATCAAACTCGGCGGCTTCACCCGTGCGCATGCCTTCGGCCTGATCGAGGGCCTCGCCGACGAATGCGCCGGGAAGGCCTATCTGGAAAAAGTGCTGGAGCCAGCGCTGAAAGCGGTAAGCGAGAAACTGCGCGGCACAACCGGCGCGCCGCAGGAGGAAACAGCCCTGCGTGCGGCGGCGCTTGCAGCGCTGTCGCCGATGCTGGTGATGGCACTGCACCAGGAGTTGCTGGGCGGCGCTTCGTCCGCGCCGATGGATGCGGGCGCCACGATGGGCCACCTGCAAGGCTGGCTCGGACGGGCGCTTACGCCGCAGACGGACTAAAGTGCGCCAAGCACCGCGCTGACGCCGGCTGCGTCGCTCGACCAGGAACAGACGAAGCGCGAGGCGCCGCCCGGCCAGGGATAGAACGCCGCACCGGCCGCCTGAAGTTTCCGGGCAGAAGCCTCGGGCAACATCACGAACACTTCATTGCCTTCCCGCGGATAGGCCAGCTTGAAGCCCTTGCGTTCAAATCCTTCGGCCAGATCGCGCGCCATGGCGTTGGCATGCCCCGCGAGTTTCAGCCAGAGGCCATCTTCAAGCATCGCTTCGGCCTGGGCCGCAAGGAAACGCATCTTGGGCGGCATGTGGCCGGAACGCTTGGCCCGTATACGGAGTTCTGCCGCCTTGGCGCGCGCGGCGCCAAACAGGAGGATGATCTCACAGCCGATCGCGCCGGTCTTGGTCAGGCCGAGGGTGAGCACATCGACCCCGGCCTGCCAGGTCATCGCAGCCGGCATCATGCCGGTGCCGATCAGGGCATTGGCCAGACGGGCGCCGTCGAGATGCACAGCGAGACCTGCCGCTTTCGCGCGTCCGGCAAAGGCGGCGATCTCGGCAGGCTGATAGGCCAGGCCACATTCGGTAAGGTTGGTCAGGGAGACGGCATGCAGGGGTGTTTCATGCACGAAGTCCGGATTATTGGCATCGACCGCGCGGGCAAAGGCTGGCGGATCGATCTTCGCGCCGAAGCCGGGCAGCAGGCGCAATTGTCCGCCCCCGGAGAAAAAGGCAGGGGCGCCGCGTTCGTCCCGCTCAATGTGCGCTTCCTCATGGCAGAGAATGGCGCCCGTGGGCGGGCAGAAACAGGAAAGGGCGAGCGCGTTGGACGCTGTGCCGGAGGCGGTGAGCCAGAAGTCGAAGTCATCGGTTTCAAACACCTGCGCGATCACGCTCCGCAGGCGGGCGGTGACGGCGTCGCTGCCATAGCTCGCCTCGGCGCCGGAATTGACGCGGGCGAGCGCTTCGAGAACGCGCGGATGGGCCGGAGCCGTGGTGTCGGAGCCGAAATTCAACGGAGGGCCTCAGATCTGGGTGTCGGGGGTTTGCCACATCAGATGCTGGCCCCCGTCGGAGGCGATCATCTGGCCGGTGACGCTGGTGGCAGAGATGAAATAGCGCAGGGCCCTGACGATCTCGTCCGGGCTGGAGCCTTCGCCGGTGAGGGTCGCCGCGGTTTCGGCCGCGAAGGCTTGCGCAGACTGGTGGATGCTTTGCAGTGTCGGGCCGGGGCCGATGGCGTTGACGCGGACGTTCGGCGCGAGGGCCTGGGCAAGGGTTTGCGTTGCCTGCCAGAGCGCGGCCTTGGAGAGGGTGTAGGTGAAGAATTGCGGCGTGAGTTTCCAGACGCGCTGGTCGATCAGGTTGACGACGAGGCCTTTCTCGCCGGCCGGAAGCGCGCGGGCGAGCTGCTGGGCAAGGTGGATGGGCGCGCGCAGGTTCGGCTCGAAATGTTGGTCCCAGTCGGCGCGGGAATGATCCGTAGCTGTATCATCGGCAAAGGTGGAAGCAGAATTGACGAGCAGCGAGATTGGCCGGCCAAGCTTTCGGGCAGCTTCGGCGACCAGGTCCGCCCGGGCGGCTTCATTCGCAAGATCGCAGGCGAGGAGTTCGGCGCGCCCGCCCGCCTTGCGGATCGCGGCTGCGGCCTCTTCGGCGCCGGCTTTCGAGCCGCGATAGTGGACCGCCACCGCCCAGCCATCGGCGCCGAGCGCCTCGGCCATCGCCCGGCCCAGGCGCATTCCGGCACCGGTGACGAGCGCGCCGCCGGGTTTCATCCGGTAACCACTTCATACAGGCCGAGCAGGCTGACCCCGTTGACCAGGCCGTAGATGTAGAGGGCGTATAAAAGGAGGAGCAGCAGTGCCATCAGGCGGCCGATCTTCGCTTTGGTGAGGATAAGCACGGCGAGCACGACAGCGGCGAAACCCATGACCCAGTGATCGTAGGTATGGAACAGGCGGGCGATGCGTACTTCGCCGCTCATTGCGACGATGCCGCCGGCGCCGAGGATGTTGATGATGTTGGAGCCGAGGATGTTGCCGACAAGGACATCGCCGCGCTTGCGGGCGGCGGCGGCAATCGAGGCGCCGATCTCCGGCAAAGAGGTGCCGACGGCCAGCAGCGTGAGGCCGATATATTCTTCCGGGATACCGGCGACGCGGGCGAGACCGTCAGAGCCGTCCACAATCAGGCCCGAGGCGAAGACGAGGGCGGCGGCGCCGACGGGGAGATAGATCAGGGCGCGCCAGAGGGGCGGGCCTTCGGATTCGTGTTTGCGCACACCGGTCGGCTTGCCGGCGACTTCATCGCGGCGGGCTGCAAACAGGCTGAGGCCGGTATAGCCGATCAGTACACAGAGGAAGCAGATGCCGACCAGCGGGTTCAGCGGCATCACAGCTGTTATACCGATCCACAGGGCGGTGGCGAGAAGGGTGGCAAACAGGGCGCGTCCCTGCCCCGGACCGCCGGCCATGACCGGAAAAATCAGGGCAGGGATGGCGAGGACGAGGAAGACGTTGGCGATGCTGGAGCCGACGATGTTGCCGACCGCGAGGCCCGGACTGCCACTGAACGCGGCGTTCACCGACACGAAGATTTCCGGCAGTGACGTGCCGAGGGCAACGATGAAGATGCCGGCGATGAGGGGGCTGGCGCCCATCGCGCGGCCGGTGCGGACCGCGCCGCTCACGAGCAAGTCCCCCCCGAGAGCCAGAAGGACAAGGCCGCCGAGAAGCGAGGCAATCAGGATGGGGTCGGGCATGGCACCTGCCCTTTCGAGACTAGTCGATGCGTTTGAACTCGATGAGGTTCAGGATAGCGAACACGAGGACAATGGCGCCGATGGCAATGAGCGAAGGATGGATCATGGTGTGACTCTCAGCCCTAAACAGTGTGATTTCGCCCGCTCTTAGCCTGCGTTGCGGGCATTGGCGAGCCCAAACGGCATTTCCGGGTATAAAACGCAGGCACAAACCGGGCCTGCTTTCCCTAGCGGAAGGACCTTCGGGTTAACTCCTGCGGATGGTCCCAGCAAGGTGAATGGCGCTCGCAACCGTATTCGAGATGGTGCCATACTTGCGGACATTCTTGTGCAGCAGCTCGAGCCGCTGGTCTGTTTCGGTGGTCTGGACGATGATTTCGTAGCTGACGGAGGTCATTTTTGGCGGCGAATCCTGGCGCTCAGCGTGCAGCCGGACTTCCACCCCGTCGAGGCTGAACCCAAGGAGCGGGGTAACCCGCTCGATGCCCTTCAGGATACAGGCAGCGATGGAGGCGAGAAACAGTTCCGCCGGATTGAAAGCGTCTGGCCGGCCCGCAAGATCGGTATCGAGGACAAGAGAGGCTGATTTCGTAAAGGCTTCACTGCCGTGCGCGTCGATGCGTTTTGCGGTGACTGAATATTCCAGCATGATCAGCCGGTCTTAAACCCTGCAGCCTCGCGGCGGAAGGCTTCGATACGGGCTTCGATCTCGTTGCGGGCGGCGGCGAAGCGGGCGCGGAAGTCCGCAGGCGTCAGGGCGGGGTCGGAACTGGCGGGATCGTCGATGGGCCAATGAAGGCGCAGGGTCTTGCCGGGCAGCCAGGGGCAGATCTCCTCGGCGCAGAGGGTGATGACGTAGTCGAAGGCGGCGGCGTCCAGCGACGCAAAGGATTTCGACGTATGGGTGTTGATGTCGATGCCCCGGTCTTTCATTGCCTCGATGGCATAGGGATTGGGTTTGGTCGGCGCGGAACCGGCCGACATGATTTCGGCGCCGTGGCCGAGAAGGTGGCGGGCAAGACCTTCGGCCATCTGGCTGCGGGCAGAATTGGCGACGCAGAGAAAGAGGATTTTCATGCAGGCTCCGTCTCGAAGGGGGCGAACTTTCCGCGTGTGCGATTGGCGAAGGCAACAAGCGACAGCATGACCGGAACCTCGACAAGCACGCCCACGACCGTGGCGAGAGCGGCGCCGGAATTGAGGCCGAAGAGGCTGATGGCCACCGCGACGGCGAGCTCGAAAAAGTTCGACGTGCCGATCAGGGCGCACGGCGCCGCGATCCGGTGGGGCACTTTCCACGCGAAGGCAGCGGCATAGGCAACCGCGAAGATGCCGTAGGACTGGAGGATGATCGGCACCGCGATCAGCGCGATGATCAGCGGATTGGCGAGGATGACGCCGCCCTGGAATCCGAAGAGGAGGATCACCGTGGCGAGGAGGCCGATGACCGAGGCCGGCTTGATCCGTGCCATGAAAGTATCAACAGCCGAGAGGCCGCCTTTTGCGCTCAGCACGCGGCGCGCGATGATGCCCGCGATCAGCGGAATGACGACATAGAGCCCGACCGAGAGCAGCAGCGTTTCCCAGGGCACGGAGATTTCCGCGACACCGAGCAGGAGCGCGACGATGGGCGCGAAGGCAAAGACCATGACGGCATCATTCACGCCGACTTGCGCTAGCGTATAGGCCGGGTCGCCCTTCGTCAGCTGCGACCAGACAAAGACCATCGCCGTGCACGGCGCCGCGCCGAGGAGGATGAGGCCGGCGATGTAGGATTTTGCACCATCGGCCGGAATAAGATCCGCGAAGACATGTTCGAAGAAGAGAACGCCGAGGAGGGCCATGGTGAATGGCTTGATCAGCCAGTTGACCACCAGCGTGATGATCAGGCCCTTGGGCTTTGCGAAGGCGCCGCGGATGCCGGCGAACTCCACGCCGATCATCATCGGCCAGACCATTGCCCAGATCAGGATGGCAACGGCGAAATTGACGTTGGCGTATTCGAACGCGGCGAGGGCGCTGAAGGCGGACGGAAACAGCTGACCGAGCGCCAGGCCCAGGATCAGAGCGAGGGCGACCCAGACGGAGAGGTATTTTTCGAAGAGGCTCATGCGCTCAACGGCCGGCAGGCTCTGGTTCTGGACGGCGGGCAGCAGGCGGCGCGAGCGGCGGCTTCCTGAACGGGCTGGCAGATTTCGGGACGGCCGCCGCAGCAATCCTCCATAAGGTAGACGATCAGCTCACTGAGCGCATCGGGGCGGACGGCGTAGCGGATCACCCTGCCCTCCCGGGCGCTGGAGAGAAGGCCCGCCTGCACGAGTATCGCAAGCTGGGATGAGAGCGTGTTGGGCGCAAGGCCCAGAGCGGCGGCGATCTCGCCAGCCGGGATGCCTTCCGGGTCAGCGCGAACGAGGAGGCGGAAAACCGCGAGCCGACCCGGCTGGGCAAGAGCGGAGAGACGATCAATGGCGGAGCTTGATTCCATATTTCAACGATTGTCGAAATACAGGCTCGGCGTCAAGGGGGCTATGGAGCGCGGAAACGCGACGCTACTTATTGATTTCGATCGAGACAAACTGGTCAAACCAGCCGCCAGTTTCACCGCGGCGCTTGACGCGGATGAGGATCGGCGTGCTGGGCGTCGCGAGACCGGTTTTCACCTTGGCGAGCGCGTCCGTGACCGAGGAGACAGTATTGAAGTTCACCTCGACGATGACGTCCGCGCGGCGCAGCTTGTTGTAGGCGCGCCCGCGCGGGCTGACGGCGGTGACGACGACGCCCGAGATATCCGTCGGGATGGCGTAGCGGCGGCGCGTGTCGTCATCAATGGGGGAAAGGTCCGCCCCCAGATCATTCGAATTGGCGGCGGTGTCCGGTTCCGGGGCTGCGGCGGTTTCCTCGTTATCCTTCAGTTCGGTCAGCGTGATGCTGACTTCGCGGGTACGGCCATCGCGGACGATGGAGAGCTTCACCGGTTTACCAATGGCCTTTTCCGACAGGGTGCGCGTCATCTCGCGCACGCCGATGACGGATTTTCCGTCAATGGCCAGGATCAGGTCTCCGATTTCGAGCTTGGCTTTGGCGGCCGGGCTGTCGGCCGAAATGCGGGTGATGATCACACCGGTAAGGCCCTTGGCGCGGTAGGCCTTGATAAGGGCGGCGTCAGCATCCTGGACGTTGACGCCGAGCCAGGGACGGCGCACGCGGCCTTCCTTGATAAGGGCGGCGCTGATGCGTTTCACGGTGTTCGACGGGACCGAGAAGCCGAGGCCGATAGAGCCGCCGGACTGGGAGATGATGGCGGTGTTCACGCCGACAACCTGGCCGGCGAGATTGAACAATGGACCGCCGGAGTTGCCCTGGTTGATGGCGGCATCGGTCTGGATGTAATTGTCCGAACGCCCCGTATTCAGATCGCGGCCCGTGGCCGAGATGATGCCGGCGGAAACAGAGCCTCCGAAGCCGAGCGGGTTGCCGATGGCTATGACCCAGTCGCCGACCACAGCGGTATCGCTGTTGGCAAGTTCGACGAAGGGCAGCGGCGTGTTCGAGGTGACCTTGAGCACGGCGATGTCGGTGTCGCGGTCGCGCCCCACGAGCTTGGCCTGCAGTTCGCGGCCATCCGAAAACGTGATCGTGATCGTGTCGGCTTTCTCGATCACGTGGTTGTTGGTGATAATGTAGCCATCCTTGCTGATGACGAAGCCGGAGCCGAGCGAGCCCTGGCGTTCGAACCCGTCACCATCCCGGCCGAAATATTCGTTGAAGCGTTCGGCGGGCGAGCCTTCCGGGAAGGTGGGCATGCCAGAGGCGATGACCTGCTCGGTCGAGATGTTCACGACAGCGGGCATCAGGCGCTTGGACAGGTCGCGGAAGCTGGACGGGGTGGCCTTCGTGTCGATGCCGGCGGCCGGTTTCGAAAGGCTGCCCTGAGCAGCAGCAGGACCGCTGGCCGGGAGGACAAGAAAGATGAGCGCCAGGGCGGCGGCGTAGTTCATGGCGGCGGTTGCTCCGGTCAGCTTCGGACCTGTTCTGGCGTCCGGTTGCTGCCTGAGTATGGCGGTTTGTGGGCTGCGCGCAACCGCCTCAAGCGGTGCGGACTGCAATGGTGACGAGGAGCGCGCCGAGCGCTGCGGCGGCCAGACCGGCGAGGGCGATAGCCTGCGGGGAGGTTACAGCCAGACGGGCGGCGAGCCCGCGCATCAGATCCGGCGCGAGGGCGCACAAGGCGCCCTCGGCCAGAAGCCAGAAGCCGAAGCCGGCGAGGATGACGGTGAGCGGGCTCACCAGTGCCCGCTCAGCGAGGGCCGCCCGCCGCGCGGGCGCTGTCGAAGAACTGGTCACAGATGCCGAGCGACTTCGGACCGACGATGACCTGGGTGCCTTCCTGGATCGAAGCTTCGCAGGCGATCAGGGCGCGCTGGAAGCGGAAGAATTCCGCATCCTTGTTATAGGCGGTCGCGTAGGTCTCCGAGGCTTTTGCGTCCCCTTCACCGCGGATTTTAGAGGACTGTTCACGGGCCTGGGCCTCGATGACGGTCTTCTCGCGTTCGGCTGTGGCGCGGATCAGGCGGGCCTTCTCCTCCCCTTCCGAACGAATTCGCTGGGCTTCCTGGAGACGGGCTGTCCGCATCCGGTTGTAGACACCTTCGGCGACCTCGTTCGGCAAGTCTGCCTGGCGGATACGCACGTCGATGATGTCGATCCCGTCCGATGCCAGGCCGGCGTTCACGCCCTGCCGGATGCGGCCCATGAGCTGGGCACGCTGGCCGGAGACGATCTCGGGTACCGGCACGTCACCCAGCACTTCGCGGATGGCCGAGGTGGTTATGCGGTTCAGCTGCGAGCGGGCGGCGTCTTCGGTGCGGAAGCGCTGGTAGTAGCGCAGCGGGTCGTTGATCCGCCAGCGGACGAAGGCATCCACCCGCAGGCGGCGCTGGTCAGCGGCGAGCACTGCGATGCCTTCGATGTCGAGGCCGAGGTTGCGCTTGTCGATGATCTCGACCTGCTGGATGATCGGCATCTTCATGTGAAGGCCGGCTTCATCCTTGCCGGGCTCGTTGATCAGCGCAATCGGCCGGCCCACCTGGAGCACGATGGCCTGCTGGGACTGGCGCACGACGTAGAAGACGTTAGAGGCGACGATCAGTCCGAGGACGGACAGGACCAGGATGAGCCATCCAAAAGCGCGCATTACTGGTCTCCTGTCGTCGTCGGGGTGGCCGGGCGGCGGGTGCGCTCAAGCGGCAGGTAGGGAACGGCGCCGGAATCCTGATCGAGGATCATCTTATCCGTGCGGCCAAGCACGCGCTCCATGGTTTCGAGGTACATGCGTTCGCGGGTGACCCGCGGCGCCTTGCGATACTCTTCGTAGATCTGGTCAAAGCGGGAGGCTTCACCGCCGGCGTCAGCGATCACGCGGTCGCGGTAGGCTTCGGCTTCCTGCAACAGTCGCTGCGCGGTACCGCGGGCCTGGGGCACGACCTTGTTGGCGAACTGGGCAGCCTCGTTGGTCAGGGTTTCGCCATCCTGCTCGGCTACGTTCACGTCGTTGAAGGCCTCGATAACCTGCCGTGGCGGATCGGACTTGTCGATCTGGACCGAGAGGATTTCGACACCGGCATTATACTCGTTGAGCAGGGCCTGCGTCTGGGCCGATACGGCTTGCTGGACGGTGTCTCGCTCGGTGGTAATGATGTTCTGCAGGCGCGTCTGGCCGACAACCTCGCGCATCACCGATTCAGCGACCTGTTCGACCGTCAGCGCCGGGTCGCGGACGTTGAGCAGGAAGTTTTCCGGATTGGCGGTATCCACCTTCCAGAACACCGAGAACTGGATGTCGACGATGTTCTCGTCCTGCGTCAGCATCAGACTTTCTTCCTCGGTGCCGCCGATGCGCGTCTCGATCCGGCGCTCGACCGGGATCAGCGTGTGGCTCTCGATAGGGGCCGGAAGGTGAAAGTGAAGGCCAGGACCGAAATTGGTCTGCCACTTGCCGAAGCGGAACACGGCCGCCTGCTGCGTCGGGTCAACGATGACAATGCCGGTGGAGAGCCAGGACAGGAGGACAACACCGCCGATGACCATGAAGCCGACGGGGCCGAGGTTTGGCATCTGCGCGCCGCCGCCCTTGCGGCGTCCGCCACCGCCACCGCCACCGCCGCCGCGGCGCTGGCGAAAGCGCTCCTGCATCCGGCGCATCTGTTCTTCGAGGTCTGGCGAATCCTTGCTGCCGCCGCTCTTGTTGCCGCTGCCCTGTCCGCTGTCCTTGCCGCCGCCCGGCCGGTTCCAGGGCGAGCCGCCCTCACCGCCGCCGGAGCCACCGGGGCCGCCTGAACCGCTGCCGCCTGCGCCCCAAGGGCCAGAATCTTTAGATTTATCGTCCCAGGGCATTACGTCTCCTGAATTCCTCGAGCAGAGCCTATATAGGGTGTCTGCGGACGTGTGCACGCCGATTCATCCTGTTTCATCAGGTAAAATGACGCAACTTCCTATCCAGAAGCTTGCAGTTTCGCGTAAAGCGCGAGTAGGCCGCACATAGAGATGTTTACAGGCCGGGCCACGGGATCAATGTTTGGGTCAAAGCAAAAGATACGCGAGAAGCTCGCCGGCGCCATAAAAGAGGCATTGGGCGGAGCCGACTGGCTGGAATCGGTGACCGTCGATGATGACGGCAAAGCGCTTCTGGTGATCCGCGCCGACCCTGGTGCAGCGGATGTGGCGGAGCATCGCAGGATCGAGGCAGAGAACTATGCCGGGCGGATTCCCGGCATCACGGTGGTGCGCAGCGTGCTGACAGCGGAGAAACCGGCCGGGCACGCGCATGGTCACACGAAGGATCATGGGCATTCACATGCCCCTGACCCCGCGCCGTCACCGGTTGCGGGCCTGCGGCGAGTGACCAAGGGCGCGCGGCTTTCCGACGAGGCGATGACCCAGGGCGCGCCCGCCCCGGCGCAGAGCTTGAAACCGGTGCCAGGGATCGACCGCATCCTGGTGGTGGCGAGCGCCAAGGGCGGCGTCGGCAAGTCCACCGTGGCCGTAAACCTGGCCGCCGCGATGGCGAAGGCCGGAATGCGGGTCGGCCTGCTGGACGCCGACATCTATGGCCCGTCGATCCCGACGATGATGGGCACTGTCGACGCGGAGCCCGCGACCTCCGGGAACAAGAAACTTGTGCCGGTCGAGGCGCACGGGATGAAGACGCTGTCGATAGGATACCTGTCCGACCCGGACTCGCCGATGATCTGGCGGGGGCCGATCGTGATGTCGGCGATCACGCAGCTGCTGAATGATGCCGAATGGGGCACGGCGGCAGAGCCGCTCGACATTCTCATAATCGACACGCCGCCGGGCACTGGCGACGCGCAGCTGGCAATTGCGCAGAAGGTGCCGGTGACCGCCGCGATCATCGTGACCACGCCGCAGGAAGTGGCGCTGGCGGATGTACGGCGCGGGGCGGCGATGTTTGCCAAGACACATGTGCCGGTGATCGGGCTGGTCGAGACGATGAGCTGGTTTGATGATCCGGCGGGCGTTCGCCACTTCCTGATGGGTGAAGGCGGGGCGCGCCGGATGGGCGAGGCGCTGGGATTGCCGGTGCTGGCGGAGATTCCGATGCTGGCCGCAATCCGAGAAGCGGGAGATGCAGGCGTACCGGCGGCGCTCGGAAATGGTCCGGCGGCGGACATATTCATGGCTCTGGCCCGCTCTGCGGCGATTGCGCTGGACCAGCTCGTGACCAGACCGGCCCCGGAAATCATATTCGAAGACTGACCCGCCCTGTTTCGACAGGGAATAAAGTTGGTAAAAATTATAAATACAATCAATGACTTGATCGAGTTGACGAAAGAGTGCATCAGTATCCGCGAGGACAGTAATGTCCGCCGCCTGAAAGGCCGCGCCATGTCATACGAAAAATCTGACGCCCCTGAGCTGACCGGCGATACGCCGGCCACCGAGGCGCCTGCCGTGATCGAGCAAAAAGAGACGCCGCGCAAACGCTACGCAGCGCCGTCCGCGCCGCGTGTCCTGCGCTGTATGCAGCCTGCCGTGAAGTCCTGAAGATATTCGCGTTCGGACTGACCCGCGCGGAAACCTTGCACCGCGCGCAATGAGGGTTGCCTTACAGAACCCGACCGGCGAGCGGCTCGGGTGGAGCGCCCGGCGGCGATTACCCTCCGCGTTTCTGCGCATCGCCTGCCTGCTCATCTGCGGGGGGGCTAATTGCAACGAACGCCTCTTTACAGACCGCCACCTCCGTATCCGGATCACCTGCTAATTCGGTTCAGAAGCCACATGGCGGCGGCTGGACCTGTGACAGGGGCTTGCAGGAAGCGGGCAAGGCCTGCTTGAAAGCCGGCGTGCCGGAGAATGGCTACCTGACTAATTCGAACTATGGCGAGGGCTGGGCCTGCGAGCGCGGAGTCCGGCCCGGCCAGGGCGGCTGTTCACGGATTGTCCTGCCCGGCAATGCCTACCTGACGAACGCAGCGAGCGGCCCGGGTTGGGCATGCGACCGTGGTTACGCCGCCAGGGCGGGCGGGCGCGCCTGCATCGAGGTGCCGGAATCTGCCCACCCCAACTGATCCGGTGACGGATGGCAGTGCAACCGGCCCTGCCGGCAGGCTGGCGGGGCGTGCGCGGCGCCTTGAGGTATGCCTGGCTTCAGGCGTTATAGTTCAGCTTCAATCCGGCTTCCGGCCAGCGTGTCTTGATCAGCTGACCTGTGCCCGAGGCGCAGATGTAGGCGTCGTGCATGTCCTTGCCGCCGAAGGCGATGTTGGTGACGAAGGGGTCGGCGATTTCGGTGAAGCTGGAATGGCCGTCCGGGCGGATTGTGGTTATGCCGCCCATGCCGCCGTTTTTCAGGATGGTTGCCACACAGATGTTTCCGGACGCGGCGACGGCGAGCGAGTCGAAATAGCAAAGCTCCGTCTGGCCAGTGACGACGCGGCCGCGCAGGAAAGGCGGCTTGTGCGGCGTGTATTCGCCGGGGCCGGTGAGGGCAAAGCCCCAGAGGCGGGCGGTCATCGTGTCGGCGAAATAGAGCGTGCGGCCGTCCGGCGAGAGACCGCAACCGTTGGGCGAGATGTGGTGATAATCGACTTCCTTGATCAGGGAGCCATCCGGCTTGGCATAGTAGACGCCGCCATGGTCGCGGTGGCGCGAGAAGCCTTTGCCTAGGTCGGTGAAATAGAAGCCGCCATCCTTGTCGAAGACGATATCGTTGGGGCCGCGCAGCTTATTGCCGTCCACTTCGTCATAGACGCGTTCGACTTTGCCGGTGGACAGGTCGACCCGCTCGATGCGGCCGCCGGAATAGTCGGGCGGGCAATTGCCGGGAACCATGAGGCCGCCAACCTCGTGATATTCGAAGCCGCCATTATTGCAGCAATAGAGTGCGCCGTCCGGCCCGATGGCGAGGCCGTTGGGGCCGCCGCCCGGCGTCGCGATGACTTCACGCTTGCCGTTCCAGAGACGCGTGATGCAGCCGAGCCTGATCTCGACCAGGATGATCGAGCCATCCTGCATGACAACCGGGCCTTCGGGAAAGCCGAGGCTGGAGCCAACCACTTCGAAATTCATGTCTTCCTCCCGGATGAATTGCCGGGAGGCTACGCCCGAGCCAGGCCAGCGTCCATCACTCCCGCCGGGTCAGGCGGGCGCGGTGACGCGGTCGAGAACCTTGATCGTGAAGGCGTGGTCATTGCCCTCCCCCGCCTCGAAGCGGGCGAGCCCGGATTGCAACCAGTTTACGGTATCTAAGGCCTGGAAGAAGACGTCACCCTCTGGCGCGGCATCGACTTCGGTCAGGTAGATCCGGTCGGCCAGCGGCAAGGCGAGTTCATAGATGGCGGCGCCGCCGATGATGAAGACTTCCGTTTGACCGGCCCGCAGGGCCATCGCCTTGGCGGCATTGATGGCCGGCGAGACGCCCGAATAGACGCGCGCTTCGGCGGCGTCATAGTTCCAGTCGCGGCTGATCACGATGTTAGGGCGGCCGGGGAGCGGGCGTTTGGGCAGGCTTTCCCAGGTCTTGCGGCCCATGATGACGGGCGCGCCCATCGTCGTGCGCTTGAAATGGGCCAGATCGTCCTTTAGACGCCAAGGCAATTGCCCTGCGCTGCCGATCACTCTATTTCGACCTTGGGCAACAATGAGGCTGAGCCGGATGGGTTCTATCATGGGCGTGGTTCCGTGCGGCCACGGGATGATTGCAACTTGCGCGATCCCCGTCGCCGTTAACTGTAGTTATAACAAGTGGGGGCTCATGCGCCGGGCCGCTACCCCGGTGCAACCCGCAATGACAGCCGGGGGTGCAAATGCCGCACGCAAAGGGGATCTGTCTTGAGCTCTGCTTTCGCTTTCCTTCAGGGCGCCGCTGCCGCGGTTCCGGTCCCGGCTAAGTGTACCGAAACGGCCAGTGCTCTGGTCTGCGCGTTAACAAATGAACACCCGGATCTGATTCTGCCGGCCTTGTGTGCACTCGGGCTAACCACCGCAGCCATCTGGTTTCTGCAGGGGCGGGCCTGGGCGCTGCTGTATGTGGTCCTGATCCCGTTCCTGAACTGGAGCTTCGGAATCATTCCGGAATTCGGCGTGGTGGCAGCGGGCGACAATGCGCTGTTCCCGCAGGGGGTGTCGCTGCATCCGATGACGATGGTCACCGGCATGGTGTTCGTGATCCGCGATTTCGTGCAGCGCGAGATGGGGCACCGGGTGCTGATCCTGATGGCGATCGCGGTGGCCTGGTCGTTCTTCTACGCCTGGCCGGTTATCGCGCTGGCGAGCGGGATTGCGTTCGCGATCTCGGAAGGCGTCGACTGGCTATTGTTCACCTTCACCAAGTACCGCCTGTCGACGCGCATACTGCTGTCGAGCGCGCTGGCGGCGCCGGTCGATACGACGGTGTTCCTGTACGGCGCCGACCTGGCCAAGCAGATGCAGCTGGGCCTGGAGCCCGGCAATTCGCTGCACATCTGGAACTGGATCGTGTTCGTGATCGGCAAGATGGTGGGCGCGGTGATCGTGTCCGCGATCATCCGCCGGCGCGAGGATGCCGGGCTGACGAACCCGCACGAGGCATGATCTCAATTTGCTAGCGAGGCGCCCGCCCTGACAGGCCGGAAACCCCACCCTCTCGCTCACCCGCACGACGGGTTTGGCAAAGGGTGGGGCAACTCTTCGGACCTACTCGGTCTCCAGCACTTTCTGCTTAAACAGCAGGCCGGCGAGGGCCGCGCCGATCAGCGGGGCGATCAGGAACAGCCAGAGCTGGGAGATCGCCGTGCCGCCGACGATGACAGCGGGGCCGAAGCTGCGGGCGGGGTTCACCGAAACGCCGGTGACCTGGATGCCGACGATGTGGATGACCGTGAGTGTGAGGCCGATGGCGAGACCGGCGAGCATGCCAGGGGCGGATTTCTGGGTGCTGCCGAGAATGACGACCAGGAACAGGAAGGTCGCCACGACCTCGAAGACGAGGGCGGAGGCGAGATTGTATTCGCCGAGATAGCCGGCACCCCATCCGTTCTGGCCGAGGCCGTTGGCGGCAAGGTCATAGCCGGTCTTGCCGGTGGCAATGAGGTAGAGGACGCCGGCGCCGAGCAGGGCGCCGATGAACTGCGCGGCCCAGTATTGCAGCATGGCGTTCAGCGGCATACGGCCCGCCACGAAGGCGCCGAGGCTGACAGCGGGGTTCACATGGCAGCCCGAGATGGGGCCGATGCCGTAGGCCATGGCCACGATGGCGAGACCGAATGCGAAAGCGATGCCGAGCTGGCCTACCTCGCCGCCGGCAAGCACGGCGGAGCCGCACCCCAGGAGCACAAGGGTAAAGGTGCCGACGAATTCGGCGATAAAGACTTTCATTTGGTGCCTCCAAAAAACGGCCGCGTCAGATCGGTTGTACCACAACGACACTGGGCACAACCATGGCGATCTTCGCTTCCCGCGGCAAGCGGCATGGCCGCACTTGCGTTCGCACGATGATGCGGCAACACAAGGCCGATCAGGACAGATCCGACCGGTGGAGACAAACGGGATGACACATGCGCTAAACTTCGCGCTGGCTGCCCTCGCGGCGGCGCTTCTGACAGGCTGCGGAACGCTATCCAGGGATGACAGCGGGAGTGCCGCTAAGCCAAAGTCCGACGCGCTGAAGACGCAGCTGCCCGCGGTGTCCGCGGCGCCCGTATTCGAGCCGAAGATCGTGTCACTTCCTTTCAGGGTCGATGTATCGTTCAGCAAAGGCGCACTGGCCAAACTGCGCGAGACGAATGCGGACCTCGGCGTTTCGGCAGATTATTACGGCGCACCTAAGGATCCTGGCATGCAGGGGCTGGATCCCGACCTGGGTATCTGGCTCGGCGGCGAGATGGAAACAATTGATCCGGTAAACCGGTCCCTGACGCTGAAAGGGCAGGTTGATGCGGCGCGGGTGGCCCGCGAGGTATCCGGCGACGCGCGGGTCAAGGTAATGGTTTTCCCGGTGCGCGCCTATACGGCTGAAGCGGCCGTGACGTGCACGGAGTTTGACGAGTACCTGTCGATCGCGGTCGAGACAGGCGGTACTGTCAACTGCACGCTCGAGGGTGAGTAGACTGCGCGATCAGACCGCGACGGCGGCCTTGATATGCGGGTGAGGATTGTAGTTGTCGATCCGGAAATCCTCATAGGCCCAGCTGAAGAGGTCCGTCTTTTCCGGGTTCATCCAGAGGGTGGGGAGCGGGCGCGGCTCGCGCGTCAGCTGCAGCTCGGCCTGCTCCAGATGGTTAAGGTAGAGGTGGGTGTCGCCGAAGGTGTGCACGAACTCGCCGGCGCGAAGGCCGGTAGCCCGCGCCATCATGTGGGTCAGCAGGGCATATGACGCGATGTTGAATGGCACACCCAGAAAGACATCCGCCGAGCGCTGGTAGAGCTGGCAGTTCAGCCGGCCGTTAATCACGTTGAACTGGAACAGGCAGTGACAGGGCGGCAGCGCCATGTCGTTGACCTCGGCCGGGTTCCAGGCCGAGACGATCAGGCGCCGGGAATTCGGGTTGGTGCGGATCTCGTCCAGCACCCACCGGACCTGGTCGATCGCACGCCCGTCCGGGGCCGCCCAGCTGCGCCACTGCTTGCCGTAGACGGGGCCAAGATCGCCGTTCGCATCGGCCCAGTCATCCCAAATGGAGACGCCGTTTTCCTTCAGCCAGGCAATATTCGTGTCGCCGCGGAGGAACCAGAGCAGCTCGATAATGATAGAGCGTACATGCAGGCGTTTCGTTGTCAGCAACGGAAAACCTTCTTCGAGGTCGAAACGCATCTGGCGGCCGAAGACGCCGCGCGTGCCGACCCCTGTGCGGTCACCTCGGTCATGGCCGTTCTGTAGTATGTCTTGCAGGAGAGCGTGATACTGCTGCATTCCCTGGTCCTCGGATGGGGGCGAATCGCGGTAAGTCTAGGTTAATCAGACCCTAACACGCCAGCAACAATTGCCCGTTTTCTGAAACCCGTTCTTCAAGCCTGAACTGTCATAAACGGCCTCAGTATTGCGCGGAAATCCGCCAAGAGGACCCTTGGCGATGGGTATCAGGAACGCAGTTGCAGGCCGGTTGCGCAGATTTTTCCGCGGCGAGAAAGGCAACGTGGCCATGCTTTTCGCCCTGGCCTGTCTGGTCATTTTCCCGATGGCCGGGTTCGGGATCAACCTGTCACGGGTAATGGTCGAGAAACACAAGCTGCAGATGGCAACCGATGCTGCGGCGCTAGCTGCCGCGCATGATCCGTTCATGTCCGCTGAAGAGCGCCTGCTAATCATCGAGGCCCACCTCAACCACGTGGAAGAGGATATCGGCAGAGAGATCGCGTATAGGTTCTCGCAGGACGAAGAAAGCCGGATTTCGCTGACCACAAGCATCAACGTCAACACGTCCATGGCCCACCTGATGGGCCGGGACTATTTAACCGTCACCACGCGCTCTGACGCGATTCAAGGCGGCGCCGACATCGAAGTCGCCATGGTTCTCGACATTACCGGCTCGATGGCGGGCGGCCGGATCACCGCGCTGCGCGAGGCCGCCGGCGACCTGGTCGATATCGTGATCAAGGAAGAACAGGAGCCTTACTATTCGAAGCTTGCAATGGTGCCTTACGCGGTTGCCGTGAACGTCGGTGATTATGCCGACGACGTGCGCGGCGATATTCGTCCCGGGGTCAGCATCACGGCGGCCAGCTGGCAGGTCGGTGCGCAGAGGAACGTCACAGCAATCACCCGCGCCAACCCGGCTGTCGTTACCTCGAGCGGGCATGGCTTCAGAAATGGAGACCGTGTCTGGATCAGCGGCGTGAGCGGCATGACCGCGATCAACAACCAGGTCTTCATGGTTGCGGGCGCCACCGCCGACACTTTCAAGCTACCAGGCGTCGACAGCAGACGCTTTGCAGCCTACTCGGGTGACGGCATTATCCGCCGGTGCCTCAACACCAACTGCGAAGTGCAGGTCACGGCTGCCGGTCACGGCCTCGCCAATGGCGATCATGTCTGGATCACGGGCGTCGAAGGGATGACCCAGGTGAACCGTTCGACACACGAGACCTGGGTGGTAGCAGATGCGTCGGCGGACACGTATGACCTCGTTGGCTCGGTTGGCCCCAGCTACGGCGCCTATACGGCCAATGGCCGCTCGTTCTGCACGGTCGCCGGCTGCGAGTGCTTCCGGTTCAGCAATGCGAGCTCGGGCGCCCAGCGCCTTCACCAGATCAGCAGATGCGCGACGGAGCGGACCGGGGTTGAGGCGTATACAGACATACCGGCAGAAGATGCTCCCGTAGGTTATGGCTACCTCTCGACAGCAAACCGCTGCCCCACAAACCAGATCGTGCCACTGAGTGATGACAGGGAAACCCTGCATGACGCCGTCGACGACCTCGTCATCGGCGGCTCGACTGCCGGACATCTCGGCGTGGCCTGGGGCTTTTATACGCTGTCGCCGGATTTCGGATCGATATTCCCGGAGAGCAGCCGCCCGGCCACCTTCGGACGCCCGAAGCTGCACAAGTTCGTGGTTTTTATGACGGACGGTGCGTTCAACTCATCATTCTGCCGGGGCGTCCTGTCGCGGACATCGACGGCGGGTTCGGGCTCAACCGCAGACCAGATCAACTGCAATTCCGAGAACGGTAATTCCTACATACAGGCTGCCGCATACTGCACGGCTATAAAGGATGCGGGGATCACAATTTACACGGTGGGCTTCGAAGTCGGCGCCCTGGCGGCAGCGCGCACTGCGCTGACCAACTGCGCATCGAGCCCGCAGAACGCCTATTTCGCTTCGGGTTCGGCAGAACTGGTGGCTGTATTCCAGCAGATCGGGCGCGAAATCAACGAAGTTCGCCTCGTCAGGTAAACCGGTTCGCATACGGCTCCGCAAATCCCATCATGAACACAAGACGCTACCGTATACTGAACAGATTTGGTGCGGCCAAGGCCGCCAACGTCGCGATGCTGTCGGCGTTTGTGATCCCCGTGATCCTCGCCCTGGCAGGCGTGTCTCTGGATACACTGAATACGCTGCGCCAGAAGCTCAAGGTTCAGGCCTCGCTCGATTCCGCGGTTCTGGCGGGCGCGTTGCAGCGCCAGCGCGGGATAAACGAGGAAACGGTGCGTACCGAAGTGCAGCAGTATGCCGCCTCGATGTTCAACCAGCAGGGCGGCGGGCTTGCCTGCGCGCCGGTGACAGTATCCTTCAGTGCCGGGAACCAGGACATCGCCGGCTCGGTACGCTGCGAGCAGCCGACCTTCCTGACACAGATTATTGGTCATGATGAATTGGCGTTCACGGTGGACGCGACCTCGACTTACGGGATCGGTGTCGTAGACGTCGCCTTCGTGTTCGACGTCTCGGGTTCGATGAACACCGCCGGACGACTGGACCAGCTGAAGTCGGCGGCAAGCGCGGCGTTCGACGAACTGTTGCCGGATGACCGGGAACGCGACGGTTCCGTGCGTATTGCCGTGACGAGCTACAATCATTCCCTCAATGCGGGTCCCTATGTCAACGCCGTGACGGACGACCAGACGCTGGCCGCAGACAGCTCGAACTCGGCGGCGCAATCGAACTATAATGCGTACAATGACGAACGCATGATCGACCAGGCGACGGGCAAGCGCTTCTTCTTCTATCAGCGCGGCACCTGCAGCAGCGGCGGAAGCTGCGGGCGTTGGTCCAGCTATACCTGGAACACGCGGCGCGCCTATTTCGAGGATACCGGCCTGTCGGGTAGCTGCGTTTACGAGCGCAATGGCACCTATGCCGCCTCGGACGCCGTGCCGACCTCGGGGCGCTGGCTCGGCGCAGGCAATCCGCGCTGGAACTTCTCCGCCAGCTCGACCAGCAAGTATGATGGCTGGCAGGATGTGGAGACCAATGGTGCGCGGGGCTACAATGTCGGCGCGTATCAAGGCCGGCATGGCACCTGCCAGCCGTCAGGGCCGGTGCCGCTGACCGAAGACAAGGCCGCGCTGAAGGACCACGTCAACGGCCTGGTTGCCGAGGGCGGCACGGCGGGCCATCTCGGAATCGCCTGGGGCTGGTATCTCCTGTCCCCCAACTGGTCAGGCATCTGGCCGGAGGTGTCGCGCCCGCGCGACTACGGCGCGACGCGCACGTCCAAGTTCCTGATCCTGATGACGGACGGCGAATTCAATATCCAGCACCCGACGGCGACGCGCAGCTCGTTCCAGCAATCGATGGACCTGTGCGACCAGATGAAGACGCTGCCGAGTAATATCCAGATTTTCACCATCGGCTTCCAGGTGCCCTCGGGCGTACAGAAGACCGGCGACGGGCGAACGATCCTGGAATACTGCGCCACCTCGGCCGGCCATGCATTCAGCGCCGACAACGGCGCAGAACTCGTCGAGGTCTATCGCACGATTGCCCGCTCGATCTCGGACCTTCGCCTGAAACATTGAGCCCATACTGAAGCCAGGCGCTTGCCGAGGGCGGCCCCGGCTGGCTATGGCTGTCGACGATGCTTGCCTGGATCCCCAACGCCCTGTCGGTTTCGCGCTGCGTGTTCGCCGTGCTGGTGCTGTGCGGCGCGTTAAACGCCGCGGCTGCCGGCGAGGCGTTCACGATGGCCAGCGGCGACGAGGCCTTGCGCCAGGCGACGCTGCAGCAGCTGTGGCACCAGTTTGCGCTGCTCTCGTTCATTTCCGGCGCGCTGACAGATTTCCTGGATGGCTGGACGGCGCGCCAGTTCAAGGCCGAGAGCCGCTTTGGGGTCTGGCTGGACCCGATTGCCGACAAGCTGCTGGTCGGGCTCGCGCTGCTTGGTCTCGCGATGACGCTGAAGACCTGGCTGATCTATTTTCCGGCAGCGCTGATGATTGCCCGGGATGTATTCATGACCTGGCTGCGCACACGCCCGGAAGCGAGCGGGGTGGTGGCGCCGAGCGACCTTGCGAAACTGAAGACCGGTATCGAGATGGCGGCGATTGCCGGCCTGATGCTGCCCTACAGTCTGGCGCCGGCGACGGTCGAGCAGGCGATCACCGGATCGAGCGCGGTGGCGGTGGCAGGCGCGGGGATTCTGGTGGTGCTGCTGTGGACGGCGACGGCCTTGTCCCTGTTCACGGCGGCGCAGTACGTGCGCGCAATCCGGACAGGCTGAAACAAGGGCGCCCTCTTCGGTAGCGGCCTGTTGGCGATGCAACCCGGCGGGGCACAACACACGCCGTTTGAGGGCTTACTGAACGTCCCTTCTGTATCAATGTTCCTGGACTCTGACGTCTGAGCGGATCACGGACATCCAGGCCATATGCAGTGGCTGCCGGAACGGCGAACGGTTTGATGTGCAGATTACCATGGCCTTCCATCCGATCGTGAGCATCACGGATGGAAGCGTCTTTGCCCACGAGGCGCTTGTTCGCGGCACGGATGGACGCGGTACTGGCGACGCCCCTGGGATGATCTGCCAGCGCAGCCGGCATGCATTCGATCAGGCGTGCCGGGTAAAGGCGACCGAGCTCGCTTCTGACCCTGGGATCGCCGGATAGGGCAGCCTGCTGTCCATCAATTTCCTGCCAAGTACCACCGAAAGCCTGCATCGGGCCGAGGCTGGATGGCGCCCTGCAGTCTGGCTTTTGGCTGAAGCCGATCATTCTGGAGTTCACCATGTCCGAAAAGCTCCAGATCGCGCACCTGCTGAACATCCTGCGCTCCTACCTTGCCATGGGCTTCCTGACCGCGATTGACAAATTTGGCGCCGGGTATTCCAGCCTCGGTCATCTGTCCAAGTTCCAGCCCGGCATCGTCAAGATCGACCTTGAGCTGATCTGCAACATCGACGCCGACCGCGTGAAGCGCCTGATCCTCAGATCGGGGCTGCACATGCTGCGCGACCTTGGCATCAGGATTGTCTTCGAGGGGATCCAGACGGCGAAGGAACCGGAAGCCCTGCGCAATATGGGCGTTGAACTGATGCGGGGGTTTTTCCTGGCCCGTCCCTCGCTCGCGTCGCTGACGCCCCTGTCTACACTTCAGCACCTGCGGGGAGCGCCGCTGAAGGCAGACGGAAAGACCGTCAACGGATGACCGGCGGCTGATTAAAACCCCGGCGCGTCCACAATCACGCCCGGCATCAGCCACAATCGACGTCGAAATTGGGCACATGCGCCCGCGCCGTCCGAAATATCGCCGCCGCCTGAAGCCGAGCCTTGGCGCGGTACTGATCGCGATGCTCGCATTTCTTTGCCTGCCCGCGCTGCTGGCCTTCGCCGAGGCAGGGACACCGCCCTCCTCCCGCCGGTCCGATGCAGCCTATGCTGCGCAGCAGCCGAAGCTGGAACGCGATCTGGCTGCAGCGGGACTGGAATTCGGGAGCCCGGTCTATCTGCGCATCACCAAGCAACCTGCCGAGCTGACCGCCTATGTGGCGGACGCAGATGGTGCATTCCAGGCGTTCCGCAGTTGGCCGATCTGCTCCATGTCCGGAGGGCTTGGTCCGAAGATGCGGGAAGGTGACGGCCAGGCACCGGAGGGCTTCTACGAGGTTGCGCCGGCGCAGATGAACCCGGCCTCCAGCTACCACCTCTCGTTCAACCTCGGCTACCCGAACGCGTTCGACCGCGCCAACCGGCGCACCGGCAGTTTCCTGATGGTGCATGGATCTTGCGTCTCGAGCGGCTGCTTCGCGATGACCGATCCGGGAATCGAGGAGATCTGGACACTGATGCAGGCCGCCTTTGAGGGCGGGCAATCGTCCGTAGACGTTCATATATTTCCGTTTGCGATGACCGGGGACAATCTCGCTGCTCAGTGGGGCAGCGAACACTTGTCCTTTTGGACGGCTCTTGCGCCGGCCTGGACCGGGTTCGAGCAGACAGGCCGGGTACCGCGCGTGAAGGTCTCGGGCAAGGCCTATCAGGTACCGGGCGCCCACCAGGGCGAGACCGGCGCGCCGCGATAGAGTTCCTCGAGGCGCCGCAGGTTGCCGGCGGTGACGCCGGCCGGCGGCGCGTGCGGGTTGACCCAGGCGGTTTCGGAAATCTCGCCGGTGCTGGTGGCAGCCACCTTTTCCCAGCTGCCCCAGGGCACGTGGTAGAGCAGGACATGGTCGTTACGGAAATGGTGGTGGTTGGAATAAAAGCCGAAGACTTTCGGCTCGGCGATGAGGCGGATGCCGCCTTCTTCGATCAGTTCACGGCGCAGCGCCTCGAGCGCAGGCTCGTCCTTCTCGATGCCGCCGCCAGGCATGAACCAGCCATTGATGTAGGTATGGCGCACCATGAAGACATGGCCATCAGCATTCTCGACGGCCGCGCGCACGCCGAGCGTCATCGGGCGGCTGATCCGGAACCAGGCCTGAAAGGCAAGCGTGCGGAGCGTCGGCATTCTTCAGTTTATCCGTGGACGAATTGAGCGGCGGTAAAGCCCTGGAAGAACAGCGCGGCCGTGAGATCGGTATGCCGGATCGATGCGGCCGCCTCGGCAGCAACCACCGGTTTGGCGTGATAGGCAATCCCGAGACCGGCGGCCTTGATCATGTCGAGGTCGTTTGCCCCGTCACCGAGCGCAATGGCATCCTCCGGCCCCGCGCCGAAGGCAGCGGCGGCCTCCAGCAGCGCCGTGCGCTTTGCGGCGCGCCCGAGGATCGGCTGGCCGACTTCGCCGGTCAGCGCGGCGCCGTCATCGATAAGTGTATTGCCCTGATGCGAAGCAAAGCCGGCCAGCTGAGCAACGCGCGAGGTGAAGAAAGTGAAGCCGCCGGAGACGAGCAGGGTCTGCGCGCCGTGGGCCTTCATCGTGGCGATCAGGGTGCGGGCGCCGGGGTTCAGCGTGATGCGTTCGCGCAGGGTGCGGTCCAGCTCGACCAGCGGCAGGCCGCGCAGCATTGCAACGCGGGAAGTCAGTGCGGCTTCAAAGTCCAGTTCGCCGCGCATGGCGCGTTCGGTGATCTCTGAGATCTGCGGTTTCAGGCCGACGGCATCGGCAAGTTCGTCGATGCACTCCTGACCGATGATGGTTGAATCCATGTCGGAGATGAGGAGGCGTTTGCGGCCGAACAGGTGCGCCGGCATGACGGCGGCGTCGATCTCAGCATGCCGCTCGATCATCGCGCGAACCTTGGCGGCGGTTTCAGGGCTGGTTTCGAAGGCGGCATAGCCGGCGCTCAAAGGCTCACCGGAGGCAAGCTGCACCCAGCCGATGGGCGAAGCGCCGGCCATGACGATGGCCCCGGCCGTCATGGCCTCAAGATCGGGTTGATAATTGCGGCAAACGGATACTGCGATCCAGTGGTCGTGCCTATTCTGGGACAAGGGCGCTGCACTCCGGAGACCTGTCTGTCTCTAGGTGCCTTTCCTTGCGGCGGGCAAGACCCTAGGTGTTGGGAATGCATCCTGCGATCCTGATCCACGGCCCCACGGCCAGCGGC
>ERZ888423.65-NODE-65-length-98911-cov-8.911558_pt1 | contig 98911 bp, 87 predicted proteins | sample MGYA00520523_ERZ888423 | MGnify/ENA primary metagenome ERZ888423 (study PRJEB32303, sample SAMEA104408611) | aquatic metagenome | biome: Brackish water; feature: Pelagic; material: water | place: Baltic Sea | collected 2014-06-08T10:24:00 | depth 30,27 m ...
GTAACGGCCGAGCCCCGGCGGCTGGGTGAGACCCCGGGTGAGCGGCGTTCGTCACAGAGCCGACGGATCCCAAATCTGGGCGCTCGCCAAGGTTCGAGGACTTCAGAGGCATGGGCCAATCCTAGGCCAGCACCAGCTAGGTACCCGGGCGTCGCTCTGGCCGTGCAAACATGGTGAGAATGGATGTCGCCCGTGCTTGACCAACCCCAGATTCAACCACCCGGATGGAACAATCATTGGGCACAAGAGTGGTCAACTTCTCAGGCTGACGGCTTGATCCCATGCCGTGTGGTGCGCATTGATAAGGGCGGCATCATGGCGGCAACTTCCTCTGGCGAGGAACACCTAGTTGTAGCGGCCAAGGCCGTTCGCCGAGTGGTAGTTGGAGATCTCTGTGGCCTTGACCTAGCTGCAGGCCGGATCGAACTGATCCTGCCGCGCCGTACCGTATTCGAACGCCGCTCCCCTGGCGTTGCTCGGGATCAGTTGCAACTGCAGTCCCGGCCGCTCGCTGCCAATATGGATCGAGTCTTCGTGCTGCAACCACTTGAGTCGGGAGTTAACTTGACGCGATTAGCTCGCGAGTTGGTCCTGGCTTGGGAAAGCGGGGCGCAGCCCGTGGTGATTCTCACCAAAGCAGACCTTGTGTCAGCGGAATGGGCCGAGAAGGAGCGTTCGGAGGCCCAGCGATTCGCCCCAGGCGTGGAGGTGCATGTGATCTCGACTCGCAGCGCGCATGGGCTGAGCGAGTTGCGCTCCTTGCATCTGGCCGGCCACACGATTGCGATGCTTGGGGCATCGGGAGCTGGCAAGTCATCCCTAGTCAATGCCCTTGCTGGCCATGAGGTTCAACTCGTAGCCGAGGTGCGCGATAACGACCGGCGCGGCCGCCACACCACGAGCGCCGGACAGATTATTGAGTTAGAAGATGGCGCACTTCTGATCGACACTCCAGGGATTCGCGGGGTCGGGCTGTGGTCTGCTGACGATGGATTTGAAAAGGCATTTGAAGACTTGAGCCTGTACGTGCAGCAGTGCCGTTTTGCGGACTGCACCCACACCACCGAGCCCGGCTGCGGCCTACTCGAAGCGGTTGCTCAGGGCGAGATTGGCGCAGACAGAGTCCATGTCTTTCAGGAACTCGCTGTAGAGCTAGAACAACTTGAAGTGGGCCTAGAAACCCGCGAGCGCGAGGAAGAACGAGAGCGCAACCAACGAGCCCGACGCAAGGCTAAACGGCGTGATGATGACTCCTCTGAATCCACTGGCCGGTCCTATGAACTCGGCGAAGCAGAGGATGAGTCAGAAGCCTGAGCTGCGCTCGCAATAGGGCAAGATCTGCGCTGCTCAGCTCAGGTCAGCTCAGCTCAGAAAGGGCGCAGATTCCACGGCTTGCTGAATCTGGTTGGCGGCTGCAACTACGGCCGGGCCATGCAGCTTTCCTGGAGATCGACCTAGCCGGTCGATAGGACCAGAGACACTCACCGCTGCTAGCAACTCCACTTGCGGTCCGCGCACCGGAGCAGACACAGAGGCGACCCCTGCTTCACGCTCCCCCACTGTCTGCAACCAACCTGTGGCCGTGTGCTCACCCGAAAGAACCCGACCAGCGGACCCAACGTCCAAGGGAAGCGCAGCGCCCACCGCCACAATCGTTCGTAGTCCATGCAGAGACTCAAGTGCAGCAATACACACCCGGTTTGAGCCATCTCGAACGTACAGTTGCACGGACTCACCCGTGATTTCTCGCAGGGCCACAAGTGCAGGCGCAGCAATCTCGGCAAGCGGAAACTGCTCAGCGGCGATTCGGCCGAGGGCAACAAGGTGTAACCCCAACGCAAAGCGACCGTCAGGGAGTCGGCGAAGCAGGCCATGCGCTTCGAGCGCCAAGGCCAAACGGTGCGCTGTGGCTCGACTAAGTCCCGTGCCCTGAATCAGCTCGGCCAAGCTTCGAGGTGACTCTGCAACGAGAGCAACAACCCCAAATGATTTGTCTAATACTCCAACACCAGATATCTTGGGTTCCATTACTCGGGAACTCTATCCCAAATAATGAGATATACCTATTTAGAGGGAGCCTCTCTATGTCTACAGAATCCACCCCCCGCACCTTGGCCGAAAAGGTTTGGGACCGTCACGTTGTTCGGTCCTCTGAAGGCGAACCCGACCTGTTGTACATCGACCTTCACCTCGTGCATGAGGTGACTTCCCCTCAGGCCTTCGACGGTCTTCGCATGACGGGTCGCTCCCTGAGGCGGCCAGACCTGACGCTCGCTACCGAGGACCACAATGTGCCTACCGAGCAGATCGATCAGCCCATCGCCGATCCCATCTCACGCAAGCAGGTAGACACGCTCCGAGTCAACGCAGAGGAATTCAATGTCCTTGAGTTCCCGATGGGTTCGCCAGAACAAGGTATCGTTCACATCATCGGCCCAGAGCAGGGGTTCACACACCCCGGCATGACCATCGTCTGTGGCGATTCCCATACCTCAACCCACGGCGCCTTTGGGTGCTTGGCATTCGGTATCGGAACATCCGAGGTTGAGCACGTGCTCGCCACGCAGACACTGCCACAAAATCGACCCAAAACTCTTGCCGTCAATGTGGACGGTGAACTCAACCCTGGAGTCACTGCCAAAGATGTGATCTTGGCCATCCTTGGAGTGCTCGGAACCTCTGGAGGTATCGGGTACGTAGCCGAATACCGCGGCTCCGCAATCCGCTCGCTTTCAATGGAAGGCCGCATGACCGTGTGCAACATGTCCATCGAGGCCGGCGCCAAGGCTGGTTTGATTGCCCCCGATGAGACCACATTTGACTACCTCAAAGGACGAACCCATGCCCCCCAAGGTGACTTGTGGGACGCCGCTGTGGCCGACTGGCGCAGCTTGAGTACCGACTCTGGCGCAGTCTTTGACAAGGAGATTTTCCTAGACGCCGCTCTGATCGAACCGTTCGTTACATGGGGAACAAATCCCGGGCAGGTCATTGCCCTCTCGCAGAACGTTCCCGGTCCCGAGGACTTCACCGACCCGGACTTACGAGTAGCTGCCGAACGAGCACTCGAGTACATGGGCCTGACTGCCGGAGTACCCCTCAAGTCCGTTCCCGTGCAGACCGTCTTTATCGGGTCCTGCACGAATGGTCGCATCGAAGATCTTCGAGCAGCCGCCGCCGTTGCGCAGGGCAGGAGCGCGGCCGCTGGTGTGAGAACTCTGGTGGTGCCCGGATCTCATGCCGTCAAGCGTCAGGCCGAAGCCGAGGGCCTAGACCAAGTCTTCATCGACGCTGGATTCGATTGGCGTGAGCCCGGATGCTCGATGTGTTTGGCCATGAACCCCGACAAGCTGGTGGCTGGCGAGCGGTGTGCTTCAACATCGAACCGCAACTTCGAGGGCCGACAAGGCCGAGGTGGTCGAACCCACCTGGTGTCCCCAGCCGTGGCCGCAGCAACCGCAGTGGCTGGCCACTTCGCAACTCCCACCGACCTTGACCCCGTTCGCTAATCGCTGCCCAACTGCCCTCGTTTCAAGAAAAGGAAACTCATCATGGATTCAGTACAAACAATTACCGGCACAGCAGTCCCGCTCGACCGCTCAGATGTAGACACTGATCAGATCATCCCGAGTGATTGGCTCAAACAAGTCGAACGCACTGGTTTCGACAAGGGCCTCTTCTCGGAATGGCGCGATGACCCAGAGTTCGTGCTCAACCAGGAGCAGTACTCGGGTGCATCAGTCCTCGTTGCCGGCCCTAATTTCGGCACAGGCTCAAGCCGCGAGCATGCCGTGTGGGCCATTCAGCAATACGGATTCGCAGCAGTAATCTCGCCAAGATTCGGCGACATCTTTCGTAACAACGCAACCAAGAACGGTTTGGTTCCAGTTCTTGTCAGCGCCGAGGTCGGCCGCCAACTCTTGGATGCCATCACCAAAGATCCCTCGCTCGAGATCAAGATCGACATTGAGCTGCGGACACTCGAGGTGACCGCACTTGATCTACTCGTCGACTTTCCGCTCGAGGATTCTATTCAGCACCGTTTCCTGAACGGCCTAGACGACATCAGCCTGACGCTGCTGCACGAACCAGAGATCACCGCATACGAAGCAAGCCGACCAGCCTGGATGCCCACCACCCGCTAACCGACTGGGCTGGCTAACCGACTGGGCTGGCTAACCGACGGGGCTGGCTAACCGACGGAGGCTACCGAGACCACTCCGTCTGTCTGGCGGAGGGCCTCAAGCACTGACTCAGGTACTGACTCAGCAGTAGCTAGCACCATCAGAGCCCTTGCACCCTCGGGCGATGACCCAACCGTCATATCGTCAATGTTCAAGCCGGCCTCGCCGACTAGCGAGCCCACCTTGCCGATCATGCCTGGCTGATCGTGATTACGAACGACGAGTAGGTGATCGGCTGGGGGCATATCAATGGTGTAGTCGTCAATCATCACGAGCGTCTGCACTGTCTTCAGCCCGACCAGCGTGCCAGACAAGCTGTGGCCAGCCCCACGAACGGTAATTAAGTTGACGTAGTCGCGTGCTGTTGTCGTGGATGTAGGCCGAATTTCAATGCCCTGCTCTTCTGCGATCTGTGGCGCGTTCACATACGACACTGGGCCGCCAGTCGTTGCACCAAAGAACCCTTTGAGCAGTGACAAGGTCAAGATTCTGGTATCAAACTCGGCAATCTGTCCTTGGTATTCGATCTCGAGTCCGTCTGAGATCTTTCCGCACAAGCCGGCGAAGATCCGACCAAGTTGTTCGCCTAGCGCAAGGTAGGGCCGCACGACCTCGGAGGCCTCGGCTGCAGACACGTTGACTGCGTAGGGAACAAAGTCTCCGGCGAGCGCCAACTGAACCATGTCTGCGATGGTGTCTCCGGCTTTGTCTTGAGCCTCGGCAGTAGAAGCACCGAGGTGCGGAGTCACCACGACAGAGTCAAGTTCAAACAACGGTGAATCGGTGCAAGGCTCGGTTGCGAACACATCAAATCCAGCTCCGGCTACCCGACCCTGCGAAATGGCATCGGCTAGAGCTTGCTCATCGATGATTCCACCGCGGGCCACATTGATAACTCGCAGCGAAGGCTTAGCCAGTTTCAACATGTCGACCCCAATGAGTCCGGCAGTCTCTGGGGTCTTCGCAAGGTGCAAGGTGATGAAGTCAGACTGTGCCATCAGGTCTTCGAGGGAGAGAAGCTGCACGCTCAATTGCCGAGCTCGATCCTCAGACACGAAGGGGTCGTAGGCGACCAGCTTCATACCGAAGGCGAGCGCCCGCTGAGCAACCAGTTTGCCAATTCGACCAAGGCCGATAATTCCGAGCGTCTTGTCGGAGAGTTCAACACCGGTCCACTTGGATCGCTCCCACCGGCCGGCTTTGAGTGCTGCACTGGCTTGGGGCACATTGCGAGCTTGGGCAAGCAACAAAGCCATCGTGTGCTCTGCGGCAGAGAGCGTATTGGACTGCGGTGCGTTGACGACCATCACTCCGCACTCAGTCGCTGCGGCCACGTCGACGTTATCCAGACCAATCCCAGCGCGTCCTACAGCGATCAAATCAGTTCCTGCAGCAAGAACCGACGCTGTCACCTGTGTCGCAGACCGAATAATCAGGGCGTGAGCGCCGGGAATAGTGGCTAGCAACTCCTCGGGGGTGAGCCCTTCTTGTACGTCTACCTCGTGGCCTGCGTCACGCAAACGCTGCAATCCGCCATCGGCAATTTTCTCTGTAACCAGTACTCTCATTCCCCCATCCTGCCTGAGCTTGGAGCGACCGGCCAACCCGCAAGTTTTTCGACTGCAGGTGGCTTGCCATCGGGTTGGAATCCAAGCACTTCGCCGTAGAAGGCAAGCTCGGTCTCTAAAGCGTTTACTACCGTTTCTCGCAGCAAGAATCCGTGGCCTTCTCCCTGGAATAACACATAGGCATGAGGGACCTGGTTTTGCTGCAGTGCAGTTACAAGAACCTCGGCTTGGGCCGGTGGAACCACTTTGTCATCGGCACCTTGCAACAAGAGCACAGGCCGGCTCAGGTGGTCCGCATGAAATAACGGGGACCTAGCTTGATATGTTGCAGCCTGTTCGGGCAGCGGGCCAACCAAGCCGTCGAGATAGCGCGACTCGAACTTGTGGGTATCGGCTGCCAGCGCTGCGAGGTCAGTGACCCCATACAGGCTGCAAGCGGCCACAAAGGTTCCATCAAAGCCCCAAGCCTGTTGGAAACACAGTGCCGCTAGGGCAGTAAACCCGCCGGCAGAGCCACCTCGAATTACACAGCGGCTTGGATCAACGAGTCCCTGCTCGGCTAAGAAGCGGGCGGCAGCAATGCAGTCCTGCACATCTGCAACTCCCCATTCTCCGCGAAGTTGGTCTCGGTACTCTCGCCCAAAACCAGTTGACCCTCGGTAGTTCACATCTGCGACTGCAAAACCTCGGCTCGTCCAAAACAGCAAGCTCTGCGAGAACTCCGCACGGGCAGAGGCCGTTGGGCCTCCATGAATTCGCACGAGAAGCGGAGGTGACTCACCGTCTGGGCCATGAAATCTGGGGCTCTGCGGCGGATAGAACAACGCGTGTGCCTGAACCAAACCGTCTTCTTGGGAACCAGTAGGAAAACTGATCGCCTGCGGAGTCGAGACCCAGTCCGCTGAAAGCGGTGCAGCGCCGGATGAGGTGCCGATTGCAGAAGAAGGTGCAGCAGCGGCCGAACCTGCAGCCGAGGGCGGGCCACCATTCTGAGGCGCTCTCAGATCAGTGGCCACCCCGGTTTCAAGATCGACATGCCAGACCGAACTTGGTCGATCTTTCAGGCCTGCAATGACTGCAGCAGAGGAACCGTTAACGCTGACTGAATCAATACAGGTGAACCCTGGGCCCGGAAGCGGTAGTCGTTGCGCAGTCGCAGGGTTGTAGCTCCAGAGCGAATCAAACCCGCCAGACTTTGCGGCAAACACCACGGTTCCGTCAGAGGTGAAGCCATACCGGGAACCGCCAGCAACCCAACGAGGCTCTCCGACCTCCTCCTGTGCATCCGCAATCAGAGGCACCAGATGGTCACCAGATGCAGCCTCGGGAGTCCCCGGTGCCGCAGAGCGATACAGGTGCCACCAATCTGTGGAGTCATCACACCACCACAAATACCCATCCGGAGACCATTTGGGAAGGCTCACTGACACTGCCCGAGTCAGGCCACGGGCTTGGCCTCCGGCGAGTCCACCAGCAACGCGACGTGGTTGTGCGATGGCAATTGATTTCCGGCCGCCATACTGAACATCAGCAGCCCAGAGTTCGGCTGCATCCCATGGCATATCTGGGTGATCCCAACGAAGCCAAGCCAAGCTCAAGCCGTCTGGCGACAAGGTCGGAGCAGCAGTGAAGTCCCCGGAGCCGGGTTGGCCTTCGCCAACAATCACGACTGGCGGAGCAGGTGTCGTTCGTATCGCCACTAGTTCATTCGCTACCGCTCCATCGGCTGGCACTACACCAACTGGTATCTGATCGGCTGGCACTCCGGCCGCAGCTAGGTTCGGTGCCCCAACAGTTAATTGTGCAGACTCGCGCTCGCAGATCACCCAATTGCCATCAGGGGTGACAACCCCAGACGCGTAGCGGACCGAAGGCGCACCTTCGGAACTGACTAGAGGCCACAGCAAAAGCTCGCGTGCGTAGGCATCCGACCCGGCCCAGAGCAGACCTTCAGATGCTGCATCCACCCAGTAGATACGGCCATCGGAGCGAGGGTCACCATGCACCCAAAACGCCCCACCCCCGTACTCATTCACGTGAGTACGTGCAGAGATCTTTGCCCCGGGCAACAACTCCTGATTCATCGCCGTAGCCGGCTGCGACAAAAATACGACGCCGCTACGGTCATATCCCGGACGTGACTCGGCCCAGATGACATCGGAACCGATGTGGGCAAGTTCACCGAATCTCGGAGACCCACTGGCAACCGCAAGGGCTGTCAACGGCGAAGACCATGACCCGAAGGGAGCTTCTACAGATCCACTGCTCTTTTCCGCACTGCCTGTATCCGCACTGCCTGTATCCGCACTGCCTGTATTCACACTGCTCCGTTAACCAGAGCAGCGATTCGAGAAATTCCCTCTTCAAGGTCTTCGTCTCCGAGGGCAAACGAGAACCGTCCGTAGCCCGGCGTACCGAATGCCTCGCCCGGAACAAAGGCAACCTTGACCTCTTCGAGGACCAGATCGGCTAACTCCACCGTTGTTGAAGCAGTTCGACCACCAAGGTCAACCCCTAACAGCCCCGTCAGGTTTGGGTATGCGTAAAACGCACCTTCGGGCGAAATACAGCTAACGCCTGGAATCTCGTTCAGCATGCGGTGCATGGTCTGGCGACGCCGATCAAAGACTGCTCTCATCTCGTCCACGGCGCTCAGGTCGCCCTCAACTGCCGCAAGGGCCGCTCGCTGAGCAACGTTGCACACGTTTGAGGTCAAGTGTGTCTGCAGGTTGGTCGTGGCCTTTACGACATCCGCAGGACCAATCAACCAGCCGACGCGCCAGCCTGTCATGGCATAAGTCTTGGCAACGCCATTCAGAATCACGCATTGATCAGCTAACTCCGGCACCAGAGCCTGAATGCTGTGATGCACAGCGTCTCCGTACACCAGGTGCTCGTAGATCTCATCAGTGACCACGATGATTCCGTGTTTGAGTGCCCACTCACCGATTTCGGTGATCTGCTCGGCCGGGTAGACCGCTCCAGTCGGGTTGGAGGGTGAGACGAACACTAACAACTTGGTCTTTGGTGTTCTCGCAGCCTCAAGTTGCTCGACAGTTACTCGAAACCCAGTGGACTCATCAGTTTGCAGGATTACAGGAACCCCACCTGCCAGCTCAATAGGCTCGGGATAGGTAGTCCAATACGGCGCGGGAAGAAGGACCTCGTCTCCCGCATCGAGTAGCACGGTGAACGCCGAGTACACCGCCTGCTTGCCACCATTGGTGACGACCACCTGTTCAGGAGCGATCTGCACGCCAGAGTCCCTCAGAGTTTTTGCCGCAATAGCTGCACGCAACTCTGGCAGACCAGGAGCCGGGGTATAACGGTGGTTCTTTGGGTCATGACAGGCTGCGGCAGCGGCTTGGACAATGTAGTCAGGGGTAGCAAAGTCTGGCTCGCCAGCACCAAAACCGATGACCGATTCGCCAGCCGCTTTGAGCGCCTTGGCTTTGCCATCCACTGCCATGGTGGCCGAAGGGGTGATTGCAGCAACGCGTTGAGCGATTCGAGAGGGAGTATTCATGGTCCTGAAGATACCGGGTTGAGCTGCTTTGCCGAAACGAGTTGACCCAGCCGAGAGAAACGAGTTCGCCCAATCCCGCTCCGCCCGCGAGACTCTAGGACTGTGAGCACCCCCGATATCCCCATCCCCGATGAGTTCCTCCCCCATGACGGCCGGTTTGGCTGTGGCCCGTCTCGGGTCAGGCCCGACGCAGTAGAGATGCTTGCCGGCTCAGCCGGGCATTTTCTGGGCACGAGTCACCGACAGGCTGCAGTTCGATTCAAGGTGAGCGAACTGCGAAACGGCCTAGCCGAGATGTTTGCCCTGCCTGATGGCTACGAGGTTCTGCTCGGCAACGGCGGAACCACAGCGTTCTGGGACGCAGCGACTTTCGGCTTGATCCAGGACCGAAGCCAGCATCTTCATTTTGGTGAGTTCTCCTCAAAGTTCGGTAAGGCCGCAGCAGCAGCACCTCACCTTGGCGAGCCGCAGATCATCTCGGCAGACCCGGGGGATCACCCAGTAGCTGTTGCTGCAGAAGGAATCGACTCGTATTGCCTTACACAGAACGAGACTTCAACTGGTGTTGCAATGGAACTGCTGCGGCCAGAAGGAGCGGATGCGGACTCACTCGTTCTCGCTGATGCCACCTCGGCTGCGGGCGGTTTGCGCTTCGACCCAAATCAAGTCGATGTGTACTACTTCGCTCCTCAGAAATGTTTGGCATCTGATGGCGGACTCTGGCTTGCGGCCTGCTCCCCCAAGGCGATTGAGCGAATCGAACGAATCGCAGCGAGTGATCGTTGGGTACCTGCGTTCTTTGACCTTGGTATTGCCTTAGAAAACTCTCGCAAGGATCAGACTTACAACACTCCGGCGCTTGCCACCCTGTTTCTTGCAACCGAGCAGGTTCGCTGGGTGAATGAGAACGGAGGCTTGGAGTTTGCAGCCTCGCGCTGTGATCAGTCAGCAGCGCATATCTACGACTGGGCTGACGCACATGCGCATGCGACTCCGTTTGTAGCTGACCCTGCCAAGCGTTCCCACGTGGTTGCGACCATTGACTTTGACGAAACAATTGACGCCGCTCTTGTGGCCGCTGTCCTGCGAGACAATGGACTCATCGACGTAGAGCCCTACCGCAAGCTTGGCCGGAACCAACTACGAGTAGCCATGTTCCCCGCTATCGACCCATCTGATGTGGCTGCACTCACGGTGTGTGTGGACTACGTGATTGAACAACTGGGGTGAGCATGGATTCCGCCGAGACGTACCAGGAATCATCTGATTCACTCCGCGAAATTCGCGATCAGTTGACTGGGCCCGGCGGGCAGTTCGAAGTTGTCAGTGCCACAGTCGATGGCATCGAGATGAAGACGTACAAGAACCGCTTCAGCAGCCTGCGGGAGGTTGCCGCTTTCGGTGCGCTGCACCAAGACAAAGAGTTCTTAGTCTTCGGGGATCGGCGAATTACGTTTTTACAGTTTCTTGCTCAGGCAAACTCGCTGAGTCAGGTACTGACCGAACAGGCCGGTGTTCACCATGGTGATCGCGTTGCCGTGCTGGCACAGAACTCGCCTGAGTGGTGCCTAGCGTTTTGGGGCACCGTAGATCTAGGGGCCGTACTCGTCGGTCTGAACGGCTGGTGGACTACCGAGGAACTCATGTATGGCCTCGACGACTCCGGGTCGAAGGTTCTGGTTGTGGATCGGAAGCGATTTGAGCGCATCGCCGATCAAGTGCACCTTCTCCCGAACCTTGAACACATCTATTTGATTGATGCTCTGCCCGAGGAGTTCGAGGTTGCTTCGGGATCCGGGCCACAGGTCCACAGCTTCTCTGAACTAGCTGCGCATCCCAGCGAAACCTTCCCGACGGTACCGATAGAAGAATCAGACCCGGCTGTCATTTTCTATACCTCGGGCACCACGGGCAAACCCAAGGGTGCAATCAGTTCTCACCGCAGCATGATCGCGAACCTGCAGAACACTGCCTGCATATCGACCGCCTCGCTGATGCACTTGTCCCGCAGACCTGCGAGCAGCACATCGGAGCAAGCGGCTCATTCTCCTGCGACTCCCCCACAGATGACTGCGCTCTTCACTGCACCGCTGTTTCACGTGGCCGGCTGTCACTCGACCATGGTGGTTGGAATGCTCGCCGGGGTAAGGCTCGTGATGCTCGAAGGCAAGTTTGAGCCAGAGAAAGCTCTGACTCTCATCGAGGACGAGAAGATCACGATGTGGTCGGGTGTTCCCACCATGGTGTGGCGGGTCTGTGAGTACCCATCCCGTCATGATTTTGATACTTCATCGGTGACCAACGTGAGCTTTGGCGGCTCCCCCTCTGCAGATGAACTGCTCCGCAGGATCAGAGAGACCTTTCCAGGGGTTCGCACCACCACTAACGCATATGGTCTCACTGAGTCCTCCTCAGCGGCCACCACACTCTCGGGGGCCGATGCATTTCTCAAGCCCGATTCGGTTGGCCTGCCGATGCCAACAGTAGACATCGCAATTCTTGGTTCACAGGGCGAGCACCTGCCCCCTCTGCAGACAGGCGAGGTGCTGCTGCGCGGTCCGATCATCATGCCGGGCTACTGGAACAAGCCCGAGGCAACAGCAACAACAGTGATTGCTGGCTGGCTACACACCGGAGATGTCGGACACGTTGATTCCGAGGGGTACCTGTTTATTACTGACCGTGCCAAGGACATGATTATCCGAGGTGGCGAGAACATCTATTGCGTTGAAATCGAGAATCGGCTGGTCGAACATCCTGCTGTTGCTGATGCGGCAATCATTTCTGTCCCTCACGAGACCCTTGGCGAAGAGGTCAAAGCAGTGCTGGAGATAGCCGACGGGGCGGACGTCACTGATGAAGAGATTCGCAGTTGGGTAGCGGCAACCTTGGCAGGGTTCAAGGTGCCTAGTTACATAGAGCGTTGGGACGGAAAGTTGCCTCGCAATGCTTCGGGCAAGCTGCTCAAGAACGTCTTGCGTGGCGAGGGCCACGTGAGCTTCAACGAAACTATGTGAGCGACTGCACCCCTCAAGCCGACTCCACTTGGCAGGCCCTAGCCGCCTAGATTGGACAGATGAGCGCATTGTTGCCCGATGGAAGCTACGACGCTTTTGTGATTGACCTCACCGAAGAATCCGAAGATGCAGGGCAGCTCCAAACTCTGGTTGAGCTCACGATTGTTGCGGGCGAGCACAAAGGTCTGGTGTTGGAAGTAGCGACTGATTCCTCAATCGGACTCTTTGAGGACATAGTCGGCATGCCTGCGACGCTGACGGTGACCAACGGGTCCCCGCTCGTCCGCATCGACGAGTGAGTAAACCATCGGTTGAGCGATTCCGTTCGTTCACAGTCGGTTAGGTAACCGGAAACAGAGCCGAAACAACGTCTCTTTAGGTTTGTCCCATCTTGAGGCACAGAGCTGATGCCATCAAGCGGCCGTCCGAGACACGGGCGGTGACGTGTTACCTCTTCGGAGTGACACGTGAGATAGGAGGAACCACAGCGTGATCAAGAACCGATGGACCAAGTTCGGACTTGGTGTGCTATTTCTGTTTGGAGTTCTTCTCATACCGGGGACAGCATTTGCGCAAGATGCCCCGGTATTCGATCCCGCTGCGGGAGCGCCAACCGGGGGAGATGGCTTTGGCCTCAACCTTCTCTGGATCATTATTGGTGCAGCGCTGGTGATCTTCATGCAGGCTGGTTTCGCAATGGTCGAAACTGGGTTCTGTAGGGCCAAGCATGCCGCTCACGTTGTGACGACCAACTTGGCAGTCTTTGGATTGGGTTTTGTTGGCTTCTTCTTCATTGGCTTTCCGCTGATGTTCGGCGGTTATAGCTATGCCGGTTACTTTGGCTTCGATGAGGCTCTCGGCGGACCGCTACTCGGCAGCGGAAGCTGGACGTTTGCGTGGTGGTCCTGGGATGCCTTTGCTCTCAGCAACATTCCTGATGCAGCGCTGCCAGCAGTTGCGGCGTTCTTCTTGTACATGGTGGCCTTCATGGATACCACGGCAACTATCCCAACGGGTTCGATGGCTGAGCGCTGGAAGTTCAAGAGCTTCATTGCATGGGGATTGTTCTGCGGAGCTATCTACTACCCACTCTTTGGCGCTTGGACCTGGGGCGGCGGATGGCTCTCACAGCTGGGTAACAGCTTGGACCTTGGATTTGGCTACGTTGACTTTGCTGGATCAGGAATCGTGCACGCAACCGGTGGTGCCGCTGCACTAGCGGGCGCTATTGTCCTCGGCCCACGCATCGGCAAGTTCGGCAAGGACGGCAAAGCCCGTGCGCTGCCAGGCCACAACATCCCCATGGCCATGCTCGGTGTGTTCATTCTGTTGTTCGGCTGGTTTGGCTTCAACGCTGCATCAACGTTTGCCGCAACCGACGTACGGTTCACCGTTGCGGCAGTGAACACCGGTATTGCCGCTGCGTTTGGTCTTGTGGCCTCGATGCTTTACATCATGAAGCGCACAGGCAAGCCGGACCCTGGCATGATAGCGAACGGCATGCTCGCTGGCTTAGTAGCCATTACGGCACCTTGCGCCTTCGTTGATCCGTGGGCTGCAGCCCTAATTGGAATCATCGCTGGCGTACTGGTGATCGAAGCCGTGTTCTTCATTGAGCGTCGGGGAATCGATGATCCGGTTGGCGCGGTAGCAGTACACGGCATCTGCGGCTCCTTCGGGGTCATTGCACTCGGCCTATTCGCAAGCGGCGAATACGGGGCAGGTTGGAACGTCACCGATAGCAACCTGACTGCCGACAAGGGGGTAACTGGCTTGTTCTATGACGTCAGCTTGGGCGGAAAGCAGCTCCTCGCACAGCTCGTCGGAATACTTGTTATTTGGACAGTCATGCTGGGCATCGCATATGCATTCTTCAAGATCCAGAATGCTTTGACGAAGGGCGGCATTCGCTCCTCGGTTGAGGACGAGCTCATGGGCTTGGATTACCCAGAGATGGGTGTCACTGCATACCCCGGAGACGCTTCTTTCTCGCTTGATGACATTGTCATCGAGAGCCTGCCAAAGGCTCAGCAAGAAGAGGTGGCCGCCGGCAGGTAGCACCTGCACTCGGAGTAGCAACTCGCTACCTATACGACTCCCCCTACTCAGCGTGCCCGCCTCATCCGAGGTGGGCACGTTTGGGTTTTGGCTGGGCTACTTCTTGGCTGTGCTACTTCTTGGCTGTCCTACTTCTTGCGAGAGAGTCCTCGTGGAGCGAGCAACTCAATGGTATTGGAGGTCTTCTCGTGGATCCCCCGATACAAGGTGTCTGCTACCGAGGTTAGGTAGATCACCACTGCGATAGCCGCCGCATAGATGAAGGGGCCACCGATAAAGGCAAGCAACAAGAACACACCCGGCACGAGCGCCCGAATAGCCGATTCCAGTGGGGTTGGTAGGTGACCATCTGACCACTGCACCACCTTGATCCGGCAGATGAACTTGCCAAAGGTTTGCCCAAATCTTGCAATAGTCACGGTTTCATACACAATGAACATCACCGGAAAGAGCAACCTGGCCCAGAGGTCAACAGGCATCTGACTGTTTGCTCCTCGCTCAATTCCGAGCACCAAGATCAGCAAGTTCCAAAGTTCGTAAATAATAAATAGGTCAAGAAGTCTTGCGGCAGCGCGTAGCCCCCATGGCGCGGGAGAACCTGCCCCTTTATCGGGCAGGTCCTCTCGCTTGCGTGGTGTTTCGGCTGGATAGGGGAGGTCAGTCACCTACCTACTATCTCGCTGCGGCGAAGCCTTTGTCCAAGTCAGCCAAAATATCCTCGATGGACTCGAGGCCAACTGACAGTCGGATCATCCCTGGTTCAACGCCCGAGTACAGCTGCTCGTCTTCTGTGAGTTGGCTATGCGTAGTCGAAGCTGGGTGAATCACGAGGGAACGCACATCGCCAATATTGGCCAAGTGGCTATGCAATTCAAGGGCTTCAACAAACTTGATTCCGGCCTCACGACCGCCTGAGATAACAAACGCCGGCACCGAACCTGGACCCTTTGGCAAGTAGGTCTTTGCACGCTCGTGCCACGGGCTTGAAGGCAGACCCGCATAGGCAACGGACTCAACCTGAGCGTGCCCTTCGAGGTACTCGGCCACCTTCTGTGCGTTAGCTATGTGGCGATCCATACGCAGCGACAGAGTCTCGACTCCCTGAATGGTCAGGAACGCGTTGAATGGCGAGACGGCAGCGCCAATGTCTCTGAGCAACTGAACGCGAGCCTTGATGATGTACGACCCGGCACCAAGTGCAGGCCAGTAGGCAAGGCCGTGGTAGCTCGGGTCGGGCTCGGTGAACTGTGGGAACTTGTCGTTCGCAGAGAAGTCGAAACTGCCGCCGTCAACAATTGCTCCGACGATCGCAGTGCCATGGCCGCCAATGAACTTGGTTGCCGAGTGCACCACGATGTCTGCGCCGTGGGCGAGCGGGTTGAGCAGGTACGGGGTAGCAATCGTGTTGTCGATGATGAGCGGGACACCATTGGCATGGGCTACCCCGGCAATACCAGAAATGTCTAAGACGTCGTTACGCGGGTTGCCGATGCTTTCACCATAAAAAGCCTTGGTGTTGGGCTGAACCTTCGCTGCCCACTCATCAAGATTGTCAGGGTCTTCTACGAAGCTCACCTGAATCCCAATCTTGGGGAGCGTGTAGTGGAACAAGTTGTAGGTTCCGCCGTAGAGCGAGGCGGAAGCCACGATATGGCTGCCTGCCTCTGCCAGGTTCAAGATGGCGAGCGTCTCTGCAGCCATGCCTGAACTCACAACAAGCGCACCCGGAAGGCCAACAGCAGTAGTCGTCGCGCCTTCAAGGCTTGCAATCCGAGCCTCGAGAACTCCCTGGGTGGGGTTCATGATTCGGGTGTAGATATTTCCAATCTCACCCAGAGCAAACAGGTTCGCTGCGTGCTCGCTATCTCTGAACTGATACGCCGTTGTCTGATAGATCGGCGTAGCGCGTGACCCAGTGACTGGATCCGGCTCGGCTCCTGCATGAATCTGACGGGTATCAAAACCCCACTGCTCGGTCATCTCTGCTCCTCGTAGATTGGATCCAACGAGGGGTCACCCTAGGGCAGGAGAACATCCAATTCAATTCCCGACCAAATGGGTCAGGTATTAGATGTACTCGAGACGCAATTCACGCCTGTGACGCTGACAGCTAGTACGCGGGTCCGCCCAGACTCAAAGAGCTTGGGTGCAAGCAGATCTGCAGAACCGCCAACGGGCATCAGCGCTGCCACAGTTGGCCCTGATCCCGATAACCAGGCAGCGAGAACCTGCTGATTTGCGAGGAGTTCTTGCAAGACCTGCGCCGAATCCGGTCGAGCGAGGAGTCGTTCATTCTGATGAACTTGATCTTCGCAGGCGACGCGCAGCTTCGAGAGGTCGCCAGTTGCGATCGCTGCGACCCACAGTGAGGAGCGCGCAATCGAAAATGTTGCCGCTTCCCTACTGAGCGTGGGGGCCAGCACGCTGCGAGATGCGTTTGTAGAGGTTGACTTCTCTGGCCACCAGACAAGGATTTCAAGGCCCTCGGGTACCTTCAAAGAAAGGGCCTGCTCCCCCGCCGCCACCGTAAAGCCGCCCCAGGTTGAGGCAGCCGCATTATCTGCATGCCCTTCAAGCTTGGCTGCAACACCAAATGCTTGCTGTTGAGCAGCAGTTGGACGAGCGCCCGATGTGAGCAGTGCAAGGTAGGCGCCAGCCACCCGAGCCGCTCCCGAGAACCCAAGTCCGCGCCCAGGCGGGATCGGGCTGCGCCAAGAGAGCTGAGCGTCAGCGTTTCCGCCGGCAGCAGCGTATGCAACCGCTGCCGGGTGGGTGGACTCAAGAACATGCCAGCCCTGCCCATCAACATCGTGATGCGCAGGGCTGTCTGATAACTCAAAGGGCAGGTCAAGCGCTAGAGCAAGGCAATCAAAGCCAGGCCCAAGGTTGGCCGAGGATGCAGGTGCAGAAACGTGCACCGTGTCAGTCTCCTCCGGAGATGTCCTCGACCTTGGCCTTACCAGCAGAGATCCAAGGCATCATGCCGCGAAGTTCTGCACCGACTGTCTCAATCTGATGAGCCTTGCCGGCCTCTCGCAGTGCCGTGAAGTTCGCGCCGCCAGATGCAACTTCGCCCACGAACTCAGTTGCGAACTCACCGGACTGGATCTCGCCAAGGATCTTTTTCATCTCGGCTTTGACTGCCGCGTTGATGACCCGAGGACCACGAGTTAGGTCGCCGTACTCGGCTGTGGTCGAGATGGAATAACGCATGCCAGCGATTCCTTGTTCGTACATCAGGTCAACAATCAGCTTGAGCTCATGCAAGCATTCGAAGTAGGCCGACTCAGGCTGGTATCCGGCCTCGACAAGGGTCTCGAACCCTGCCTGAACCAGAGCAGTCAATCCGCCACACAGGACGACTTGCTCACCGAACAAGTCGGTCTCGGTCTCTTCTTCGAAGGTGGTGTCGAGCACGCCTGCCCGTGAGCCACCAATGGCATCGGCATAGGACAAAGCCAAAGCCTTGGCAGACCCGCTTGCATCCTGGGCGACTGCAATCAAGCAGGGCACGCCGCCGCCTTCGGTGTAGGTGCGTCGCACCAGGTGACCAGGGCCCTTTGGTGCCACCATGGCAACGTCGACACCCTCGGGTGCTTTCACATAACCAAAGCGCACGTTGAATCCGTGGGCAAAGAACAGGGCGTCGCCTGCACTCAGATTTGGGGCAACTTCTGAGTTATAGATAGGCCCGATTTCTGTATCGGGCAGCAGCATCATGATGAGGTCAGCCTCTGCAGTTGCGCTAGCAACGTCCAGAACCCGCAGCCCTGCTTCTTCGGCCTTGGCTCGAGAGGAACTGCCTTCTCGCAGACCAACGCGCACGTCAACGCCCGACTCTTTCAGATTCAATGCGTGAGCATGACCCTGCGAGCCATAGCCCAGCACTGCCACCTTGCGGCCAGCGATAATTGAGGAGTCAGCATCTTTTTCGTAATAGACGTTTGCCATGAGCTTCTTTAGCCCTTCCTAGTTTGTAGAGAACAATTAACGGAGTGAACGGCACTCGGGCACTACACACTAGAAGCGAAACTAGCTTCGTTCTAATTTGGGTAACGCAACACGACCAGTTCGCTGCAAATCAATGATTCCAAATGGCCGTAGAAGTTCCTCGAGATCATCAAGTCTCTCCGGGTGCTCATCAAGCGAAAGCGCTAGTTCGTCGTGGCCAACATCGATAATGCGGCCATCGAATACGCCAATGAGTTCAATAATCTGACCCCGCACCTCAGCCGGGGCCTTGACCGTGACCAACATGAGCTCGCGCTCCACGGAATCTCGCGGGTCGAGCTCAGAAATTTTGATCACGTGGATCAGCTTGTTCAACTGTTTCACTACTTGTTCCAACGGCGCCTGCTCAACATCAACCACCACAGTGATGCGACTAAATCGCTCATCATCAGTTGGGGCCACAGCTAGGGAGTAGATGTTGTACCCGCGACGGGCAAACAGTGCAGACACCCGTGCCAAGACTCCAGCTCGATTCTCGACAAGCACAGACAGCACGTGGTACTTCGGAGGCATCGAACCTGCCCTCCTGCTATTCATTGATTGCAGAGTCATCGACCGAGTCCATTCTGCAGGGGGCCAAGATCTATCTGATCATTCGAAGTACCGGGTGAGACCATCGGAAACACCTTTTCGGAAGCATCCGTGCGGAACTCCAGCACGACTGGGCGATCATTGATGTCATTGGCCTTATCGATTGCCGGGCCGACCTCATCTGGCGACTCGACGCGCAACGCAACACAACCCATGGCCTCGGCCCACTTGACGTAGTCCGGCAGGTCCGGGGACAAGTACACCTCGGAGTAGCGCTCCCCGTAGAACATCTCTTGCCACTGCCGAACCATGCCAAGGTACGCGTTATTGAGCAGCGCAATCTTGACTGGAATCCGTTCCGTTGCGGCAGTCACGAGTTCTTGAGCAGTCATTTGGAAACAACCGTCACCATCAACTGCCCAGACGGTGCGATCAGGGCGGCCGACTTTGGCCCCAATTGCCGCAGGAATAGAGAATCCCATAGTGCCCAAGCCACCAGAGTTCACCCAGGTGTAGGGGTAGTTGAACTTCCAGTATTGACTCGTCCACATCTGATGCTGACCCACGCCTGATGCGACAATCGTGTCTGCCGGTGAGCGGTCTCGGAGTTGTTCAAGCACATACTGAGGCTTGAGGAAGTCTCCATCTATGGACTGCTCATAGACAAGCGGATACAACTCCTGCCAAGCCGATACTTGTTGGCGCCATGGGGTGATATCCATGCGACTTTCAGCGCCCCCTAGGGCGTTGAGGGCCTTGATGATCTCTTCAATCACGAGTCGGCAATCGCCGACGATTGGGACATCAGCCCTGCGGACCTTGCCAAGTTCGGCAGGGTCAATATCGACGTGAATGATTCTTGCGTCTGGCGCAAAGCTGTCGACTTTGCCGGTCACGCGATCATCGAAGCGACTCCCAAGAGCGATCAACAGATCTGACTTTTGAATCGAGGTCACTGCCGTGTAATTGCCATGCATTCCTGGCATGCCTAGGCAGAGTTCATGATCGTCTGGAAATGCCCCGCGAGCCATCAAGGTGGTCACAACGGGAATGCCGGTTAATTCTGCGAGTTCTCGCAGAGCCTCGGCAGCACGCGCCTTCAAGATGCCACCACCCGCATAGATAATGGGCTGGCGAGCCGTAGCAATCAGAACCGCGGCCTCTTTAATCTTCTTCGGGTGACCCTTGCTGGTTGGCTTGTAGCCAGGCATGCTCGATGAGACCTCGGCATCCGTTGGCCAATTCCAGTTCATCGCCGAGGCTGGATTTCTAGGGTCGACGATGTCTTTGGGGATATCCACCAACACGGGGCCAGGCCGACCCGTGGTTGCAATATGAAATGCCTGACGAATAGCCATCGGAATATCTTCGGCTCGGGTCACCAACTCGTTATGTTTGGTGACGCCGCGAGTAATCCCGACGGTGTCGCATTCTTGGAAGGCGTCTGTACCAATCGAAGGAAGAGCCACTTGACCGGTAATGACCACCATGGGAATGGAATCCATATACGCATCGGCTAACGGGGTGACGATATTGGTCGCACCCGGACCGGAGGTCACCATGGCAACTCCAGGGCGGCCAGTGGCATGAGCAAAACCCTCGGCCATATGCCCTGCGCCTTGTTCATGACGAACCAGAACATGGCGGATCGGGCTATCAAGAATCGGGTCATAGACCGGAAGAATCGCTCCCCCAGGCAGGCCGAAGATGACCTCAACTCCCTCGAGCTCGAGGGACTTAATCAGGGCTTGTCCACCATTGGTGTTCATATCGCTATTCCTGGCTTGTTGCTAAATGGCACTGGGCTGATACTGCTCTGAAATTGAAACTGCTCTGAAAATCACAACAACCTCCCGCTAAGGAGGTTGTAGGCACGTACGCGGATTGAATCTCCGGTCACGTGCCTCAGGAGGGTACGAGAAGAAGATGCGAAGTAGTCACGACTACAGTCTGCCGCGAAGCGGGAGCTGTTGCCAACCCGGCTACTCCTCAGGGGCCGAATTGGGCAAGTTCACCGCACCTGCGAAACGCGTTCAAAGAATCGCGGTACCGTCAACCCATGAGCGATTGGGCCCCAATTCTAGTAGCGGCCGGAATCCTTGCAGTAGTAGCTATTCGTGAAACGCTCCGCTGGCGAGGCCGACGCTGGCGCAAGTCTGGTCCGCGGGGAACCCAAGAATAAGCCTCTCAGCTCGAGCAGGCACGGCCTGAGACGCATTAGCGGGCTGGGGTGATGTGGCCAACAAGATCTGACTCACGGCCAGACAGCCGAGTCACTGCCGTTGCGGTACCACCCCACAGCAGGCATAGCCCCACCACGGGGCCAAGCAGCGCTGCGATGGTTGTAAGCAAAGCTGAACGGCTGCTCGCGTAGAGCACCGCGCCTGCCACCGGCGCAGAGGCAAGCACCAACACCAATAATCCCAAGCTGAGCATCAGGCCAGCCAAGCAGCCTTGACCAGTATCTCCGGCGGCTAGCGGGTTAGGGCTATCTGGCACAGCAACCGGTGCCAGAGCGGCGCTTCCTACCGATACGCCGGCAGCCCCCATTAGGGAACCAACTGCCAGAATCCATGCGGCGGGCAACCATTTCCAACCGCCGCTCATAATTGCCAAGCCCACGGGTAGGACTAGGGCTGGAACTGCCATAACCACAATCGAGGACAAGGCCTTCGCTCGAGCAAGTACCCGAGCATCGGCACCTGCTTGAATCTCCATCCAGAGCGCAGGCCCATCCACCCCGAAGCTGTTGTTGCCATCAAAGAGCACTGCGAAGAACAACAATCCTCCCAGCATCACCGTGCGCGGGTCTCCGATTTCTCCATCGAGTAGCGGACCAACTACAAAAATTCCTGCGCCAATCGCTAGGGCCGTAATCGTGTTGACTGCCTGCCGGGGGGTACGGAACTTTGTGCGAATCGTTCTGGCTGCAATAGCTCCAACTGCCCCGTGTGGCAGTGCTGCGTAGACTCCTGATCGCAGGCCTTGGAATCCGGTTCGCATCTTGCGGCCGCCACTACCAGGCCTTGGCGAACTCAACGCTAAGCGTTCTGTGCTGATCATATTGAGCCACAAAAGCAGCGGTAACCAGCTCAGACCTAGCAGCAGATGCACAACCGCTTGGGCTGGTTCAGCACTGCTCGTACCTGCGAGTCCTAGCTGCCCGGGCGGAGTCCACTTGGCAATTTCTGCGAGTTCTGTCCAACGCTCTGCAGTCCAACTTGCCTGCTGCCGGGTTAGCACTTGCACAATGAACCAGACCGATAATGCAGAGATCGTTGCGAGCGCTTGAGCTACCTGGCGAAATCTGCCCGAACTCCAAGCCCCAACGGCGTTGGCCATCGTGCGGCTGAACAGCAGCAAGGTCAGCAGCCAGCCGAGAATCGCTAGAAACAGAATCAATAATCCACTTGGGCTACTGCCAGACCAGCCAATCGCGATTCCAGCCCCCGCCAAGAGTGCAAGCAACGTTGGTGGTCCAACCACTGCACTCACAAGCAGGCCCGTGCCAAGCTGGGAACGAGTGAGCGGTTCAGCTGCAAGATGGCGGGCATCGATAGTGGACTCCACACCCGCAGCAGAGGACAACAGCCCGATAGCGATGACGGTTGCGGGAAGCAGGACGATCAAAATCTGATCTGCGCTAGCCGAGCGTTGACCTAGCGTTGAGAGAACCCCGAAGGCCGACAGCCCAAACACAACACACAAAATCAGCGACAAGCCGATCTGGATTCGCTGCTGAGCACTCCCCTTGACGGCAGCTCGCAGTAACGCCCATTTCAGGCGAGCCAGCGACCACGCTGCATGAATCACGGGGCGGAATTATCGAGCCAACTCAGGCTCGCTGGGTCAACTGGACTTGCACCGATCATGGAGATGAACGCGTCTTCAAGTCGACCTCCACCGCGCAGCTCCTCGATAGGACCAACGGCGAGGAGTTCACCCTTTGCCATGACGGCTACAAAATCACACATGCGATCCACTAAGTCCATCGCATGAGAAGAGAACACGACTGTGCCACCGGCAGCCCGGTAGCGATCCAACATGGTGCGAACTGCGACGGCCGAGACAGGGTCAACACCCTCGAAAGGTTCGTCGAGCAACAGCACCGCCGGACGATGCAGCAGCGCGGCTGCGATGGCTGTCTTCTTGCGCATCCCGTGGCTATAGCCGCCGATCTGCTCATCGGCGGAGTCCGTCAGGTCCATCACCGTCAGAAGCTCCTCGGAACGCGAAGTGACCTCTGCCCGGTCGATTCCTCGCAACTCGCCTAGATGCTGCAGGAGCTCTCTTGCGGACAGCCGATCAAAAAGATTGAGTGGATCCGGCACCACGCCCAATAATTTGCGAACGGTTACCGGATCAGTCCAAGTTTCGTGGCCGGCAACCCAAACTTGCCCCGCATCGGGACGCAGCAAACCAGCTGTCATTCTGAGCGTGGTGGTCTTGCCCGATCCGTTTGGTCCGAGCAATCCGCAAAAACTCCCCGCAGGGATATCAAGGTCCAGCGACTTCACGGCCATGTGACTGCCGAACTGTTTACTCAGACCGCGGGCAACTATCGCTGGCCACCCTGGTACGGGTTGATTCACTGCCTCAGTCTGCCCCACGTCAGCGGATTGACTCAGGCAACGGTCACTGCGCCCTGATCGGCTCCGCGTGCGAGCGTTGCGTACTTGGCGATCACACCTTTGGTGTAGCGAGGCTCGGGTGCTTTCCAGTTTGCTAGTCGCTCCTGAAGAGTTTGCTCATCAACTAACAAGTCGATGCTGTGATTGCGCACGTCGATGCGGATCCTGTCGCCCTCTTCGACAAGGGCAATCGGTCCACCCAGAACTGCCTCGGGGGCAACATGGCCAATACAGAACCCGTGCGTACCTCCAGAGAATCGACCATCAGTAATCAGCGCAGCATCGCCGCCTCTGCCTGCTCCCTTCATGGCACCAGTAATGGCCAACATCTCACGCATACCGGGCCCACCTTTGGGTCCTTCATAGCGAATCACCAAGACGTCGCCGGGATTGATCTTGCCGGCCAAGACGGCTTCCATGGCAAGCTCTTCGCCCTCAAAGACACGAGCGGGTCCCTCAAACTCGTCGAAGTCAATTCCAGCAACCTTGACCACAGAACCCTTTGGGGCGAGGGTCCCTGTCAGGACTGCGATACCACCCAAATCGTGGATGGGGTTCGAGAGTGGGTGGATCACTTCGCCGTCTGGAGCAGGGGGCTTAATGAGCGCCAAGTTCTCTGCCACTGTCTTGCCCGTCACCGTGATCTCATCACCGTGCAGGAGTCCAGCTTCGAGCAGCATGGCCATAACAACTGGAACGCCGCCCACCCGATCAACGTCGAGCATGTGGTATTGCCCATGCGGTTTGGTATCTGCAAGATGGGGAACCTTTGCAGCAATTTTGTTGAACGCATCGAGCTGTAGTTCGACTTCTGCCTCATGAGCAATTGCTAAGAGATGCAGCACAGCGTTGGTTGAACCACCAAGGGCCATCACTACTGCAATTGCGTTTTCGAATGCTGCCTTAGTCAAAATGTCACGCGGTCGGATGTTGAGCTTGCAGAGGTTGAGTACTGCTACCCCCGAGGCGTAGGCGTAATCATCGCGTCGTCTATCAACTGCTGGCGCAGAGGCCGAACCGGGTAGCGACAATCCCAGCGCCTCGCCAACCGAGGCCATGGTGTTGGCAGTAAACATGCCAGCGCAGGCACCAATTGTGGGGCAGGCGTTTCGCTCGATCTGATCAAGTTCTTCAGCATCGATTGCGCCTGTGGCATAGGCACCGACTGCTTCGAACACCGAGACAATATCGAGCACATTGCCGTTGTAGTTGCCTGGCAACTTGGACCCGCCGTACAAGAACACAGAGGGCAGATTCAGCCGGGCCGAGGCCATCATCATGCCTGGCAAAGATTTATCGCACCCTGCGAAGGTGACCATGGCATCAAAGCGTTCGGCATGCATCACTGTCTCTACCGAATCAGCTATCACCTCACGAGAGACCAACGATGCGCGCATGCCCTCGTGGCCCATCGAGATGCCGTCTGAAACGGCGATGGTATTGAACTCAATCGGATAACCGCCCGCATAGCGCACACCCTCCTTTGCCCGCTTAGCCAGATCTGCCAGCGGCATATTGCATGGCGTGACCTCATTCCAAGAAGAGACAACGCCGATCTGCGGCTTATCCCAATCATCATCGGTCATGCCAGTGGCGCGGAGCATTGCCCGAGCAGGGGCCCGGCTTGGAAAGTCGGTGACCTCATGTGAGCGGGTTTTCATGTCTGGCTGATCAGTCATGACCACAATCTAGGCTTTCAGGAGGCAGGCACTGCTACGCGAACACATGCAGTTTTGGGAATTGTGACTCTGGCACCATCTAGGCGTAGTTCTGCCACGATGCAGCGTTCGGTAAATCCGGCCCACCAGCCAGAGGGTTGGAACCGAATGAATGACAAATCGGCAACAGCCTTGACGTTGACAAACCCTGGTTCATCCCGAACCTTGACTGCTAGTGAGCCTGGACGCTTTACCCCAGCGTTGAACGCCAGGAAATCATCTGGGGAAGCACCCTGCAACAGGGTTTCGATTCTGGCTGCCTGTGCTTGGGTATCACGATCTGCTGCTCTCTCGGCAGCAAACTTTCCAATTCCAATGACGATAACAACCAACAAAACAACAAGCACCGAAACCAAAATGGCTCGGTTCTCGCGTAGGCCCTGAAAGCGAGGAGCCTGAACCACCGGCTCAAGTGACCTACCCGAGAGCAGCGGCGGGCTGAGCGAGGGCTGGTCCCGACCAGCGGGTCCCTTAGGCGGACGAACGACTCTGGGGACTTCAGGGTCTGAGTTCAGGGCCAAGCCTTGTCAGCAAAACTGTCACGCAGCTGGTACTTCAGAACCTTGCGCAGGGTCTCGTTGCGCGGAAGCGAGTCCACGACCTCGAGCTGTTCGGGGGTCTTGAACCTCGTCAGCCCCTGTTCGCCTAGGTACGACACCATCTCCTCAAAGGTAATGACCTCACCCTCGGCCGGCCGCTCAACAACTGCGCAGACGCGCTCGCCTCGTTCACGATCGGGCAGGCCAATCACGGCCACATCCCCCACACCGGGATGTGCATAGAGCAAATCCTCAATCTCTTTGGCGGAGATGTTCTCACCCTTACGAATGATGATGTCTTTGATGCGGCCTGTGAGCACCACGTGACCGTCGGGGCGAAGGTGCCCAATGTCGCCCGTGCGGAAATAGCCATTCTCATCGAATGCCTGCTCAGTGAGTTCGGCGTTGGTATAGCCCTTTGCAACCATTGGCCCCTTGACTCGTACCTCGCCATCAACTCCTGCAGAAGCCAAGCTGCCATCCTCTAAGACGATGCGAACATCCGCACCAGTCACAGGTTTGCCAGTGGTGTGAGCAAGCTGATCATCAGAGTCGGTGGGCGACCCCTGAGTGATCATTGGAATCTCGGTCATGCCGTACCCGTGACACACCTTGATTTCCATTTCATCTAGAACTTCCCGATAAATCTCTGGTGGCATCGGAGCGCCACCCCCGGAGAGTGCACGAAGCGCAGGCATGACTTTGGTCTCGGGCTGCTTGCGCTGTTCGGCCAAGAACATTTGGTAGAACGCTGTGCTTCCACCTGCCATAGTTACGCCGTTCTTGGCGTAGGTGGCCACAGCGTCAACAGGGTTGAACGCCTCGATGAGTACTGCCGACATACCGCTGATGAGCATCATCACTAGGTAGTCGGGGCCAGCAATATGTGCGAATGGGAAGGCCATAGATCCAACGTCCTCGGCAGTCATCTGCAGCGCATCAGCTAGGCCTTGTCCCCCTGCTATCAGGGTGGCATCGGTATGCAACACACCCTTGGGGTCAGAGGTGGTTCCCGAGGTGGAATAGATCCAACGAATGGGTTCTTCCCCCTCGGCAAACTCGGGCACGGGACCAAGGTCGGCTGGACCCCCGGCCGGAAGAGAATCCAAGCTGAGTACCACCGGAGATGGGCTCATCTCGGCAGCAAGGGAGTCCGCCATGGCCGTGAAGTCAAACCCCTTCCACACGCTCGGAACAATGCAGAACTCGGCCTGCGTGTGACGCATCACGAAACCAAGTTCTTTCTCTCGGTACAAATGCAGAACCGGGCTCTGAACAGCGTCAAGGCGAGCCAAGGCTGCAGAAGCGACGATGGCAGGAATGCAGGTCGGCAACTGCCAGGTCACTCGAGTCTGCGAGGTAATCCCAAGTCCGGCTAGGCCTGCGGCGCAAACCTCGGCAGCATCGCGAAACTCGCCGAAGGTCATGCGAGTGTCATCCTCGGTTACGAAGATGACTGCATCTGGGGTCTGGGCAGCACGCTGCTCAATGAGTTGCCAAATCGTAGACATGGCCTGACTCTAACCAACTCCGCTATTGGCTCGCTATGTCGCAGTTGACTGAAGCCCAAGTTGCAAGCCCCTCGAAGGCGGCAACGACTTGCGGCTCAATCAGAATTGCTTGGACCTGAGCCTGATTGGTCGCAGCCGAAGAGTTGAGCGAGGAGATCCGAGCCCAAACATCATTAACTGTTACCGCAGCGGGCTTCACTTGATCGGGCGCAATGGTCTCGATGTAGCTAAAGATGGAATTGAATGCAATCAACAGCTGCGTTAACCCCGACGGGCTCGTTACCAAAGTGGTGGTATCGAGACCACCAGTGAACAGCGGCTGTAATGCCTTGCCCGTGAGGATTACGCAGAGATCCTCCTCTGTCTGCAAAGCAGCAATTTCCTGCAGCAGGGCATTTGCATCATCGCTCAAGCCAGAGCCGTCGTATTGAGTGGTTGGCGGAAATGTGGGGGGAACTCCCGGCACGGTGACATCTGCGATGTCTTCGTTGAGCTCCACAGAGTTTTTTGATCTCGGGGTGCTGCAACCTGTAGTCACTAGTACCGACATCAGCACAGCTAGCAACACCAAGATCGCACATGCAGGGACTCCCAGCACCCTCGTCTTGGTGTTCGCTTGCATGTGACTACTCCTTGGCTGCGTTTGGAACCCGGTCTGCTAACAAGCCCGCAACGACCTTGCCATCGGCTTGGCCCTGAGTTGCCTTCATGACCTTACCCACAAAGAAACCCGAAATTTTGGGGTCGCCTTCACAGAATCTTTGCCACTGCTCAGGATTCTCTGCAATGAGTTGATCCACAACGGCATCAAGTTCGCCGGAATCCATTGCTTTGAATCCGTGGGCCTCGGCAATTTCGCCAGGATCACCGCCGAGTTGCACAAGCTCTGCAAGCACGGTCTTTGTCTGAGTCGAACTCAAGTCGCCATCGGCGTCCATCTTCGTGAGCTTGGCAAACATCTCAGGATCAAGTTCAAGCGCCTTGGGATCGGAGAGATTGTGTTCTGCATGCGTAATGGTGCGGCTGGGATCAGCTCCACAATCAAGCGCCGCTAGGCACAGGTCATCAAGACCACGCTCCACGATGAGAGCCGCCTGTGCAGTGTCTGCCCCAGATCGCTCACACAGCCGATGTCGACGCGCTGCAGGCAGAATGGGGAGAGCTTCCCGAACTCGATCAATCCACTCTTGCGAGGGTGAGAGCTCTACTAAATCTGGCTCGGGGAAGTAGCGGTAGTCATCGGCTTGCTCCTTGGAGCGGAGCTTGAGCGTGCGTCCCTCGTCCTCGTTCCAGTGCCGCGTCTGCTGCTCAATGCGTTCGCCGGCAAGGATCATGTCGATCTGTCGCTCAGCCTCATAATCCACAGCTCGTCCCAGGCTTCGCAGCGAGTTGATGTTCTTGATCTCGCAGCGGGTTCCCAGTTCGGCGTCGCCATGTTTGCGAACCGAGACGTTGCAGTCAACGCGCAGGGAGCCCTCTTCCATCTTGCCATCCGAGGCTCCAACCGCCACCAGAATCGCTCGCAGTTCCGACACATACGCTCGGGCCTCATCCCCTGAACGGAGGTCCGGCCTGCCGACAATCTCGAGCAGCGGTACGCCAGCGCGGTTGTAGTCAACGAGCGAGTAGGTGGCATCGTGAATTCGCCCACCTCCGCCTACGTGGGTTGACTTACCCGTGTCCTCTTCTAGGTGCGCTCTCTCGATACCAATCACCTTGCCGCTTGGCAACTCCAGCCAACCTTCGCCATTGATCGGAAGGTCGAACTGCGAGATCTGATAGTTCGTGGGCTGATCTGGATAGAAGTAGTTCTTGCGTGAAAACACTGACCGATCAATGGTGCAGTTGAGTGCCAGGCCAACCCGAATGGCCAATTCAACTGCTTGCTCATTGAGCACCGGGAGCGAACCGGGTAAGCCAAGGGTCAGTGGGTCAATATTGGTGTTGGGCTCGCCGCCGAACTCATTCGGTGCGGAGCAAAACAACTTGGTACGCGTGGCTAACTCGGTGTGAACCTCAAGGCCAATCACGATCTCCCAAACGCTCAGATCGATACTCATGACAAGCTCCCTTCAAGGGCTGCTGCCACCCGGAACATGGCTACTTCGCCAAGAGCAGGAGCAAGCACCTGCGCTCCCACCGGCATGCCGTCGTCACCAAGCCCATACGGAACTGACATAGCTGGATGTCCTGCCAAGTTGGTTGCGATCGTGCAAACGTCGTTGAGATACATCGACATCGGGTCGGCCGTCTTATCGCCGAAAGAAAAAGCTGTGGTTGGCGAAGTGGGCGAAAGTAACGCATCGAAGCGCTCATAGGCTTTGTCAAAGTCACGTCGAATCAAGGTACGAACCTTGAGTGCGGTGCCATAAAAAGCGTCGTAATACCCAGCTGATAGAGCGTAGGTTCCGAGCATGATTCGCCGTTTCACCTCGTCACCAAACCCTGCGGTTCGGGTGAGTTCCATCATCTCACCGGTGGTAGGCGCATCGACTCGCAAGCCGTATCGCACCCCGTCATAGCGAGATAAGTTCGAAGATGCCTCGGCTGGCGCCACCAAGTAGTAGGCAGAGAGGCCATACGCAACTGCAGGTACAGATACCTCTTCAACTTCGGCGCCCGCAGCTGCGAGCCACTCCGCTGCTGCCCGAATTCGTTGCGCCACATCGGGCGCGATCCCCTCGCCCATCATCTCGGTGATCAGGCCAATACGCATTCCCGCCACACCATCGGAGAGGTGCTCGCTAACCGCCGGGAACGCCTGGGGAAGAGAGGTGGAGTCGCCGGGATCGTGGCCACCAATGACCTCGCATACCAGCGCTGCCTCGGCCACAGAGTTTGCAAAAGGCCCTACCTGATCGAGTGAGGATCCAAATGCAATCAAGCCCAAACGTGACACCGTGCCGTAGGTTGGCTTCACTCCTACAACTCCACAGAGTGCTGCGGGCTGGCGAATGGATCCACCAGTATCAGATCCAAGCGAAATGGGAGCAAACCCTGCTGCGACTGCTGCAGCGGACCCGCCCGAGGACCCACCGGGAACACGGCTTAGGTCATGCGGGTTGCGAGTCGGACCAAAGGCTGAATTCTCGGTGGAGGAGCCCATTGCAAACTCATCCATGTTGGTCTTGCCCACCATGATTGCCCCGGCCGCAGCAAGGCGAGTCACCACGGTCGCGTCATAGGGCGGCACCCATCCCTCCAGAATTTTGGAAGAACAGGTGGTTGCAACTCCCCGAGTGCAGAGGTTGTCCTTAATCGCCACGGGAACCCCGGCGAGTGGGCCAAGTGGGCCACCTTTGGCCACAAGTTCATCAACTGCAGTTGCAGCAGCAATTGCTTGGTCAGTGGTGACCAAGTTGAAAGCGTGCACCTCTGATTCACGCTCAGAAATGGCGCCAAGATGCTCTTCGAGTACCTCGATTGCGGAGCGCTCACCTGACTGCACTGCTGCGGCAATCTCAATCGCTGAACTCATTCTGATTCTCCAAGCACGGGCGGAACACGAAAGAATCCGTCCTCGGCAGCGGGTGCAACGGCAAGCACCTCATCGCGATCAAGAATCGGGCCGGGGACATCTTTGCGGAACACGTTGGCAAGCGGGATGGGTTGTGCCATTGGCTCCACGCCCTCAAGGTTCAACAGGTCAAGATCTGCTGCATGTTCCAACACATCACCAAGTTGGCCGGTGAATCGGATGAGTTCTTCATCAGTAATGCGAAGACGCGCCAGCTTGGCAACCTTGGCGACTTGTTCGGTTGTGATGCGCTCGCTAGCTGAAAGCGGAGTATCAGTGCGCTCTGGCGATGTGGGATCAGTCATAGAAGTGCTCAGTCATAGAACTGCTGAGTCTACCGGTCTAGTCATGCATGCTGAGAAGCGGCTCGATCACCTGCTCATGCTGGGTTTCGGTTAGGAAATCGTAATCCGCCGGCAGCTCTTAGGACGCGGTGACCGAGCGCACAAACGCTAGCGACTGATCAATGATCATCTCTTTGTCATAATCCAGGGTTGCAACGTGATAGCTGCGCTCGCAACTCACACGCTCGACTGGCCCTCCATAGACGTCTGCAAGGTAATCAGAGTCAGTCGGAGGTACGACGTGGTCTTGGGGGCTCGTGAAGAGGAGCAACGGGCACTTCACGGCGGGCAGAGCGGACTGAGTGTGAACCGCTGCATCAAACATCGAGAGCAAAGGCTGAAGCGGCGTGTCTGCATAGGCAGACTCAGGTGAGTTCGGGTCTGCAACATCGGAACCAATGCCGGTCATCACGATGTCTCCTGCCGCCACCATCGAGGCAACAAAATCCCTGACCTCGGGGGCCACTTGAGTTGCCGGGTTCACACAAATGATTCCGGCAATCTCTGGATGCTTGGTTGCCAACCACAGGGTGAGCGAGCCACCCATCGACAGACCCGCCACGACCACCGACTCAGTTCTCGAAGCAAGCGACTGATATGCAGCCTCAGCATCTGCTGACCAGTCCTCCCACGTGGTGTCCAACATGTCCTCAACTACGGTCCCATGCCCGCTCAGCAGTGGCTGTTCGACGCTGTACCCAGCCTCTACGAATGCCTGAGCTAGTGGCCGCATGGATTGGGGGTTGCCCGTAAACCCGTGGAGTACCAAGACCCCCGTGGATCCGCCCTCGACGCTCATTGGCTCAGCTCCAGCAATAACTTGATTCATGTCGACTCCACTCACTTGGTTTTGATGCACTTTAGACCCGCGCCCCCACTAGTGTCGGAGACGGTGTTGGCTTCATCATTGAAGAGTTGAAGTCCTGCTCCCGATTTGCTGAATCCTGACCACACCCGCCACTTAGAGAGGGGCAACGAATGACTAAGTACGTCTTCCTGACCGAGGAATGGATAGCGCAGGCTAAATCCATCAGAGAAGCCTCGGGAGTTGATGACACTCCCCCAGCACACACAATGCGCATGAATCAGATCGTTACCGAAGTTCCCTTCGGTGAGGGCGAGATCAAGGCGCATATTGACACCTCCGAGGGTGAGCTCAAGATGGATCTCGGCCACATCGAGAACCCAGACCTGACAGTCACCTTGGACTACGCAACGGCCAAGGCAATCCTCGTTGAAGGTAATCCGCAGGTTGGCATGCAGGCCTTTATGGCAGGAAAAATCAAGGTAGATGGCGACATCACCAAGCTCATGGCCATGCAGGCTGGAGCCGCAGACCCCAGCGCCATGGAAGCCGCGCTGGCTATTCAAGAGATGACCGAGTAGCGACACAGGTCAAACTCTGTCCTAGGCAAGCACAAAGCGATTGCCGACTTGTCTTAGGAACAAAGTCGAAAACCGTTCTGCCTCGTTGGGGCGGCCGCTTCATCGCGGAGGCTGGGGAACACCACGTCCAGCAGACCACCCCAACGAGACGAACGGTCAGGTTCGGCTAAAAGTAGGACGCAGAACGCGGAGAGTGGTGGATGCTGTCCTAGTTGATGCTGCCGTGCAGTTACGGAGCAGCCTGCTCTGGGCCGGATCTGGGCAGGCTCTATGCCCGAAGTTACTTCTTGGTAAAGATGCGCACTGCTGTGCCCCGTGGCACCAATTCGCCTGGGGTCGGATCAGTCTGCAGCACCAGACCAGATGGCGGTCCCTCAATTCCAGACACTGTTAAACCTTGCGATTCGAGTTGTGCTGCCGCAGCGCTTCCAGACAGGTTTCGGACATCTGGCACAGCTATCGGAGCAGGCCCCTTCGACATAATGAGCGTGAGCGTGTAGCCACGAGGAACCTCTGTACCGGGCTCTTTGTTGGATGAGATGATGTAGCCGGGCGGCACGGTTTCGCTGTAGTCCTCATTCACAGCTGCATCGAGCTGCACAGCAGCGAGCGCAGCTCTAGCTTGATCAACAGGCGCGCCAACTAGCCCATCGGGCACCACTCGCGGGGCGGGGCCATCTGAGACTGCAAGATCCACCACGGTGCCCCTAGGAATCTCTCCTTGAGCATTCACTGGTTCCTGACCGGCCGCCGAAGTTGCGCTGATGACGGCATCTTTCGCAACTTCCTCATTCATCGACCGGGTCACCGCTCCAACTGCTAGCCCCGCTGCTTCGAGAGCAGCAAGAGCCTCCGGCTCGGGCAATCCCACCACGGCCGGCAAGGGGGTCAACGTTGCCCCGAGCGAGATGGTGAGTTGAACCGTAGAACCCTCCGCTAGTGACTCATCCGGGGCAGGGGTCTGAGCTAGCACTTGACCCGCAACGGTTCCATCTTGTCGATCCTTCGTTGAGGAATCAACGACATAACCCAAGTCCTGCGCTTGAGCGGTCGCAACATTTAGATTCAGCCCGATCAGGTCGGGCACGGCATGCACGGGCACACGAATAAAGAACCACCAGCCTGCCAGGGCGAGAATCAGCACTGCGCATCCCGCAGCTACCAGGGTTCTTGTCCGAGGTTTCTTTCGTGCAGAGCGTGGTGGTTTTTCATTAGGAACTCTAGAACCCTGAGCATGCTCACCGGGGGAATCATGTTGGCCAGAGGGCAGCACGGTAGCTGGCCCCGCAACGGTTGTTGTCGCGCTAGTTGCGCCAAACGCAGGGTCAGCAAAGGCTTGGTCATCGGATGCAATAGGAATTGCAGCGGCAAACTGTGGCTCCGGGTCGGCTGCTAATCCGGGGTAAGCAAGACCCTCTTGCGGCAGTGGCTGAATACCTAGCTCAAATTGTTCTGCCTCAGTTTGTTCTGCCCCAAATTGTTCTGCCCCAGTTTGTTCTGCCTCAGTTTGTTCAGGCAGCGCTCCAAGTTCCGGTTCGGCACCCAGGTTCTGAATCAGGCCAAGGCCGCTGACTTGTCTCAACTCGGCCGTTTGCTCGGCCACTCCCAAGGTCAAGACAATCGGAAGTGGTTCCGGTCGCGCGAGTTCCTCTGCTGCGGCCATGAGCGAAATCTCGAACTCGGCCGCCTCGGGCCGATCTGTTGGGTCAAGTCGCCCCGCACGCTCGAGCACTGATCTCAGTCCGCCTAGAGAGGCATCCAACTCCAGATCCGACTGCGTGCGAAGTGCCAGAGTCGAAGCCGTGGTCTCTCCCATGAGTGGCACCTGACCCGTCACACACTCGACTAGCAACAGCGTCAATGAGTACACGTCCGAGCGACCATCAAGGCGACGACCCAAAGCCTGTTCTGGCGAGGCATAGCGAGTGCTGCCAGCCATTGATCCACTCGGCTCAGTCCAAGAGGCCTCTGCAAGTGCTCGGGCCAAGCCAAAATCGGCGAGCCGCAGCCGGCCCTCCTCATCGAAGAGCAGATTTCCGGGCTTCACATCTCGGTGCACGAGGCCTCGAAGGTGCGCATGAGCCAAGGCTCGCGCTGTCTGCAGCCCGACAACGAGGGTTTGAGACTGGCTCAGCACTCCGCTGTGGTCCAGCATCGACCTCAGGCTGCCACCACCCAGATATTCGGTGACTAGATAGGGCACGAGAATGCCTTCGGCGGTGTCCTCTCCCCAATCAAAGACTGAGACAATGTTCGGGTGGTTCAGTGCTCCTGCTGCGCGGGCTTCGGCACGGAACCGCTGCAAAAAAGCTTGGTCCTCGGCAAGGGCAGCGTGAAGCAGTTTGACTGCTACTCGCCGCTTGAGCTGCAAATCGATTGCAAGGAACACGCGTGAAGAGGTGCCGGTGCCCACCGGAGCAACCAAGCGGTATCTTCCGCCGAGCACACGCCCGGTCTCATCGGTGAGGCGAGGGGACGTCACAGGTTCATTCTACAACCGCTACCACTGAAGGTCGGGTTCAAGGTAAACCTAAGGGTGATGAGTGACACCGAAACCCCCCAGATTCGCCGTTCTCGGTTTGTACTTCCGGATTGGGCCAGAAACACAATTGTGACTGTTCTGATTGTGGGGGCACTGGTCGGTATTTTCTTTACCGGGAAAAATGCCACCACGGGCATGAACAACACTTCACAGAATCTGCCGAACTCCGTAGAGCGTCTGCTGCCCGCATCTGGGGACGAGGTCTTACGCCAAGCACAAGTCGGCCTAGACCTAGCTGAGGGCTACAAAGCTACGCTCACCATCAACGGAACCGAGATTCGCTCCGCTAAAGATGGCTTGATTACGGATCTCGGCACCGGGCAAGTGCTCTTTCAACCGGGGCCCGAGAAAGTTATAGAAACCCTGAACTCTGGCCAGAACTGTGTCATCGCAATGGTCTGGGATGAGCTCGAACTGGAATCCACAGCGAAGCCAGTTTCTTGGTGCTTCGACGCGACTTGAGTTTTGCAGTCCTAGCGCGGCACACCGGTGAGTTCATGTAGCTCGTCAATGGCCTGTGGCAGGTCCGAGCGCTTTGTTCCAATCAGCACAGACGCAATGCCAAGTTGTGACGCCGCTGCCACGTTGCCCGGCGCATCGTCAATAAACACTGCCTCTGACGCAGCCACTCCAAGACGCTCAAGGGCAAGTTCAAAAATGCGCGGATCAGGCTTTCGTAGGCCGACGAAGGAGGAATCCACTACATCTTCGAACAGTTCATCTAGGGGAAGCATCGGCCTCCAGAAATCGGCGAACTCCTGAGCGTTGTTCGTCAGAATTGAGGTGAGCAAGCCTGCGGAGCGCGCTGCCCGGACAAAATCCACCATCTCGTCACGAACCCCACCCCCACCGAGTGCCATCAGCAGCTCGAACGGATCCAGAAGCGGACCACCTTCGGCAGTTGAGGCTGCCATGATCAACTCGCGTGCGTCAGCGAGCGGCAGTTCGCCTCGTTCAAGCCGGTGCCAAGCATGGTCAGTGTCGAGTTCATAGGAACCGAACACAATCTCGAGCATCGCTGCTGGGTCAACATCAAGATTTGCTGCAGCGGTTACTGCTGCATCGAAAGGCGAGTCGACAAACACGCCACCGAAATCAAAAATGACTGCACGAATACTCATGTTGGGGGTTCCTGATCATGGGAAGTGGTTGGAATTTGACCGGTTTCGAGGAGGTGCAGGAACTCTGACTCGTTGAGCAGAGGGAGTTGCAACTCGGTTGCTTTGGTCAGCTTGGATGCGCCGGGCTCCTGTCCAATCACCACGGCGAAAGTTTTCTTTGACACGCTGCCTGGAGCAGTTCCGCCCCGCTCCTTGATCGCTGCGGCGGCAGCGTCTCTTGAGAATCCGGCTAGTGAGCCAGTCACCACTACGGCTTTGCCCTGAAGCGTCTGATCGAGCAAGGACCGTTCGGGTCCGACGGTATTTACCCCAGCAGCGACCAAACGCCCCACCAGGTTCTGATTCAGTGGCTCGGAGAAGAACGAGTACACGGACCCAGCAATCACGGGGCCAATTCCGGCCACCGCTGACAAGTCCTCAACGCTCGCCGTCATAATCGCGTCGAGACTGCCAAAGGCGACAGCAATTGTCTGCCCACCCGCCGCACCTAGGTGCAAGATATTCAAGCCAAACAACAGGTTGCCCAGAGGCCGAGATTTTGAGGCCTCAATGGCAGACAACAGGTTTTGCACTGAGAGTTGCTGATAACCAGGCAACTGCAAGATGGGCTCAGCCTGAAGCGAATAGATGTCTGCAACGTCACTCATCAAGCCAAGTTCCAGAAACGATGCAATCTGTTGCTCGCCAAGACCGTCAATGTCCATAGCTCCACGCGAAGCAAAGTGACAGATGCTTGCCCAACGCTTTTGTGGGCACAGCGGATTCACACAAAGGTGCTGCGCCTCACCCTCGTGACGTATCAGCGGCTCAGCGCATGATGGGCAGTTCTTAGGAAACTGCCATTCGGGCAGGCCGGATGGACGAAGCTCAAGCACTGGACCAACAACTTCGGGGATGACGTCTCCTGCTTTACGCAGAATGACTGTGTCGCCGGGGCGGACATCTTTGTGACGGACTTGATCCTCGTTATGCAAGGTGGACATTCCAACAGTAGAACCGCCAACAAAAACCGGTTGCAGCACAGCAAACGGCGTTGCCTTGCCAGTCCTACCAATAGAGACCTGAATGTCTAACAAGATGGTGGTGCGTTCCTCGGGTGGCAACTTGAATGCAATTGCCCAACGGGGGGCTTTTGCCGTCGCTCCCAGAGCCTGTTGAATTGCAAGATCATCAATCTTGATGACCACCCCGTCGATCTCATAGGGAAGTTCGTGGCGGTGCTCAATCCAATAGGCACAAAACTCGTAGACCCCGTCAAGGTCCTCAACAACTTTGGTCTCGGGGTTGACGGGGATCCCCATGTCGCTGAGCCACCCAAGAGCCGCCGAATGCGCCGGGGGTTCTTCAGCTCCAATAATCTCGCCAAGCTGATAACACCACCAGGACAATCCACGAGATGCGGTGACGCTCGCATCCTTCTGCCGTAGCGATCCTGCTCCCGCGTTGCGCGGGTTCACCGGAACCGGTTTCTGACGGTTGCCCTTTGCTGCTAGCTCTACATTCTCTGCCATGACGCGTTCGCGTAGCGCCTGAAAGGAGTCGAGCGGCAGGTAGATCTCTCCGCGAGCTTCGAGCACCTCGGGCGCACCGGCGCCGAGCGTCTGTGGTACGGCAGAAATGCCGGAGACATTTGCAGTGACATCTTCGCCGGTTCTGCCATCGCCCCGAGTAGCAGCCTGTACAAGGCGTCCGTTCTCGTAGCGGACCGAGACTGCAAGGCCATCGATCTTGAGTTCGCACACGTATCTGACTGTGCTGTCGTTACCCAGATCCGCCAATCGGCGAGCAGTCCGCTCTCCCCAAGAGCGAAGCTCCTCAAGGTCCATTGCATTGTCCAAGCTCATCATCCGCCGGCGGTGCTCAACCGGGGAGAACTGCTCCGAGGGCGAGCCTCCAACTCCCGACTGAGTAGGGCTCGCGGCAGTGATCAGGTCGGGGTGAGCTTCTTCAAGAAAACGAAGTTCTCGGATCAGCAGGTCGTAGTCCGCATCCGCAATGATGGGCGCGTCACGCTCGTAATAGGCCTGATTGTGTTCGTGGATGAGTTCACGCAACCAGTCGACTCGTCCAGCGGGATCTAGTTCGCTATCGGGGTCGGCCATACTCACGTACCCAACTTAGTGACCCCACGGGACAGTCCGGAACCAGAGTCAAGCGCCGAGAGAAAGCCGCGCCCCAATTGCTTGGCGACGCACACGATCAGAGAGTGAGTCAACAAGGCCTAGGGCAAGAGTTGCTTGGGAAACCCCAAAATGTCCGAGGCCATCCTCGGGGCTGATGAGCGACCGGCTTCGCAAAAGAAGCGGATCAACACCCTCGCTACTGAGTTGACACCAGACGGCGCTCAGGCGGCGCCACAGCAGGTCCTCACGTGAACCAAGTGGCTGATTGACGGGAACCACACCCCAAGCGACTCGGCCACCTGCTGCAAGAAACTCCGACAGCGTCGCAGACCAACCGGGCAAGCCACTCTCGGCAGGAGCAGAAATGAGTGAGACTCCGGAACTGATGATGGTGTCCCAGTCCGTGCGACCAGGCACGTGAACACCAATGAGCAGACCTTGATCGGGCTCGCTGCGCGGCAGTTGATCAAGCGCCGAAACAGCTGGAGCTAACAATGCCAGCACCTGAGTCGGCGACAACGGGAAGGTCGGATGCATAGCCCCGACAAGACCGGGCTCTGACATCACTACGGCCACCGCGCCAGAGGGCATAGCTACTCGATATGCCCGCAGGATGGCCCTAGCCCTTGCAGCAACAATCAGTGCGGCGGAGGCTACGGCTTGCTCAGTTGCCAGCCCCGCGGCCCGAAAGGCCAAGCTCAAGGTGACGGGGCCGAGGATGCCAATTCGGCTGCCCACGAACCGGTCTCCGAGTCGCTCGCTATGCGGACCGAGCTGATCCAAGAAAGCATGGAGCGGCTGAAACGCTGGCGCATTGAGTTGGCCCGCTTGATCACATCCCGTGATCTCTCCTGAGTTACCGGATCGAGTCAAGATTCCCGGAGCAACCGTCTCGAGTCCCTCTAGGCCAGCAATTGCTTGACTCAGCAGGGACCACTCAGCAGCGCCCGAAGTAGGTGCTGTCGGGAAGGCCGGTTGAGATGTCAACGCCAACTGCACAGCAGCCACGCATTGATCAGGGGCTGCGTCACTGCCTACGTCTTGGCCTGCTTCTGGGGCAGTTTTTGCATCTGGGATAGTCTCAAACGGCAATGCACCCACAGAGGTTGCAAGTCCAAAAGGAAGATCTACTTGCTCACCCATGCGACGTTGTTAGCTGTCAGTGCGAAGTCCACGCAAGTCTGTAGCTGTGAATACATCTAGAACCACTTGGGTTACACGTGCGTTGTGGCTCACTCTGCCCCTCACCTTGGGCGACTGCATGGCGGCAGCGCTCAGTGGCCAACCCGAACTTGCAGTGTGGGTTGGTGGGGTGACTCTGTGGTTCTTATGGGGCGCTGGGCTGTTGTGCAGCTTGATACAAACTCCTGTGGCGCTCACCGCTCTTCGTATCTGTGCCCCGCTTCCAATCCTGCTGGGCTTGACCTCGGTTGCGATTGCTTCCCCCACGCTCCCATCGCCTTTGGGTTGGGCTGGGCTGGCAACTGCGACGCTGCTCGTTGTGTTGGTGTTCACCGCCGAACTCGGAGATGGGTTTGTGAATGGCTCCTCCTACGGCGATGAACGGCGCATGGCGCTGCGTCCATCGGCGGCGGTTCTGTTCGGAGCAGTTGAGCTTGTGTGGCTGCTGACCGTGTGTCCCCTGCTCGCTGCAGTCTGGATGCTGGCCACTGCCAACTGGATCGGAGCGGGAATACTCGCAGCCCTTGGGTCGTTAAGTTTTTGGTTGGGTTGGCGAACGCTCTACCGACTGAGTCAGCGCTGGGTCGTGTTTGTACCTGCGGGGATGACACTGGTTGATCCGAGCGTGTTGGCTGAACCGACGTTGTTTCGCCGAGACACGATTACGCGACTTGGTCCAGCGCCGGAAGATACTGCTGCGCGCGATCTCAGTTCCGGTGCCTCAGGCCTGATCCTTCAGGTTGACCTCAGCGCGCCTGCACCACTGCTGCCGATTGCAGGCAGGTCGGGAATTGCAGAACCAGTAGAGGTGACCTCAGCGCTGATAGCGCCAACTCGACCAGGCGCTGTACTAGCCGAGGCTGAACGACGCGGTATCGCCGTCCAGCGCCTCTAGCGTTCCATCCAGCCTCGCCACACTAGAGCCCACAACTAGTAGCTGCTCTACAAGCATCAAGTGCTTCCCGCATGGGACAAGTTGCTGGGCAGGCGTGAGCTAGCGAACTAGACCGCCGCCAACCACAACTTGCTCGATTCCAGCAGTGGTCTCGAGTTCCGCGTACATCACCACGCTCTGTCCCGTTGCAATGCGACGATGAGGTTCATGCCACTGCACCCTGACCGCCGCAGGGCCATCTCCCGCTGAGTCCAGCGTCACGGTTGCAGGCAAAGAGGCTCCGTGAGCGGAGCATTGCAGGTTCATGACTCCCTCAACTGCGTCTGCTGCCCATACCAAGTTTTCTAACTCGAGCTCATCACAGAGCAAACCTTCAGGCCCACCCACGGTCACTGTGGCCGTCGGAAGGTCAACATCCACCACGTACCGCGCCGCTGCACCACCGGCAAGGTGCAATCCGCGTCGCTGGCCGAGCGTGACCACCTCTACTGCCGAGACCGTTCCTAGCGTTGCACCATCCTCGTCTTGGATTTTGCCTGGGTGAAGCTCAATGCGCTGTTCCAAAAAGGCAGCTCGCCCCGAAGCCCGAGTAATGAAACAAACATCTTGGGAGTCGGGTTTTGCTGCCGTTCGCAGGTGTAACGATGCTGCATGACTGCGCACCTGTTCCTTGGTCATCTCACCGATCGGGAACATCACGCTGTCGAGTTCCTTGGCCGTCAATGTGTACAACACATAGGACTGATCCTTGGCCATGTCAGCCCCACGCGCAATGCGTCGAGATCCGTCAAGCAGCGTCACAATTCGTGCGTGATGACCAGTAGCGACGGCTTCGTAGCCGAGCAGTTCGGCACGCCGAAGCAGCACGTCAAACTTCAAGTGACGATTGCACTCCACGCAAGGGTTGGGTGTGCGGCCTGCAGCGTGATCGGCAACGTAGGGGGCAACCACGTGCTTCTCGAACTCTTCGCCAAAATTGAACACGTGGTGATCAAGATTTAGTTGAGCTGCAGCACGGCGTGCATCTTCCACCTCGGACACAGAACAGCATCCAGTATCAGATTCACCTCCCCAAAGCTTCATGGTGACGGCCACTACTTCGTGGCCATCCTCGTGCAGCAGCGCCGCTGCCACAGATGAGTCAACCCCGCCCGAGAGCGCTGCCAGAACTCTCATATTCCGAAATCCCGAACGCGCTGCACGGCTGCGGGAACTGCCAGCAAGGCCCTGTCAACATCGGACTGCGTTGAGTCCCAGCCCAGCCAAAGCCGCAGAGCGCCTCGGGCCGAATCATCAGGTACGCCTAAAGCAGTCAGAACATGCGAGGCCTCTTGGGCTCCCGATGCACAAGAGGACCCAGCAGAGGCCAAGACTCCCTCGGCTTCTAGCAACAAGAGCAAAGACTCAGAGTCAACCCCATCGATACAGACGTGGCAGGAACCAGGAATTTGCGCACTCCGATCTACTGTCTCGCTCAGGCCCGTTACTGACTTGAGCAGCCCAACGATGAGCTGCTCCCTGAGCTGGCTAACCCGCTGGTTCGTCTCGGCACGCTCTGCGTCTACGGTTCGCAATGCCGCTGCGAAGCCAACAATGCCGGCCACGTTTGCTGTGCCAGATCGGCGATCTCGTTCTTGGCCTCCACCCAAAATCATGGGACGAATTGGTGTTGACTCACGAACCACGAGCGCACCGATCCCCTTGGGTCCGCCAAGCTTATGAGCAGAGATCGAGATCATGTCTGCTGCCGTCGCGGCAGTTCGCAAGTCGAGCCAAGCAGCAGCCTGAACTGCATCAGTGTGCAGCGGGATGTGGCTCTCGCCTTGCGCCTGTGCGTGGCTCGTCTCTGCGATGCAAGCTGCAACGGCTGACAGATCATTGATACTGCCCACTTCATTGTTTGCAAGCATCACCGACACAACTCCTGCGGCGGCCCCTGATTCAGCAATCCTGTTGAGCACTGCAGCAAGATCAGCGTGGTCGATCTGACCATCAGAGCTCACTCCTACTGTGTGACCGCCAAGGGCGTGGACCACGTCGAGCACTGCGTGGTGTTCAACCGCTGAACATACGGGAGTTGAAGAGCGTGCAGGGAGCCCACCAGTAACAGCATGGTTGTCGGCCTCGGTTCCGCCAGAAGTGAAAATCACCTCTGAGGGGCGACATCCCACAATCTCGGCGATCTGCTCTCGAGCTTCATCGACAGCGCGGACTGCATCCCGGGCAAGGCTGTGCGATCCAGAGGGGTTGCCGTAGCGCTGCGAACCAAAGGGTTCCATGGCTTCTGCCACCTCGGGTCGAAGCCTGGTGGTAGCCGCGTGGTCTAAGTCGACGACTCCCTCAAGACCGGAGTCTGGGCTTGTGAATGACCGGTCTGATTGCTGCGCTCGCGAAGGATCCACCAGTTGGGAAGGGCGATCAGTTGAGCCGTCCAGAGAGCGGAGCACGCACCCACGCTACGGCTTGGGTCAGGCCTGTGGAAGTTCGCGGAACGGAACGGTCTTATCGCTGCGGATTTCGCCGGGCAATCCAAGGACTCGCTCACCAATAATGTTGCGCTGAATCTGGTCGGTTCCGCCGCCGATTCGCGGCGCCCACTGCCCCATGAACAGGTCCTGGAACTTGCCGCCGAACGGAGCGTCTGCGCCGTTCAGCATCCCGGCAGCGCCTTCAAGTGCCAAGAGAAGATCTCCGCCCACCTCATACAGTTCCGAGACGACGAGTTTGAGCACCGAACTTTCTGGGCCGGGAAGCTCGCCCCGTTCAGCAGCCGTGCGGACCCGATACCCCAAGAAACGCAGCATCTCAAAGCGCGTATATAGGTCCACGAGACGTTGCCGAACGAGTGGATCAGAGGTGTCGGAAACTGTCCGCGCCAGCGTCAGCACTTGGTCGAAGCTGTACATCCCGCCGCCACCGATGGAGGCACGCTCATGGGCCAGCATCGTCATCGCCACGCCCCAGCCTGCACCCACCGGGCCAAGTGTGTTGGCGACTGGGATTCGCACGTCATCAAGGAACACCTCATTGAAGTGAATCGCCCCATCAATCTGGCGCAGCGGTCGAATCTCAATTCCCGGTGAATGCATCTCTACCAAGATGCAGGTGATGCCGCGATGCTTTGGTACATCGGCATCAGTTCGTGCGAGTAGCACTCCGTAGTCGGAATAATGCGCAGCAGAGGTCCAGACCTTCTGCCCATTCACGACCCACTCATCGCCGTCCAACACGGCCTTTGTGGCCAGGCCGGCAAGATCCGACCCTGCACCGGGTTCAGAAAAGAGCTGACACCAAATGTGCTCGGCAGTCAGAATCGGGGCGAGGAACTGATCTTGCTGGGTCTCGGTTCCCCACTCAATGATTGTTGGACCGGCCATTCCCACACCAACCGAAAACATGTTTCCGGACACATCAAACTTCTGTTCCTCTGCGGCAAATACTCCTGCCAATAGGGGCGACAGCCCACGTCCGCCGTGCTCAATAGGCCAGTGTGGGGCTGCCCAACCAGCCTCTGCCTTATGGCGTTGCCAGACTCGAGCCTCGTCAAGCAGCGCCAGATCTTGCTCCTCTGTATGCGCTCGGTGCGTGCGTAGATCACTCAGCGACTCAACATCAAGTGGCTTGGCATTCGCCTCGAGCCATGATCTTGCCTCGGCTCGCAGACTGCGTTCTTCTGGGGAGTCCTCGAAGTCCATACCTATCCGAGTGTGGCCGCCTGCCCAAAAAACTGCAACCTGTTCTAATTTGTACTCCGCTCGGGCAGCCCCGATGAGAACCAAACTGCTCAAAGTTGAGAGACTGATCACCATGGAACAACTCCCAGGCAGTCCCGGGTTTGATGCCGGCACCTATGGCCAAAGCTTCGCTGATATCTACGACGTTTGGTACCCAGCTGACCACTCCACCCAAGCTGCAGTCGAGTACCTATCGCTGCTCGCTTCAGAGGTGCTGTCCGAGTCAGTGTCAGCCGAGCCGGTGTCAGCCGAGTCAGTGTCAGCCGAGTCAGTGTCAGCCGAGCCGGTGCTGGCTGGGGCAGGCCCTAGCCCAATGATTCTGGAATTAGGGGTTGGCACCGGACGCCTTGCACTTCCCCTCGCATTGGCCGGAAACCAGATTCACGGCATGGACTCCTCGGCAGCCATGCTTGAACAACTGCAAAAAAAGCCTGGTGCGGCCAACATCAAACTGCTACTTGGCGATGTGGCAGATCCTGCGGCTTGGCCCGAAGGCCCCTTTGAGCTCGTGGTGGCTGCATTCAACCTGTTGTTCAACCTGTCTCAGGAAGCAGCACAAGCCGCACTGTTTCGGTCGGCGGCGCAGGCTCTTGGCCCGAATGGGCGCTTCGTAGTCGAGGCATTTATTCCCGCTCCGCTTGATGTGAATGAACGACGGCTCGCGGTGCGCGAAGTCAGCGCTGCTTCCGTGGTCCTCATCGCAACCGATGCCACCGCTGCCACCGGCGAGGTGATTGGGCAGCACATCGAACTACGGGACGGGGAGCCAGTTCGATTACGACCCTGGAAAATTCGAGTCGCTACTCCAACGCAGATTGATGCGCTAGCTGCAACTGCTGGCCTTGAGCTACAACACCGCCATGCCGATTGGATCGGCACCGAGTTTGACCCGCACGGAACAGCCCACGTGAGTGTCTACCGCAAGGCGCTCAGCTAAATTTGATCGGCTCCGCCTTAGCCAAACCTGATCGGCTCCGCCTCAGCCAAGCTTGATTGGCTGGATCTTGGCGCATTGCGTAGCTACGGCCACCAGGCGGCGCTCCTGGTCGTAGATTTCTGCCGTCCCTGAGGCATACCCAGACCCAGCCACTTGCGAGCGAGTGTGTTGCAGCAGCCACTCCCCACGAACCTCGGCGACAATCTGCAAACCAAGTTGCAGACTGATCACCAGAAACGGCGGCACTGATCCGCCCGCACCGGCGTGAACCGCTGGGCCCAAAATGTCACCTGGCAGAGCGAGAGTAGCGGGATGCCAACTCCCATCTGATCGAAGTGGAGGAACCTTAAAGCGAAACCAAGACGCGCTCTCTGGCTCGGCGGCGGGGAACTCTTCGTTCCACTTGATAGTGCTGTTGCTGAATCTGAACTCGGTCTGCTCGTGATACGGAATGTTGTTAAACGGAGAATCCGTGGGCCGAGCTTCTGGTTTGGGGCAATCCTGCGGGTCAGGTACTTCGGGGGCGATCGCTCCAACGAATTCAAAGGGACTTTGTTCGCTCAGGCCAAACACGCACATGACCATCAGGTCGCTTCGCTCTGGCCCGGACGGATCTGGAGACTCAGGGTCTAAGGCCCACAGTCGCACTAGCACTTGAGCAGCGGTTCGCCCCCGTCGCAGAACCTCGGCGCTCGCAGCAACGGGCCCAACCGGAATTGCCTGACAGAACATCGCCTCAGAGGAAACCAGATGCAGATCCTCACGCTCGAGTGACGCTTCAGCAACGCGCAAAGCGGTCGCCATGGTGGCACCCCCGAAGGCATAAAAAATCCTCCATGCCTCGGGTATGACTGCGCTAAAGCGACCTACAACGCCATCAACTGGGGTCGGCTCGGTGTCGCGAAGAATGTCGCCGGGTTGAACACTCACAGGGGTGACCTCATGGGGGGGTACGCAATTGCTGCAGAAACTACGACAGCTGGGATCTCTAGGTTGGCAGCTTCGGCAGTCGATCGCGAAGTTGAGTGGCTATCTGCTCGTTGGCATACGCGGCCCACGCGACCGGCGTTGAGGTATCAATCGGAAATAGCAGCGGTCCTGGCGGAAGGGCCTCGACAATGACACCGGCCGCTCGGGCCACAACAAAGGCAGCTAGATCGTAAGGGTGGGTGTGAAAGCCCTCGGGATGAAGGAACGGCCGCGGGTCGAGCACTGCGGAAGCAGCCCCTGATGCAACCGCCATCAGCTGACCCCCGCTACACGGGTACATGTCGTCGTAGACCTCAAGGCCTTGCAATACATCGTCCGCCCAAGAACCAATAGCAGCGTGACCCCCCGGCAACAACCGCACCACGGTGACAAAACTGCGCTCAAGGTCTGCATCCGCTTTTGGGATCAGCTCGCGTTGCAATGAGGTGCTCTCGGCTGTGAGAACGTCTTCTTGCACACTCAAAAATCCTGTGGTGTCAGCGGATGCCACCATGGCGATTCCTGCGCGCAGTGTCGGAATCTCTACTGCAGCACCGACTTCAAGATCCTCAAGAACTTTGGCTGATCGCCCGGCGCCGATCAGAACCCATGCACTGTGGGATCCGGCCAGATAGCCGCGGGTGCCGTCAACCGGGTCGGCTAAATACGTCCAAGTGGGCGCAGGTCCCGGTAGTGGTGTGCCAATCAGGATGGGCTCATCGAAACCCTCCATGACGAGTACCCCCGGCCATCGCTCTGCACAGCGGCGCCTGAGCCCTGCAATCAAAACTTCCTCGGCTCGGGCATCAACGCCAAAGACATCATCCCCGCCCTCGGTACGAACCACTTGGCGGTCACTACCGATCTGCGCTCCGTGAACGGCAGTGCTCCGCAGCAGATCGCGCACCTCACGGCCAACCTCGGCAAGCTGCCGTGCAAGTGCCTCAGTAGAAATTGAATCTTGCATCATGACAATCTTGCCTCGTAATTGCGTGCATCTTCGTTCGATCTCAGGTACTGCACTCACACATCACTGGATGGCTCACGCAATCGACTTCCCGCTGTACTGCCGTGCTGCTGTACTGCCGTGCTGCCATAACAACCGCTGCTGGACTCGGTACTGTTCGCAGATGCCCAGTATCACGGTAAATGTTGTACTCGATGCCTCACCTGAAGATGTGTGGGCAGACATCGAGAACATCGCAACGCATCCCGAGTGGATGGAGGATGCAGTGTCGATCGCGTTCACGAGCGATCAGCAATCTGGTGCCGGAACCGAATTTGATTGTGCAACTGCCATTGGACCATTCCGCCTGACCGACCACATGGAGATCACGAGTTGGGTCCCAGCCAAAGAAATGGGAGTGCGCCATGTGGGTCTCATTACCGGAACTGGCGTGTTTCAGCTCAGCCCAATTGGCCCAGCAGAATCGGCCACGCAGACCTCATTCGAATGGACCGAGAAGCTGAATTTTCCGTGGTGGCTCGGTGGCCCCCTCGGTGCCACGGTCGCCAAACCAGTGTTGCGCCACGTATGGCGAACAAACCTGCAGAACCTGCAGCAGCGTTACCGCTGAAAAGCCGCGGATTACCTATCTACCTGGGTTTATAAACAAGGCACGCACTCTGACCGAGGCGTCAGCTTTTTCCTGCATTCTCCAAAGCAAGGGAGCTGGCTCACGCGCTACCGTCACTTGTAGATGCGTCGAAGCAGAGCAACGCTACTACCACTGGCACGCCGGCCGGTTCTGGAACGAGGTGACCATCTCCACCACGGTCAACGCCTGGCAGTCGTTCACATCCATCTTCTTCGCACGACCGAACTATCGGCGTCGCGCCGGTGAGATGCACATGACTGGTTCGTACCGAGCTGCTGCTGGGATCATGGTGATCCTCGTCGTCATGGTCATCATCACCGTCATCATCGGCGCCGCGGGGGCGCTGGGAGCGCTCGCCGTTGCGGCGTTCGGGTGGCTTCGATCTGGCAGAAGGATCACGTGGGTCTCGACTGCGCTGGGAGCGCCCGCCGGGCTCCTCGCTGCCGGGACCGCAACGGTGGCACTCTCAATCGTCGACGCTCTGTTCTCCACAGGGTTCAGCGGGACGGCGCCGGTCGCCCTGGTGTGCGCAGCGCTGGGCGGTGGCGGATCGCAGTTGCTCTACCAGCGAACCCGCTGACGGCAGGGGTCAGCGATCGGCCGCCTGTGCTGCCTTCGAGCGTGGAGCACGTGCCCGGCTACTAGTAAACCCAAAAAACACCATATAAGTTATTATATTGCGTTTTTTGGGTTTAGGGGTACTATGTGACGTATGCGAGATCTGGCACCACACGTGCTCGACGAACAGACAGCCTCAGAGCTGTTGACGACTGGCGAGGCCGCACGGCTGCTGAACTCGTCACGTCAGCACGTCGTCGACCTCTGCGACAGGGGCGAGCTGCCGTTTGTCACCACGGGCACCCATCGCCGCATCAGCCGTGGCGACTTGGAGGCGCTCCGTACTAGCACGCAGAGGATGACGCGGGACCAGCGGCGCAGCCTGTGGCTGGCCTACGCCATCGCCGGGCGGATCGTGGAAGACCCGCAGCAGGCGAGGCTGCTCGCCGAAGCAAACCTGGAGCAGATGGCGGCAGCGAGCAAGGGCCGCCCTTCACGCTGGCTGGCAGAATGGGCCAACCTTCTCTCTGGCACCCTCGAGCGCCTTCTATACGACTACACGTCCCACAGCCCCCGCGGTCGCGAGCTTCGCCAGAACGCACCGTTCGCCGGGCTGCTCAGCAGCGCCGAGCGGGCAGCAGTTGTGGAGAACTGGAAGCGCTCAGAGTGAACTAGGAACAGCTTGCGCACGTCCTCCGGGCTGCAGCAAAGATCGCCGGCGACCCTAGGATTTTGGTCATCGGCAGCCAGGCGGTCCTCGGGACGTTCGACGACCAGGATCTGCCCTTGGAGGCCACACGTTCTGTCGAGGCGGACATCGTGTTCTTCGACGACCCGTACGCCAGCAAGGCCGACGAGGTTGATGGGGCCATCGGCGAAGCGTCCGAGTTCCACCGGACGTACGGCTACTACGGCCAAGGGGTGACGCTGTCGACAGCGGTTCTTCCAGAGGGATGGCAGGACCGGGTGGTCCGCTTCCCGCGGGAAGACGCCGCACCTTCCCGAGCGAGTTGCTTAGAGATCTACGACATCGCAGCAGCGAAGCTCGTCGCTGGCCGAGAGAAGGACTTCGAGTACGTGACCGCACTGGTCGTCGCCCACCTGCTCGACGTCGAGGTGCTGCGCCAGCGCTGCGAGCTGATCCCTGCTCCTCCGGGGGTGCGGACCAGGGTCCTCAAGTGGATCGACCGGGTCCGCACCTGAGACGGTGGCCCCACCCGACCACATCAACTCGTTTCGTCTTGCGCCAGACCCCCTTATAGAGGGGGCGGCTTCTAAGGATCGTTAGAACAGCGGGTTAACGGTGAAGAATGACGCCGCCGCTAGAGCGAACGCCCCGAGAGTGAAGGCGAACCCCACCACCACGGTGGATCGAAGAGCGGCGCCTTGTTGCGGCCAACTCACCGGATGCAGCACCGCACCGGCAGCGGCTCCCGCTAAGAGGCCTCCCAAGTGGCCGCCGATCGAGATTCCCGGAATCGCAAAGGTCAACAACAGATTGATCAGCACGAGCCCACCGATGCCTGACTTCCATGGGTTCTGATGCGCCCTCAGCTGCAACACAATCAGCCCGCCCATGAGCCCAAAGACGGCTCCCGAGGCACCCACAGTTGGCGAGAGCGGCGACAGAATCAGCACACCGAGTGATCCACCGATCAGTGAGGTGACATACAAAATTGCGAACCGCATCTTGCCAAGCACAGGTTCCATCTCTTGAGACAGGAACCACAGCAGCAGCATGTTCATGCCCAGATGCAATACGCCAGCGTGCAGGAACGCACTCGTGAAAACTCGCCACCAATCCCCCGCCGCGACTAACGGACCGAACAATGCACCGTATTCGTAGACCGGCCCAGAGGCACCGTTCGGGTTTCCGCTCAGCAACGCCATGACTGCAAACACAGCAACGTTGATTCCAATGATGATCTTGCCAACTACTACCTCGTTATGGCCACGAAAGAGTGTGCGACTGTTGATCACTTTTTGGGGTCGAGCCGAGGTGCATTCAGGGCACTGAAAGCCAACCGAGGCCTGCACCATGCATTTTGTGCAGATCGGTCGCTCGCATCGCTGACAACTCACTGCTGCGGTCTGCTGAGGGTGCCGATAACAAGCAGTAACTACGTCCATGCCGCTACTGCCATGCCGTTATTGCGATATCGCTAATGCAGAGAACTGTTGCGGAGAACACTGCCATCACGGTAGCTCGCTTGGGGCCAGAATGATCACCGACAACGGAGGCAGCGTGAGCAGCAAAGAGCCGGCCTGGTTCTGCCACGGTGTGTCCTTGTCCACGACTAAAATCCCGTCTGCATTCTCACCCACATGGGTTGCAGTGCCACCGTAAATCTGGGCGTCAGTATCGAGAAGTACCTTCCATGGGGCTAGGTCTGACACACCAAGGCGGTACCCGTGCCGCGGCACGGGGGTTAGGTTTGCCACCACTGCTACCGAACCATGGTGAGCCGCAGGGCCCTGAGACTGCTGGTTGATTTGTTCCTGATACCAGCTAGGGACCGACCGCCAAAACGAGAAGATTGAATGCTCATGGTCATCGGCATCGAGCCATCCAATATAGTGATCAAGGTCGTCATCGCCTGCCCACAGCGCTGGGTTCTGTGCTTGTACCGAATTCAGATCGGCAACGAGCCTGCGAACCCCGTCGTGGCCCTCACGCTCCAGCAGGAACCAGTCGATTTCGCCCTCGTGTGACCATTCACGCTCCTGAGCGAACTCGCCGCCCATAAAGAGCAACTGCCGGCCAGGGTGGCACCATTGCCAGGCCAATAACGAGCGCAGGTGGGCTAGTTGCTCCTCATGGTTGCCGGGCATTTTGTTCAGCAACGATCCCTTACCGTGAACGACCTCGTCGTGGCTCAGGGGAAGCAGCCAGCGTTCGTCTCGGGCGTAGACCATCGGAAAGGTCAGTTCGTGATGGTGAAAGGCGCGATGAATTGGCTCTTGGGCAAAGTAGCTCAGGGTGTCGTGCATCCAGCCCAAGTTCCACTTGCGGGAAAACCCCAGTCCGCCCCATTCGGCGGGTCGCGTTACACCTGACCAAGAAGTTGATTCCTCGGCGATGACCAGCGCACCCGGTTGTTCTTGAGCAGTGACCTCGTTGAGTTCACGAACAAACGCGACAGCTTCTAAATCTTCTCTGCCACCCAATTCATTGGGAACCCACTCCCCTGGCTCTCTGGAATAATCCAGATACAACATTGAGGCAACTGCATCTACTCGCAGTCCATCAACTCGAAACTCTTCAAGCCAATACAAGGCATTGGCAACCAAAAAATTGCGGACCTCGTTGCGGCCGTGATTGAACACCAGCGTGCCCCAATCCGGGTGCTCACCGCGGCGAGGGTCAGCGTGTTCATACAGCGCGGTGCCATCAAATTGCGCCAGCGCAAAGCGATCCTTGGGGAAGTGCGCAGGTACCCAGTCCAAAATCACGCCTAGGCCACGGTCGTGACAGACATCGATCAAATAGCGAAGGTCATCAGGGGAACCCAACCGGGCATCGGGAGCGTAATAACCCGAGACCTGATACCCCCAAGAGCCGCCGAACGGGTGACTCGCTACCGGCATGAGTTCAACATGGGTAAAGCCCAGTGCACTCGCCCAATCGGCTAGAGGTTCCGCTAGTTCCCTGGCTGTGTGCGCTCGACCATCGCTGTGGCGGCGCCAAGATCCCAGATGCACCTCGTAGACAGAGAGCCGGCCGCTATTGCGATTCGAGCGAGAGGAGCGCCAGTCTTCGCCAGCTGGGGAGTTCCATTCATAGGAGCTTTCAAAGAGTACCGATGCTGTAGCAGGGGGCACTTCTGCAGCCGCAGCTAGTGGATCGGCCCGCTCTGTGGTCTGGCGATTTTGGCCGGTGACCAAGAACTTATACCGGTCCCCCGGCCGCGCACGCGGCTCGAAGCCCCACCAAATTCCGGAGTTGCCTTGGGTTGCAAGCAAGGTTGCTTCTGCCGACGACTCGTTCCACCCTGCCCAGTCCCCAACCACTGAAACCTGCTGAGCGTTCGGTGCCCACACCGCAAAGGTTGCGCCGCCAGACTCGCAGAGGTGAGCACCAAGCAAGTCCCACAGCCGGCGATGGGTACCCTCACCAAAGAGGAACAGGTCAAGCTCTCCGGGTGGCTGTGCAGCTGCGCCATGAGCTGACACAACTCAGGCTTCCGGTTCAGTCGCTGGCAGTTGATCCTCGCCGTTCAACAATCGCTCCACGGCTTGGACCGGTAGGTCCACGAGTTCCGGGCGATGAGCTAGCTCGTAGGCAACCTCATAGACGGCCTTGTCGAGCTCAAATACGCTCAGCAGCGCGTCTCGGCTTGGCCGTGACTGTGGCAGCAGTCGATGCGCAGCATCAACATCTGCGTAGCCAGCCAGGAAGGTATTGACATTGCGAACCGTCCAAGCGTCGGCCAGAACTCGCAGTTCGTGATCAGCCTGGCCATGAGCCCTCAGGGCCATGGCAGCCGCATACTGAAAAGAGCGCGTCATGCCGGCGACGTCACGCAACGGCGAAGATGGGTGGCGACGCTCCTCCACCGGCCGAGCAGGCTCGCCTTCGAAGTCAAGCACCATCCAACTGCGCTGCAGGCGAAGCACCTGAGCGAGATGCAGGTCGCCATGGATTCGAATGGCTGTGCCAAGGTCGGCTGCGGTGCGTAAGCGGTCGTAGATTTTTTCGATTCGCTCGGTATCTAGCTTGCCCGAGGCAACACGATGCAACTGAGCCGCCATATCGGTTGCCCAGGCCGCACCATCGGCGCGTTCTGCACCAAAAGCTTCGGCTAGTGCAACGTGAAGGTGCGCCACATTCTGCCCGAGCAGACGGGCGTCTTCTGCAAAGTCGAGCTTGCAATCCCGAGGCGGCCGCCTGCGGTTAAACAGTTCACGAAGCGAATCTGTTGCCAGCTCAAACCCTTCTCCACGGCTGCGTTCGTAGCGCCTCACCACAGCCAGATCAGTTTGATTGCGGCGCCAAATCGCAACCGGAACAGGAACCGCACCAAAGCCCACCTTGCCTAAGGCCTCGGTGACTTCAACATCGGGGTTTGCTCCCGGTTGAACGCGCCGGAACACCTTCATGATGTAGCGCTCGTCCAACACTATGGACGTATTCGATTGTTCACCGCCCTGTACCCGAGCCGAGTGAGGGTGAAGATCCGGAGCCACAATGTGCGCAAACCGCAGCGCTAGTTCATCATCGGCCAACGCGTCGAACAGATGCGTTGGCCCTCGCGGCGAACTGATCTCACCGAGCACGGCTGATTCTGCAACGTGGTCTGGCCGCTCTGCAGTTGCACCGAGGGGCACTTGATACCAGCTAGGTGCGTCTGCGCCGTTGTTACCCCTGACCTCGACGAGCAACCACATCAGTGTGGGCCAACCGTCCGCAAGAGTATCGACCTTGCGCAACTCAACCCGCGGCTCATCCACAGCGGAATACCAGCGCTGCCCGGCTAGAAATGCCGGAAGAAGCGCAACAAGTTCGCGGGAAAACGTTTCAGCGTCGATAGTGAGTTCTACCCCGTCGGCTCAGTGAGTTCGAACCATAGGTACTCATATGGTGGCAGAGTGACGAAGTACGGCAGGTCACCAATTGGAGGAAATGCAACCTGGCCGAGGAGTTCTACCGGAACTCGCCCCGCTAGATGCGATAGATACAACTCCGCCGGTTGAGCAGCGCCCGAGAAATTGTTGACGCAGAGCACAGGGTTCGCATGTTCATCATCGGCTGCCGGGGTTCTCAGGTAAGCAAACACTGCTGGAGTAGAGACCTCCAAGACCTCGAATCCGCCCAACCCAAAGAGCGGGTGCTGTCGCCGCACATGCAACATGCGTCGGAACCAGTTCAGGAACGATCCGCTATTTCGGCGCTCCGCTTCGACGTTGACTGATTGAAACCCGTAGACAGGGTCCATGAGTGGCGGAAGATACAACTGCGCAAAGTCCGCTGTTGAGAACCCGCCGTTGCGATCAGGGCTCCATTGCATTGGCGTTCGCACTCCGTCGCGATCACCAAGGTAAATGTTGTCACCCATGCCGATCTCATCCCCGTAATACAAAATGGGCGTACCGGGCAGGCTCAGGAGCAACGCATGCAGCAACTCGGCCTGTCGGCGGTCATTTTCTACAAGAGGAAACAATCGGCGACTGATGCCAACGTTTCGGCGCATTCTTGGGTCCTTGGCGTACTCGGCCCACATGTAATCGCGCTCTTCATCAGTCACCATCTCCAGGGTGAGCTCATCGTGATTCCGTAAGAAGATTCCCCACTGACACCCTTCAGGAATCTGTGGAGTGCGCTCCAGAATTTCAGTGATCGGTGTGCGTTCTTCGCGACGAAGCGACATGAACATTCGCGGCATGAGCGGGAAGTGGAAACACATATGGCATTCGTCGCCTTGACCGAAGTACTCAACTACGTCCTCCGGCCACTGATTTGCCTCGGCTAGCAACACTTTTCCGGGGTAACGGGCGTCGATCTCTCGGCGTACGCGACGCAGGTACTCATGAGTCTCGGGCAGGTTTTCGCCGTTGGTTCCATCGGCTTCAAACAAATACGGGACGGCATCGAGTCGGAACCCATCAAGTCCAAGTCCAAGCCAATGACAGATCACCTCGATCATTGCGTCTTGAACCTCTGGGTTGCGATAGTTCAGATCTGGCTGATGGTGAAAGAAGCGATGCCAGTAGTACTGCTGCCTCTGATGATCGAAGCTCCAGTTTGAGGGCTCCGTATCTACAAAGATCACCCGAGCATCGCTCCACCTCTGATCGTCATCTCCCCAGACATACCAGTCCGCCTTGGGATTCGTGGAGTCTTGTCGAGATTCCAAGAACCAAGGGTGCTGATCCGAGGTGTGATTCATCACCATGTCCGCAACCACGCGAATCCCGCGGCGGTGAGCCTCTTCGATCAGGTGGGCTGCATCATCAGTGGTCCCAAAATCTGGGTGCACGGTTAAGAAGTCCGAGATGTCATACCCACCATCTCGCAGCGGGGACTCATAAAAGGGCAGCAGCCACAGACAGTCAATGCCAAGCCACTCCAAATAATCCAGCTTGGAAGTCAGGCCTCGGAGGTCACCATTGCCGTCGTTTGTGGCGTCGAAGAACCCGCGAACATGCACCTCATAAAAGATCGAGGAGCGATACCACTGGTTGTTTGACGAGAGTATTGAACCGGAAGTGGGGGGTTGAATCACGTGCTCATCGTACCGGTGCCATGAGTGGCTCGGGTTCGGTGCAAACCGAATGCCGACCACCAGCCACCGGCTGCGGCGGGAACTGCGAGCGAGAGAGTAGCTGCCATGCCACCCACGCCGAGTTCCTCGCGCCACACCACTGCAGCAACAGCATCGCAAGTATCTGCAGCAGCCCCATAGGCAACCCAGCGGCCTTCTGGGTTTTCTTCTGTGAGTTCCATAATCGCCCCAAAACCAAGAACCATGTCGCGAATTCCAAATGCTCGAGCCATCCACATCAGCGGGCCAGGCTTATCGTCACCGAGTCTGGCCATCACGGTATGGGGAATCAGCAGCATGGTCAGGCCAAAAGCAACCCGGCCTAGGGCAATGGAGCGGGCAATACTTCGATCATTCATGGCCTCAGTCTGCCGCATGAAAGCACTAACCGCACACAGCGAACCATTCACTGAGTCAGGCTAAAGATGTGTGCGACGCGCTCTTGTGGATCAAGGCGCACGTAGTTCCCTGATGGCCCCCATTGCCAGCTCTCATCGGTCAGCTCATCACGCACGGTAAGGGAGGCTGCTCCATTCAAACCAAGCGTGTCTAGGTCTAGGTAGACCGTTGCCTCACAGATTTCATCCGGTGTCAGATTGACGACCACCAAGAGGGTGTCGTTCACCGGTCCGGCCTCGGTCTGCACTGTGCAGTGATGGGTAAACGCGATCACCTGCTCATGATCAACGTAGTGAAACCGCAGTGAGTTCATGCGCCAGGTTGCACGGTGATCACGTCGAATGCGATTGAGTTCGCTCAGGAGTGGCCATAATGAATCAGGGCTTGCATGGTCACGGTTCTTGATCTCGTATTTCTCGGAGAACTTGTATTCCTCTTTGTCGGCCAGCGCTGTGTTCTCGCAGTGCTCGTAGCCTGAATAGATCCCCCAGCTTGGAGCCATTAGCGCAGCGAGAATTGCCCTAGATGCAAACGCTTGGCGCGAACCGCCCCGCAACGGATCAGTCAAAATATCGGGAGTACTTGGCCACAGATTCGGCCTAAACCAGGCCGCAGTTACTGCGTGCGCAAGTTCTTCGCCATAGGCAGTGAGTTCGTCTTTGTTCTGTCGCCATGTGAAGTACGTATAGGACTGACTGAATCCAATCTCGGCCAAACTGTGCATCATGGCGGGCTCGGTAAAAGCCTCTGAGAGCAGCACGACTCGGGGATGAGTCGCCTGAACTTCACGAATAATCCAAGCCCAAAACGCCAGCGGTTTGGTGTGCGGATTGTCGACCCTGAAGACCTCGACACCGCACTCAATCCAGAATTCCAAAATCTCTAGGCAGGCCTGCCAGAGCGCAATTCGGTCTTGTTCCTGAACGGGCCAGAAGTTGATCGGAAAAATGTCCTGATACTTCTTTGGAGGGTTCTCGGCATAGCGAATTGAGCCATCGGAACGGTGCAGAAACCATTCGGGGTGCTCGGCAACCCATGGGTGATCGGGGCTGCATTGCAGCGCATAATCCAAGGCAACCTCTACCCCAAGTTCACGCGCTCGGGCCACAAAACCCTTCAGATCGCTGAGGGTTCCCAACTCGGGATTCACTGCCGTGTGGCCCCCATCGGCAGAGCCAATCGCCCAAGGGCTTCCTACGTCTTTGGGGCCTGCGTCGAGAGAGTTATTTTTGCCTTTGCGGTGTGACAGGCCGACGGGATGAATCGGCGGAAGGTACACGACATCGAATCCGGCATCTGCAATCTTTTCGAGTCGGGACCAAGAGTTCGCCCCGACCCCAAGTCCACCCTCTGATCGCGGAAAGAACTCGTACCAAGCTCCGCGTACTGCGAGTTCAGGATCGACGCGCAGCAAGAAGGTTGGCGAAGTGGTGATCTCGCTTGGCACCCCGGCAACTGCTTGGGCCACAGCGTCGTCGGTTGCGGCTGCGAGTCTGACTCGATCAGAACAACTCGAGCTGCGGAGTTGCTCGATGGCATCAATGACCCGGCGTGTGGAATCCGCCGGCAGCAGTTGCTGCAAGGTCTCAAGAATGAGCGCCCCCTGCTCAAACTCCAACTGCAGAGGTTGACCAGCCTGAGCGAAGAGTTGCAGGTCGCGTCGCCAGGTCTCGAAGCGATCTACCCAAGCCTGAATCTGAAACTCGTAGAGCCCTTCGGCCTCAAAGCCAAGTTGACCTGTGGCTTGGCCCGAGGCCGCCACCACAAGTGGCATTGTCTGCCAACCTGGTTCTGCTTTGGTCTGCGAATCCGCCCGCCGCCAGCGCAATCTTGCAGCCAACAAACCGTGTCCGTCTGCAACCAGCATCGCCCCAAACTTGGCTTCATCTCCTCGGACGGCTTTCGCCGGAGACAAAGACGGGGTAACCGGGTACAGGTCCCGAATCAAGATGCGGCTAGGGCTGTTCAACAGATCGCTCTGTCGAGGATTCTGTTCAGAGGAAGGAGGAGTCATCCGCGGCGCAACCCAATCCGGAACTTGCCCGAAACAAACGGCAGGTCATCAGTTGAAATCCAGATACCGCTCACTGATGCAACCCGAAGGCCAATCACAGATGCCGTTCCTAGCACTGTGAAGCTGCGGTTAATCCCCTTGCTTGGATCGATCACCGTCATCTGTCCCGTCACGAACTGACTCCCCTGTGCAACTTGCAGGTCCAAACTCAACTCCTGATCTCCGTTGGCGAGGTCAAGATTCAGATTTGAGGTCGACCCGTCTACCTCGACGAGTTCGCCTTCGCTTTCAGCATCGACGGGAAAGGTCCCTACGTAATCAATTGGACCGGCTAGGACAACGGTGAGTCGCAGATCTCCGAGAAGCGGACGCGTCACGGTTGCAACGGTGGTCGCAATTGTTCCCGGCACGACCACCAAGCGATCAGGGTCAAGAAACGTCACGGGTCCTCCGCAAGTAACTGGCCCATCAGTTGACCGGCAGTCTGCAAAAGCTATAAAGCGGCCGTCGGCTGTCCAACTCAATTCACCCGAGCGATAACTCGCTTTGCCGGGTTGAGCAGGCGGCGTAATTTCGACTGGAGCTCCTCCCTGAGCTGAGATCAGCATGAGTTTGGAGCAGTTCGGCCCGGCACCATAAACAATCCGAGTGCTATCCGGAGACACCGAAGGAGCACAGATCAGATCAGCCGAAACCAAAGTCGTACGGCTCAGAGAATCAGTGGCGATTCGGATCATTTCCTTACCGCTTTTGTCTGGGCCCACCGCAATAATAAAGCTGCCGTCAGAGGAAAATGTCGGTTCATCAGCAGAGAGAAATGTGGGAGTCAGGGCATCTGATCCCGAGGTGGCAGCAGCGAGGGTGTACGGGTTATCAGTCCCTGGGATTACCGACTCGAGCAGCATGAGGTCATCGGACTTTGAACTAGCCAGACCCACCATCGAACGTGTCGAGGGGTCACCGATTCGCATCACAGCGGCGCCCGTGCGGTCTACGACTTTGACCACATTGCCAAGAACACCCTCGGGTAATGGCACCCGATAGACGCCTTGACCGGCAGAAAGCGGCTTGGGGGTAGTCGCCCTTGGCTCGGCCATATCGGCAGTCCCAACGGCAATGTAGGCAATCTGCGCACCCGTCGGATCCCAGGCCAACAGGTTGTGTTCACCAATATCTGCAAGAACTGCGTCAGCAGCAAGGACCACTGCAGCACCACCTGTTGAAGGCACCACCACGAGCGCACCGTCGGTTCGCAGGTAGGCAATCAGGTCGCCTGTTGGGGCGACCGCAATCGCACCCAGACCGGTTGTGCCCCTAGCAGCGTCAGTTGCAACTTGAATCGGCGGCTCGGCTCCCGTGCCGCTGAGCACGAGCCCTGTGGAGGTGACATAGGCAACCCTGTCGGTTGGTAGCGGGCCCTGGTTGACATCTGTGGTCGTTGTTACCGCTGTCGCTGTGGTGGTTGGCACAACCGAAGTGGTCGTAGAGCTAGAACTCGCACCAAATGGCGACCCGATCACCGTGAACAGCAGTGCCCCAACGGCTAGCACTGCAGCAACCCCGCCGAGAGTCCAGCCCAGGCTCGTCACACCGTTTCTCTCGGCTTGCTCCGTCAACTTGACCTACCAGTGCACTCACCCATCGATACACACAGTACCGGCGGATTCTGACCAAACCTCTGACACAGTGCGCTCAGCCGGTAGCCCACTCAGCTGCAGACAACTGCGCCAGCATCTGCTCACAGTTCAGTCACAAGCAGCGAGCCTTCCCTGAACAGACTGTGAACGCTGAGCAGGTGAGGGTCTGAAATACCCCAACTCGGAGATACCCTCACACTCAATGAAGGCACTCAAAAGTTTCACCGTTCGCCCACAACTCCCCGCACCGCTTGCCGCGCTTGATCGCCTTTCGAGCAATCTTCGCTGGTCCTGGGATCGCCCGACTCGAGAGTTATTCATCATGATTGACTCTCACGCCTGGGACGAAGGCGGCCATGACCCGCGGCGCGTGTTGGCCGAAGCTTCAACTGAGCGACTGTTGGAACTCAGCGCTGACCCAATGTTCCTCGAGCGCCTTGCCACAGCCGATGCAGCTCTCAGCGCGTACCTTGATCTGCCTCGCTGGTATCAACAGGTTGCCGCCCCGGATTCGGGAATTAACTCGGATGCGCCTACTGAATTCGACTCCAACAAGGCTGGCGCTATTGCCTATTTCTCGCCTGAGTTCGGTATTTCTGAAGCCGTTCCGCAGTATTCCGGTGGCCTTGGGATTCTCGCGGGGGATCATCTCAAAGCAGCCTCAGATCTAGGAGTCCCGCTCGTAGCAATCGGGCTTTTTTACCGGCACGGGTACTTTCGACAGTCCCTCAGCGTGGATGGGTGGCAACAGGAACGATTCCCTGACTTAGATCCGCATGCGATGGCCCTGGAGCTGTGTGATGGCGTTCGAATCACCCTGGACCTAGCTGGTGAAACGCTCACGGCGCAGGTCTGGAAAGCCACCGTCGGCAGGACTCCGCTGTACATGCTCGACGCAGACATTCCCGAGAATCCTGAGTCCTTACAGCTCGTGACCGATCGACTCTACGGAGGCGATGTTGAGCATCGTCTGCGTCAAGAGATCCTGCTCGGCGTAGGCGGGATTCGTGCGCTTCGGGCACTCGGCATTGATGCCGAGGTGTTCCACACAAACGAAGGCCACGCTGGGTTCTTAGGCCTCGAACGGATTCGCGAACATATGAGTAGCGACGGGCTGAGCTTTGATCAGGCTCTAGCCGCTGTGCGCGCCGGGGCCGTGTTCACCACTCACACTCCCGTACCCGCTGGCATCGACCGGTTCCCTCGTGAGCTGATGGAGAAATACTTTGGCAGTTGGGCCGCTGCATGCGGAATCTCAATTGATCAACTCATGAAGCTTGGCCATCGACCAGAAGAGGCAACCGAGGAGCCATTCAACATGGCTGTCATGGGAATGCGTCTAGCCGAGCGGCGCAATGGGGTGTCAGCTCTGCATGGCGAGGTGAGCCGAGAGATGTTCGCCGAACTCTGGCCGGGAGTTCCTGAAGAGGAGACCCCAGTTGGCTCAATCACCAATGGCGTGCACGGTGCCACCTGGGTATCGGCAGAAATTGCCGAGGTGCTGTCCGACTCGGTGGGTGAGAACTGGCAGTGGGCCGACGCAGACGCGTGGCAGTCCATTCTCACTGTCGATGATCAAGTGCTTCAAGACGCACGCGATGCCTCGAAGGTCCGCATGGTGGACCACGTTCGCGACCGCCTACGGAGCCACGGATTGGCCCAAGGGCGCTCTTCCTCGGAACTGGAATGGGTCAACACGGCGCTGAGCCCGACTGCACTCACGATCTGCTTTGCGCGACGCATGGCAACTTATAAGCGAGCGGCACTCTTGCTGAGCCAACCCGAAAGACTCATGCGCCTACTCCTGAACGAAGAGCGGCCGATTCAGTTCATTTTTGCGGGCAAGGCGCACCCTGCCGATGAGTTGGGCAAGGAACTCATTCGCCAGATTGTCGCCTTCTCGAACGACCCGCAGATCCGCGATCGATTTATGTTTGTCGAGGATTACGACATGGCATTGGCACGCTCGCTCGTGCAGGGTGCAGATGTCTGGCTCAATACGCCGGTGCGTCCCATGGAAGCCTCGGGCACCAGTGGCATGAAGGCCGTACTGAACGGAGCCCTGCACTGCTCGGTGTTGGATGGCTGGTGGGCCGAATGCTTTAGTTCAGGTAGTGATGAGGATTCCGCCCCCGGGCAATCATTCGGCCCGAACGGTTGGGCAATCTCATCGGCTGAATCCATCCCGGATGAGGCTCGTCGAATCGAGCTTGAGGCAAATAGTTTGTTTGAGCTTCTTGAAACGCAGATCGTGCCGCTCTACTACGACCGAGCCGATTCGCAGAAGTCGTTTTCTGGGGCTTGGCTAACGCGGGTGAAAGAAAACTTCCGCACCTTGGGCCCCTTTGTAGGTGCGCATCGCATGGTCAAGGACTATGTAGAAGGCCTGTACATCCCCGCAGCCGCTCGGGCAGCGCAACTCTCGAGCGATGACTTTGCTGGGGCTCGCACGCTCGCAGCGTTCCATTCACGGCTGGAATCCGAATGGCATCAGGTTCACGTTGACCGAATTGAAATCAACGAGGACGTCGCGGAGCTTGGTGCGCAGCGTCAAGTAACTGCGAGTGTTGCACTAGGCGGGCTTGACCCCAGCGAAGTTGACGTTCAGTTGCTCGTGGGCCACGTTGGCCAATCCGGCGAACTCGAGGACACCCAGACTGTTCTGTTGCAAGTGCACGGCTCCGAGGACGAGCAGCACCTTCGCTACACGGGCACGGCAGTGCTTAGTACTGCTGGGCGGATGGGTGTCACGGCTCGTGTGGTCCCTCGCCATGATCTGGTCGTGGTTCCAATCGAGTTCGGGCTAGTGGCTTGGGCTGGCTAGGCGAAGTTTGCGTGGCCGGGTCCGTCACTCAGAAACGACTGGACTCCCACTGCAGCATCGGGAGTTTCGAAGGACTGCACAAACAGTTCCTGCTCGAGAAGCAGTCCGTCCGCTAACGGACCTTCTAGGCCTTGGTCAATTGCAGACTTAGCTAGACGAAGAGCGTGCTGTGGTCCGGCAGCAAGGCTCTGAGCCCAGGCTGTGGCCTCGGCAAGAACTTGGTCCGGTTCTACGATTCTGTTGACCAGGCCAACGCGAAGAGCCTCATCAGCGAGAATCATGCGGCCCGAAAAAATCAGTTCCTTTGCAACCGACGACCCCACCAGCCGGCTCAGGCGTTGTGTCCCGCCGCCGCCGGGGATAATGCCAAGCAGAATTTCGGGCTGACCAAAACGAGCCGATGTTGCAGCAAGACGAAAATCGCATGCCAGCGCAAGCTCGCAGCCGCCACCAAGAGCCACTCCGGACACTGCTGCAATACTCGGGCACGGCAATGCGGCAACAGCATTCAGCGCACCCAGAAAAGCCTGGCCAATCTGCGTAATTCGTTCAGGTGAGGACAACCCAAACTCGCCATCGGTAGCTCCCTGCGCAAACTGGGTGATGTCGGCGCCTGCAGCAAAGGCCCGACTATTACCCGAGATGACCACCGCTCGGATACTGGCATCCAGAGACAAAGTCGTTGCAGCTTGTTGCAACTCATTGAGTAGTTCCACGCTGAGAGCGTTGACCTTGCCGTTGTTGAGCGTGATGATGGCCACTCCGTCGGCCTGCACCTCGGTCAGGATCAATTCTGTGTTTGGTTCTTGGTGTATCTCATTCGACATCTCGGCGAGGATACTTCCAACGCCAGCGGTTGCCCTTGTGCAGCGGCAGTCGACTGTTCAATGAGTCGGCGATCATTCGGGCATCGGGGCGTTCCGTGGGCAGTTCCGATAGCGCTCCCAGCATCCAATCGCGATGTGTTGCCGACATCTCTGAGTCGTGCGAGCGCACCTCGGCCAAGCTGATGCCATGTGGTTGAGAGAACTCCCAATGCCACAGGGTTGCCGCAAGAGCAAAAACATCCGATGCCTGATCAGGGGGAGCACCGCGAAACCGCTCTGGTGCAGCGTAAGCGGGAGTGAAGCCCACAACTCCGAGGGTGCCATCTCCGCCACCGAGTAGCGAAGCCATTCCGAAGTCAGCTAACAGCGGCTGACCTGATTGGCCAAAGAGAATGTTGGCAGGCGAGATATCACCGTGGATCACCCCTGCGCTATGTGCTTCGGCCAACGTCAAATACAGACTCGCAGCCAGAGTTTCCGTTCTAGGCATTGGCGCAGTCGGTGGGCCTGGGAGTGGGAGTGGGCGTGGGAGTGGGAGTGAGAGTGGGAGTGAGAGTGGAAGTGCAGTCTCCTCGGCTCGGGCTTGAATGCAATCTCGCAGGGATCCGCCAGGCGCAAAATCTAAGAGCAGCCAGGCTGTCCCATCAGCAGCAACGCCGACTTGATGCAGAGAGATTGCTCCTTCAACTTGGCTCAACCTAGAGAGCGCTCTTGCTTCACGCTGCAACCGCTCAGCGGCCAACGCATCCCCAGCCCGAATCGGCAGCAGCTTGATTGCAAAGTCGCGTCCCGAGTGAGTATCCCGCGCTCTCCAGACAGTGCAAGAGCTACCAGATCCCAGTGGCTCAATCAGGCGAATCCGGGTGGGTAAACCAATCAACTGTGGGCGGTCAGAGTTCATACTGAACTCTTCTGACAATCAGCGGACTCTGAATTCTCATCTGTTCTTAGTTCCCCACTCACGGCTACTCTGAAAAGATGTCGACACAGGCACCGAGCGCTGTCCCGCTTGCAACCACCAAGGCAAACGCAGCCTCAGCCAAAAAATCGGCCGAGGAACTTCATCTCACTGCTTCGCAGCGTCTTCGATCACAGAACCTCCGTTATACCCCTTCTCGGAGGGCTCTGGTAGATATTTTGGCCTGTTCCGACCGGCCACTCACCATTCCTGAAATCCTTGAGCAGGACTGTTCCTTGGCTCAAAGCAGCGCATACCGCAACCTGACTGAACTAATCGAGGCAGGAATCGTGCACCGCCTGATCGCCGGTGATGAGTACAGCCACTTTGAACTCGCCGAAGACCTGACCTCGCATCACCATCACTTGGTGTGCACGCAGTGTGGCCGCGTGGCCGACATAACGCTGAGTGACGAGGTGGAAAGATCAATTGATCGCGCCCTCGAAGCTGCAGCAAGTTCAGTTGGGTTCTTAGCTGAGCATCATCGACTTGATGTGCTTGGCCGCTGCGCAACCTGCACCTCCGCCCGAGGCTAAACAGGCTGGATCTGTGCGACTCAGGCGTTACAGGGTGACGGCTGTTCCAAGCTCAGCGTTCTCACCCGGCTGAACAACTGCAGTCACGCCAGGCACGCGATCAATCATGATCCGCTCAATTCCTGCTTTCATCGTGACGGTGGAAGCAGGGCAACTCACACAGGCACCCGAAAGTTCAACAATCACAATGCCTGATTCCTGATCGACATCAATCAAGGTGATGTCTCCGCCATCAGCCTGAATGGCTGGCCGGATGATCTCAATGACTACTTCAACTTCAGCCTGCACGATGCCTACTTCACTCGGGGGAACAGAGATTTGTGCGCAAGCACACGTTCCACGATCTAGATGATGGTTCTTCGTTGCCTCTATAACAACCCCGCGCACTAGGTTTGTGTTCCAGATGCTTGATTCCGTGCTGTTGGCTCACCAAGGTGGTTGGGACGAAATCCTGATGGTGCTCGTTCCAGTAGGTGTGTTTACTGCCCTGCTCGTTCTAGCAAACCAGCGTGCCGCCAGACTCGGTAAACGCAAAGAATCCGAAGATGGCGCAGAGCAGGTCATGCCGCCAAAGAATCCCCGCGGCGGACCCCGATAAACGAGGACAGCTAGTCGAGCCGTTCGATCTGCACCCCGATCGCACTGAGGCGATCAGTCAAGCCCTCGTAGCCGCGATCCAAGTGATGGGCGTCAGCAATCACCGTCTCGCCATCGGCACCAAGAGCAGCAACTACGAGTGCCGCACCGGCGCGTATATCTAACGCTCGAACTGGCGCCCCAGAGAGCCGTGCTACCCCATCGATCACGAGATGGTGACCATCCACGCGCACCTGCGCACCCATTCGAGCCAACTCCCCCACGTATCGGAACCGTCCCGAAAAAACATTCTCGGTGGCGTAGCTCGTACCGGTGTTGAAGCACTGGAGGGCCACCAATAAGGGCAGATAGTCAGTTGCTAAACCGGGGTATGGCAATGTGGCCACGTTGGTTGGCCGGGGACGCCCACTGGCCATCGCCCACAGGCCATCAGGCTCGGGAGAAATCCGGATTCCCATTGCCCCTAGTTTCTCGACGAGCAAGTCCAAATGATCGGGTCGCACATGGTGCAGAGTGAGCTCACCACCTGCGACGCCAAGGACACTCAGGAACGTTGCGACCTCGATGCGATCAGGAATCACCGTGTGTTCCACCGCTCGCAAATCACTCACGCCGTCAATGGTCACCACCGAACTGCCCGCACCAAGGATCTGACCACCCATGCGGTTCAGAAATGCCCCTAGGTCTGCAATCTCGGGCTCGCGCGCAGCATTACGAACCGTGGTTCGACCCTCGGCTAGCACTGCCGCCATCAGTAGGTTCTCTGTCGCACCAACACTCGGGTAGTCGAGCACGACTTCGGTACCGACTAGTCGTTCTGCCCGTGCGTGAATCATCCCGTGGCTCAGAGTGAACTCAGCCCCCAGCGCCTCGAGGCCCTGAAGGTGCATATCAATCGGGCGGGCGCCAAAGTCGTCTCCGCCAGGCATCGCAACTCGAGCCTCGCCCATTGCTGCGAGCAGCGGGCCTAACACGGCACTCGACGCACGCATGCGTTCAACAAGTTCGTAGGGAGCTTCGGGAATGACCTGCGAGCCGCGAATAATTTCGAGAGCACCGTCCTCGCGGCGGCGAGTCTGCATTCCCATTGCCTCAAGCAACGCGCACATGTACTCCACGTCAGAGATCACTGGAACGTTGCGCAGGACATAGCGGCCCTCGGCAAGCACACATGCAGCCATCAGCTTGAGGGCGGAGTTCTTTGCACCGCTTATGGTGACCTCACCAGAAAGCGGGGCGGAGGGCCGAACAATGAGTCGAGACACGCCTTCAGTATTGCCTGATTCTGATCACTAAGATCTGATCTGCGCCAAGATCGCTCGGCTGCTGACCATGGGGACCGTATGGCGAGGATCAACAATCTCTTTGAATGCGCAGAGTCCGAACTGCGAGATCGATTGGAACCTCGCGATGATGTCCTGTTGCTGGAGTCAGAGCCCAACGATGTGCCTGATCTGAGCAGTTCCGGCTCCTTAACCCTGACTGGAGAGTCCGGGCCGTTTGTTACCTGTGAGCGAACAGTTCGCTGGCAGCCATGCACAACAGACTCTTCTGAGGAACCAGGCACCCTCGCGCAACAGCGCTTTCAGTTGCATCAAACAATCAATTACCAACTCGCTGTCCCCTACTGGCGCTGGCTGTACTCAATTCCTGTTCGCCGGGCACTCCCGGATGGTCTTGCTCATGGCCGCAAGCCTTGGTGGGCCACCCCTGATCGGCTCTCGGCTCGCCAGGCGACTCTGGTCGCCTCGGTCACCTTGCTCAACATGGTTGGAGGGATGCTCTATGGACTTCTGTCCCAGGTGCTGACCTTCGTTGCAGAAGACCTTGGAGACGGTTCACGTTCGCAACAAACCACCCTGCTTGCCGTAGTACGGATCGGAGTTGTAGTCACCCTCGTAGTCATGGTGTTCGCTGATCGAATCGGCAGGCGCAAAGTAGCCCTTGGCTCCTTTCTGGTTGCCGCAGCGCTCACGCTAATCACAGCGCTCGCCCCAAGCTTGTGGGCAGTGGGCACACTGCAGTTCTTCTCTCGGAACTTGGCGATAGCTGGTTTGCTCTGCGCTGACACCATCGCTGTGGAAGAGATGCCACCTGGATCACGAGCCATGGTTGCTGGCCTCGGCACCTTGGCCTACGGCTTGGGGGCCGGAATCATCGTCATGACCCTGCCGCTGGCAGACCTTGGCAATTGGGGATGGCGCCTGACCTTTGTGGTGGCCGGAATGTCGCTTCCACTCATCTGGAATGTTCGGAAACACCTGCCCGAAAGTCGGCGCTTTCAGAAACTCGCTCAGGACCGCGAGTCGGTGGCCCTTGCAGCTCTAAGCACAGAGATCGCAGCCGAACCGCTTGCCCCTCTGATGGCAGCTTCTGGGCCACAATCTGATTCCGCTTCTGGCTCCGCAGTTCGCTCTGGTTCGAGCCGAATCTATTTCTGGCGCTTTGCCTTGGTCGCCGGCATTTTCTTTCTGCTCAACGTCTTTCTCGCCCCGGCATCACAACTCCAAAATGACTACCTTCGCACCGAAGTTGGGTTCAGCGCTTTGATGATCACGTTGTTTGTGATTGCCACATCAACCCCGGGCGCAATTGGAGTGCTGCTCGGTGGTCGCTTTGCCGATAAGCACGGTAGGAAGACAACGATCGTCCCTGGGCTGCTTGCCATTGGAATCTTCAACGCAGTGTTCTTCTCGGTGGTAGGCGTACCGATGTGGTTTGCCTCGCTACTCGGCTCAATCATCGGCGGGATGGCAGCCCCAGCCTTGGCAGTTATTTCGCCTGAACTCTTCCCGACCTCACACAGAGGAACAGTCCGCGGCGCAGTGGCTGCGGTTGCTGTTGCCGGCTCGGTAATCGGCCTGCTGTTTGCGGGGAACTTGATTGACGCTCAGGGATACGGGTTCACGTTTACGTTGCTAGCGATAGCGCCAATTGCTGCTGCGTTTGTCGCCCTGGCCCTGCCAGAAACGCGGGGTAAAGAACTCGAAGCGATCAACCCGTCAGCCGCAGACTTCAGACCCGAGCAGGACGAGACATAGCCGAGCGCTAGCCCAGCAGAATCCGACGCGCCTCAGTCAACTCAGTGATTCTCGCCGCTGCAGAGTCGTCCGCTGCTCCATGGTCGGGGTGCGCTGCCCGCAGACGAGTCCGAAAAGCACGTTGCACATCTTTTCTAGACGGTGAAGCGGCCTGGGGGTCACGCAGGTCGAGCATCGCAAGTGCCCAAGAGATCGGATCGCCCACGGAACTAATTGCGACCACACCGCTTCGGCCCGAGAGATACGCCAGCAGCGCCGACTCGCTTCCCCCCTGCCACATCAGGCCCTTATGAACCGTAGACATCACAGCAGGAACGACATCCCATGGCACACGCGCCGCTGCGTAGGCGGCACACAAAACATGTTGTGCAGGCGTTCCTTGATCTTCCTCGAACTGAAACTCCAGATGTTCCCCCTCACCAATCACCCGATGAACGCAGCGCTGCAACCCAACAGTGTCTTCTTGCAGGCGATGGCGCAGCTTGGGTTGAGGAATGCTGTTTCCAGCCTCTAGTTGAGACATCAACTGCAAAATTTCGGCATGCATATCGGAGTCGATCTCGGGGGCAAACCGTGCCGCAATCGCACCCAGTAAAATCCCCCCAAACCCAGGCGCTGGGTCCACGGGTAGCTCAAGTCGGCCGATCGCAACGCGTCGCGTCGGGGCAATCGGCCTTGAAAGAAAGGTCTCCACCTCCGCAAGCATCATCACGCTTCAAAGTTACCCGTTGCGGCGGGGAGTTTTGCAGTCGGCTGCCTAGTCTTGGACGAAGGCCAACCCGGTCACCGGTCCTCGGACCTGAGTCAACAAGGGGTCAAGGCGGTAACCCGAAGGGTGCTTCCAGTGCTCAAGACTTCTCGGAGTGGTTTCTGGATGCTCCAGCAGGTGTCGCAGCAGAGCACCCTTGAGGAACTTGTTCCAATGAGACACTGCAACCAGCGAACCCTCTGGTCGACGCTCAAAGAATTTTACGGTGATCTGCGGCAACTCAGGTGGTTGAGTCCAAGCGGCATTGTGCTCAATCGGCAACAAATTCCACAGCTGGCGACCCTGAGCGATGGACGCTATTCGAGGCGAAAGCACTGGCCGCCACCAAGTCGAGAGCTTGCCCAAACCTGGCAGGGACGCACCCATTTTGAGCTTGTAATCGGGAATCAGATCGGTTGGAGAAACCACGCCCCAGAGCCCTGAAAAAATCAGAATACTTCGGGCCATTCTGCGCCGAGCCGAGGTTGACAGAGTCGGCAGTTCAAGGGCCTCGTACAGCACACCTGTATAGCGCTCGATTGCGGGCAAAGTCGGCGAGACCAACACGGAACGATTAGCCAAGGTTGCCGCAGCCAAAGCCTCCCCTTTGACTCCGAGAAGCTTTCCTCGCTCAGCGCCATTTCGGGCCATGGCGGTGTTCAAGGATTTGATTACGGCCATGCGAGGGTCAGCCCCGTGTGAGTCGTGGAACTGCATCGCCATACCCCCTGGCACCCATTCCGAGTCTTTACCACCGGTGGCCTTTCCCTCTGAGGGCGGTAAGAGAATGAGAGGCAACTTGGCAGGCACTGCATTGATGTTGGCAGAGCACGGGTACGAACATGCAACTCTGCCGACCCCAGATCGGCAAACCCTTCTGGTAAATTATTCTCATGACTCTGACTCTGAATGGGCCGGCAGCGGCACGAAGCCTTCGTGAAATCAGCCAAATCGAAGCGGCCGCTAGCGAATCCCAGCGAACAATGTCTGCACCGCTAGTAGATGCGCTGTGGGACAGCGGACTGTTGTCATTTTTGAATACTCCCGAGGCAGGGGGTTGCGAGCCAACATTTACAGAGGTCATCGAAACTTGGATTGAGATGGCAATCCAAGATGGCGCCTTGGGGTGGATTGGTATTGCCAACATGCCTTCGGCGATGGCCGCATCGGCTTACCTTCCAGAGGAAGGCTTTCAAGAGCTCTTCGGCAATCCCCTCGACCGGGTAACTGTTGGTGGGCAGTTCTTTCCGAACGGTTCCGGAGAATCCACAGGTGACGGCTACATGCTGTCGGGTTCGTGGAATTTCGGTTCCGGAACGGCTCACTCAAAGTACATAGCTTGCGGCTTCTTCCCCGTCATTAACGGCGAGGCCATCTTTGAACTTACCGAGATTCGTGCGGCGCTCGTCCCTAGAGAGCAAGTGCATTTCACAGACGGCTGGCATGTCCAAGGCCTGCGCGGAACTGGCAGCTACGACTACGCAGTGACCGAGGTTTTTGTTCCCGAATCCAGATGCTTTCCGTTATTCACCCGCCAGCCAGAGCGCGGCGGGAGCCCACTGTTTCGTATGGGCCTGATGCCGATCACTGCGGCCGGCCATGCTGCTTGGGCCCTTGGAGTCTCCAAGAGCATGCTTGATGATGTCGCCGATTTGGCACTCAAGAAGGCACGCATGTCAGACATGGAAACCTTGGCGCGTCGAAACACCTTCCAGCGTAATCTTGCTCACTTCACGGGGATGTGGCGAGCAGCTCGCGCCGGGGTGATCGAAACATTTGGGTCTGCCGAACAAGCGGTGGCTGCAGGCGAGGAACTCACCCCAAGAATGCGTGCCGACATGCGAGTGGCTGCCACCTATGCAACCGAGGCCTCACGAGAGGTCGGGCAGTGGGCACACCTAGCTGCGGGCACTACGGCAATCCGTGACGGTAGCCGCATGGAGCGAGCATTTCGCGACCTGTACACCGGGACGCAGCACGCATTCATCAGCGAGAAGACCTACATCGACGCGGCGCAGATTTGGCTGGGTCTAGAAGAAGACTTGCCCGGGATCTGAATCGGTTTTGGCACAGTTTCACGCCGTGCCCAACCCCAACGAGCTATCCAGTTTGGCTACCTCAACTCACTAACCACACGGTACCCGCCAAATTTGAAGTGCCCTCGGTTGGATTCGAACCAACGACCGACGGATTAGAAGTCCGTTGCTCTATCCATCTGAGCTACGAGGGCGGCCGACAAGAGCGAACTCTTGTTATGTGAGCGTTGATCTTGTCACGCCGAGCACACCTTGCGTCAACACCAACTACAAACCCGACACGGGAGTAGTGGGCAGGCCAATCCCAGCCTTCATGGTTTCCACCATCAGCTTGGCGCCCAGCGTCTTCAGGTGAACGGCGTCATAGGTCAGCCCTGGAAGGTTTGCTACAGCGGCCCAGTCGGCAAGAGCAATCAACGGGTCGCGAACAACAAGAGCGGCTAGCTGCTCGTTGACATAAGGGAAATACCAGTTGTACTTCTGTGCCTGAGCCAGCGCTGCTGGGGGAATAAGCGAAGGGTTCGGGTCTCGCAGCGTGACCCAGACGATTTTCTTCGCTCCCTTTTCCCGAAGTGTTGCTATGAGCGCGTCGGCCTCACGGTTGAACTGTGCTGCCCACGTATCGTACTGAGCTCGATCTTTTCCCCAGAGGGAGTTGTAACCAAGCGCAACCACAACCACTGATCCAACTGGTACTGAGTCTGCTGCTAGTTCGGCATTGGCTGCCTTGAGCATCAGTGCGGGACGACCACGAACATCTACCTGCCAATCGGGTAGAGCTGCGGGCAGGGTGTCCTTGACTCCAAGGCCAACCGAGTCTGTCAGCAGGGTGAGCGTCTTTGGCCAAGACGGGTCGAGTTTGATGCCGCTATGGGCAACGGCATTGCTCAGAACCGAACTCGGTGCAGAAGCAGTCGGTGCTGCTGGAGTCTGTGCTGCTGGAGTCGGTGCTGGAGTCGCCGGTGCTGCTGGAGTCTGTGGAGCAGCAGTCGGTGGCGCACTAGTTGGTGCGGCAGAAGGCGCATCTGCTGCAGCCACGGGTGTTGCATGCAAGCCTGTCGAAGAACTCAGCGCATAGGCACCTGTTACACCCAGACTCACGAGGAGAAGCGCACCTAGAGAAAGTCGAACACCTCGAGAACTGTTTCCAAGCACCATGCAAGGCTACAGACCAATGGCGCTGCGCGGCGAGTCACTCGCATGACGCTGAGAATCCCCCGGCTTCGACTATCGAGTCGAACCGTATATGATCATTCTCCTTGTCATGGTGGCCGTAGCTCAGCCCGGTTAGAGCGCCAGGTTGTGGTCCTGGAAGTCGGGGGTTCGAGTCCCCTCGGTCACCCCAAGGCCCGGCGGCCGACTGCACTTGTGCTCGAAGCCGCCGGGCAACTACAAAACTGTCCTGTCGATCCGGGTCGACAGGGCAACATGCGCCTCTAGCTCAATTGGCAGAGCATCGGACTCTTAATCCGCAGGTTCTGGGTTCAAGTCCCAGGGGGCGCACAACAAAAACACTGCAAACACGGGGTTCCGAGCAATCGGGGCCCCGCCGCAGTTTTCCTCATCCCACGCTTACCCCACGCGTTTGGAGCGGAAAATCGACACATACTGTCGATTTTCCGCTCCAGACGCGCATGATCACGAAGCCAACTTCTAGGGTTAGCTGAATGTCGCCCGCCCTGAGCACCCAAATAGCTTGGCGCCACAGGGCTGCTCTTTGCTTAGCGGCACTGCTAGTCCTCACTGGCGCATGCTCCACTGCCGAGCAGAGCAAGCCATCACAGTCCTCTGAGAGTTCGCAATCCCCCTCTAGCGAGCTGCAAGCGCCTGCGCCACCACAAGTACCCATTCTTGAGCGTGACGGAGATGCGTACCGAGTTCCCGATCCACTGCCAGCCGGCGCACCTGGAACGCTGCTTGCCGCTACCCCCAGCCGGATCAGCGAGACCTTCGAGGGAGCAACCAGAATTGAGTTGCTCTACTTGTCTGATAACCGCACTGACCAGCCAGTTGCCGTCAGCGGCACTCTGCTCATCCCATCAGGAGCTGCTCCCAAGGACGGGTGGCCGATTGTGTCCTGGGGGCACGGAACCACCGGGGTCGCTGATGTCTGTGCGCCTTCGACCACAGACAACTTGTTCTACAACGAATACGCGCAACAGGTTCGTTCACTTCTGAGCGCTGGATACGCAGTTGCGGCATCGGATTACATCGGACTAGCAACCCCCGGACCGCACACCTACAGCGTGGGTGTGGACTTGGGCAATGCCATGGCGGACATCGTTCCTGCAGCACGCGCTGCGAACACCACATTGTCAAAGACTTGGTTTGCGATCGGGCATTCCGAGGGTGGCCAAGCAGCACTGTTTGCAACCCGCTCCGCTAGCCGTCACCCCGATCTTCCACTTGCTGCAACCGTAGCGATTGCCCCAACAAGCTCTTTGGGAAGTGCGTTGCCAGCCATTATTTCAGGGGGACTCCCGGCAGACGTGGTCTACGGGCTCTATCTGCTTGTCGGCCTCTCAACTGTTGACCCATCGATCACGTTGGAACGCTTTAGCGGGCCAGCAACAGAACCGCACCTGGATCTGATTACGCAGTCGGGTTGTTTGCTCGAGGCCTTTGAGGAATTCGCCCCGACGAACGTTGACCAGGTGTTCAAGATTTCACCCGCCGAGATGGCAGAAATCTCTGAGCTTCTTGCAACGGTGGGGAACCCAGACCAAGAACCAACCGTTGGCCCACTGCTGTTAGTGCAAGGCGAGGATGACCAAGATATTCCCGCTGGCATAACCGAACTGCTAGCGGAGCATCTTGAGGAACTCGGGGTTGATGTGACGCTGCGGGTGTACCCCGAACTCGGCCATGACACGGTGCTCGGGCCGGCCACTTGCGAAACTCTGGATTGGCTTGCCGAGCACGGGGGGCCGAAACCCGAGGATTGCGTACCGGAGCCGACGGACATGTCCTAGCTATCCGGTGCCCGCAGACGAGTCATCGACAAATCTGACCTCGTAGAAACTGGGCCACAATTTTCCGGTGACGAGAAATCGGTCCGTACCGGGGATCTGGGCAAGCCCATTTGCCACATCAATTTTGGTTCCTGCAGCCGTTGCATCTTGCATTGCCTCGTCATGCAGGCCAGACATGTCCACCACTCCAGTCACCGTCCAACATTCGGGATCAATCTGGAGGATCTCATCGGTCTGATACCGGTTTGCCCAGACAGATTCGCCGTCCCACTCCAACTCATTCAGGCCACCGGTTGGGCCATTCAGGCGCTCCACTTGATGCCGACTAGTCACGGAGAAATCCTCCGCACTTCTTAGCGTCACATCGGCGGAACCGTCCGTCATAACAAAGTCAGCAGCCCCAAGTCGTGTCAGGCCCCACCCTTCCCCCCGATACTCGAAAGTACCGCTCGGGGTTGCCTCGCTCAGATTGGCCAGACTCTGAGCAGACCATCGATAGGCCGTTTCTTCTTTCCATGTGAGCTGAACGAGTTCGCCATTTAGGCCCTCTGCCAGACCTTCGCCAAATGCTCCGGCCGGTAAGGCCGCCTGACCAAGCACCTCACCAGTGGCGGGATTCAGGGCTCGCAGCTCCGACGCTCCATACAAACCAATGCTCTCATAGAGCGTGCCTTCGTGAATGAGCAGACCTTGGGTATAGGCATCAGTCTGATGGGGAATCTTGGCCACGACTTGCGGCACAAGCTTGGCTGGGGTCCCAAGTTCGCAGGTCCCATCATCACGCGCTTGCTCCGAGGCCGTGCTGCTGCCGCAGGCGCTCAGGGCAGCGGCTAGACCTAGCCCGAACAGGACCCTGAACAGACCAAGGTTTCTCAAGAGCTAATCCGGCTAGCGCTCATTCTTCTCAGGGTAGTCACCGTCTCGATGTGATGCGTCTGCGGGAACATGTCGACAATCTCTATCCTGAGCACCTCAAAGCCAGCAGCAACGAGCAGGCCCAGATCCCGACCAAGAGCCGCCGGATCGCAACTGACTAGCGCCACGCGTTCCGCCCCAGTAGCAACCACTGCTGCGACACCCGCAGTATTCAGCCCCGCCCTTGCCGGATCAGCAACGACAACATCTGCCGCGCTTGGCCGCCAGGTCTCGACCGAGCTAGCAACAATCTGTGTATCAAGGTCGAAAAGGTTGACTCGAGCATCCGCCACGGATGACTCAGAACGCTCAACAAGCACTGACCGCTGAGCATTCAACCCCGCAGTGAACAGGCCGACTCCCCCGTAGAGGTCCACTAGGCGGTCGCTAGCAGCGTCAAAGGGCGTCACTGCTCGGGCCACCGCCTGAATCAACGCCTCGGCACCATCAGGTCGAGCCTGAAAGAACGAGCGTGCCGAAATCCGAAACTGCTTGCCGGCTACCTGCTCATAGATCCAAGCCTGCTCGCCTTGAGCGAGTGCTTGCTGGGTTACGACGCGCACGTCCTCGGGAAGGCCAAACCTCTCGCCTGTTGCTACTTGAGTGTCCACAATCGCCATGCGCTGCGCAGTTCGAGCACCCACACGAAAGGTGACCTCGCTAGCCCCCACAAAGCGGCCCTGCTGAATGAGTTCGTCAATCAAGGGGTGCGCCACCATGCATGAAGAAATCTGATGAATCTGATGGCTATGGCGCTTTCGAAATCCGACTCTGCCGAGGTGTTCTGATTCGGTGATCGCCGCGCTCGTAGCCGTAGAGCCCTCCACTCCGCAGCGCAGGGTGGTTCGGTATTGCGTGGCTGGGAGTTCGCCTGCAAAAGAAATCGGCACACCCTCAAGACCAGAGATTCGGCGAAGCGCATCAGTAACAATCTCGGCCTTCAACCGAAGCTGCAACGCTTCCTCGGCATGTTGAAGGTCGCACCCTCCACAACCTGCAGCAACCTCTCTACAAGGAGCTTCTCGACGGCCTGCTGCGGGTTCAAGAACTGCTCGGACCTGCCCCCGGGCCATGCGCTTCGAAGATTCGGTGATCTGCACAAGGACACGATCAAATGGCAGAGCGCCTTCTACGAGAACTATTCGACCCGACTCTTCGTGCCCTAGCCCAAGCCCACCAGCAACTATCCGTTCAATCTGCAGTTCAATCTGTTGCTCAGGCTGTCGATCAGCCTGTCGCTCAGGCTGCAGCGGAGCCTGCTCCGATTGGTGGGGGGACACATCCTGCATCCACTAACCGTAGGTCGCTCAGACACGCAGGGAAGAAGTGTCGACTCCCATGGGTTCTGTTGCCACAGTGACGGGTTGCGCGATTAGGGTCATGAGTCGGCGGCGAGTTGACGCCGACCCTGATCGAGAAGGTGACCGAATTGAGCACGCGCCCCGTCCAAATTGCACCGTCGGTTCTTCCGGCAGATTTCTCTCGGCTTGGAGAGGAATGCATCAGCTTGGAAAAGGCCGGCGTTGACCGAATTCAGTGGGATGTGATGGACGGCGTGTTCGTCCCAAACCTGACCTTCGGACCCGATGTCATCCGCGCTTGTCGTCCACTCGTGGACGTCCCTTTTGAGGCTCACCTCATGGTGGTCAACCCCGACGAACTCGTCCACAAATACGTGGAGGCGGGCTGTGAAATTGTCATCGTCCATGCAGAGGCTTGCACGCACCTGCATCGAACGCTTTCAAACATTCGCGAACTCGGCGCCGGTCCAGCAGTGGCGCTCAACCCTGCTACACCTGCCTCGGCAGTCCGACACGTCATGGACCTTGTTGATCTGATTCTTGTCATGACAGTGAACCCCGGTTTCGGAGGCCAGGAGTACATCTCGACGATGGAGTCCAAGATCTCCGAGGTTGCCGAGATGATTCAACATACGGGCCGAGACATCGACCTTGAAGTAGATGGCGGCATTGGTCCGGCCACGGTAAGCGGTGCAGCAGCAGCGGGAGCAGACGTGCTCGTTGCGGGCAGTGCGCTCTATCGGGACCCTCAGGGCCTGTCCCACGCTGTCAGCGAGATCCGGGCCTTGGCAGAAGCGGCAAGATCTTAAAATCCAATGCAAAGTAGATCAGCAGCCTCACTGGTTCTGCTCGTGCTGAGCGTCATGCTGAGCACCTTGCTTGTGGCGTGTGGTGATGGTCAACCGGCCTTTTGCAGCCAGCTGTCCAAATCCGCTGACCTGAGTGGAATCGCGTCAGCTCTGCGATCTAGCGATTTGAGCAAAGCTAGCGACGAGGCCGCTCAACTCAGCGAACTCGCAGGCGAAGCCCCATCAGAGATTCGCGCCGATTTTGTAGCCGTTGCGGACTCCATGGTCGAGATCATCAACCTCATCTCGACTGAACGCGATGAAGGGCAGTCTGATCCAGGGCAGTTTGAACGAAGGCGCGAAGAGTTGAACACTCGTTTGGGTCAGATTGAGAGCCGAAGCCGTAGAATAAGGGTGTGGGCGTCAGAGCAGTGCGGCATCGACCTGGAGTAGCGCGACTCGCAGCAATTATTCTGCTGCTGGGAGGTGCGACGTTCGTAGTTACGAGTTGCCTCAGCAACTCCGACGCCGCCGAGTCGGCCGCTCTCATCAATAGCGAGCGGGGCAGTTCAGGACTTGGACTGCTCGCCCAAGATCCAACGCTGACGGCGAAGGCAGAAGCTTGGGCGGTCAAGATGGCTGCGGCCGGGAGAGCATCTCATTCCGACTTGAGCCAAGACAGCGGAAGCAACTGGACCAAAATTGCTGAAAATGTTGGCAGGGCGGGATCTGTGTCAGAAATGCACCGGCTATTCATGGATAGCTCGGAACATCGAACTGAAATCTTAAACAGCGGGTTCACCAGGTTTGGAATAGGCGTTGCTGTTGCAAACGGGCAGTACTTTGTGGTTCAAGTCTTTGTGAAGTGATCGGGCGATACTCGCCCAATTCACGCAGACTTGAACCTCCAGAGCAGTAGTTACTCAGATGCTTCGGGCGCCGAAATCTGCAGGCGACGCTGGATCACACTGTCGATAATTCCGTACTCTTTGGCCTGCTCTGCTGTGAACCAACGGTCCCGGTCCGAGTCAAGATTTACTTGCTCGGTGGTTTGGCCGGTGTGTTCAGCAATCAGGTCTGCCAAGAGGTGCTTGATGTACTTGAGTTGTTCTGCCTGAATAGCAATGTCTGTTGCTTGGCCCTGCATTCCGGCCGAAGGCTGGTGCATCATGATGCGAGCGTGTGGCAGCGCATAACGCTTGCCGGGGGCTCCAGCGCACAGCAGGAACTGCCCCATTGAAGCCCCGAGGCCCATGCAGATGGTGCCAACGTCTGGCGACACAAACTGCATGGTGTCGTAGATGGCCATGCCAGCGGTCACTGATCCACCAGGTGAGTTGATGTAGAGCCAGATGTCTTTCTTGTCGTCCTCAGCCTCGAGGTACAGCAACTGAGCAGTCAAGAAGTTGGCAACTTGATCGTTCACCTCTGACCCGAGGAAAACAATTCGGTTCTTGAGGAGGCGGGCGTAAATATCTGCGGAGGGCTCCATCCCGGAACCGCCCTGAGCCGTCGCCGGGTCGAGGAGGAAAGGGGGAACGGCTGAAGTATCTGACATTGGCATAGGCCTTGAGGATAACGCGCCCGGAGACCATCGTTGTGCCGCCTAGTGGGTTCATCCCTCTCGCAGGGGCAACTAGTGTGTGGCTCTCGTGCGGACGTGGCGGAATTGGCAGACGCGCTGGGTTTAGGTCCCAGTGCCCTAAAGGGCGTGGGGGTTCAAGTCCCCCCGTCCGCACCATTGTGATGTCGCGAGACATCGGCAAGGACCGAACCTGCAGGGTTCGGTCCCTCACCCCCTAACCTGAATCATTGGCGCCGGTAAGCGACGGATTCCGTAGCTTACCGGCGCCAATGCGGCAGACCGGACTCAGCTCTTCTGGTTTGCGATCTGCTCGAGCAGCGCAACCATCTTCTCTTCATTGGTGAGTTCGATGTCTTCATCGCCACCCTTTGATCGGCGCTCTGCCAACTTGTTCATGGGCACGACTACTACAAAGTAAACAGCTGCGGCTACCAACACGAAGTTCAACAACGCTGTTATGAACCGCCCGTAGAAGACAACGCCCGACCCGACGCTCAGCGTGAGGTCATTGAAGTTCGGCGAGCCAAACACGGCACCGATAAAGGCCATCAGTACATCGTCCACGAAGGACTTCACTACCGCCCCGAAAGCCACGCCAATAACAAGTCCTACTGCTAGGTCAATGACATTGCCCCGCATGATGAACTCTTTAAATCCCTTTAACACGACTGCTCCTCGATGATCTTCCTGACCGTTTGGTCACTTTTTTTAGAATCTACATGTCCAAGGCATGGATTCGCTCCCCCGGGGTGAACTCCACCGGAATGTGCTTGATGCCGCCGATGAAGTTTGACCGCAGTCGCTCAACTGGGCCGGCAACTCGCATATCTGGGGTTCGGTTCACGAGCTGGTTAAACAACAGCCGAAGCTCGAGCTTGGCCAGGTTTGCACCGAGACAGTAATGAGCACCACCACCGCCAAAGGCCACGTGATCATTCGGGCTTCTCGTGATGTCGAACGTGAAGGGATCCTCGAAGGCCTCTTCGTCGCGGTTACCCGATACGTGCCACATGGCGATCTTGTCCCCAGCTCGAATCTGCTTTCCGCGGAGTTCAAAGTCGCGTGTGGCCTGCCTGCGGAAATACAGCACCGGCGAGGACCAGCGCAGCACCTCTTCTACTGCAGAGGCCATGAGCTCTGGATGCTCCCGGAGCTTTGCAAACTGCTCGGGGTAGGTCATGAACGCATACATCCCGTGCGCTGTTGCGTTACGAGTGGTCTCGTTGCCCGCTACTGCTAGCAACAAGATGAAGAGCTCAAACTCCTCTGAAGTCAACTTGTCGCCATTAATTTCGGCGTTGATGAGCTTGGTCACAACGTCGTCACGAGGGTCAGTCCGGCGGGCTTCACCGAGGGCGCTTGCGAACATATACAACTCAGTCGCCGCTACGAGCGCGTCTGCTTTGTCCTCGGGATCTTGGTTGTATTCGGGGTCATCAGATCCAACTAAGCGGTTGGACCAATCAAAGATCAGGTGCCGCTCTTCCTGAGGCACACCCATGATGTCGGCGATTGCCTGCAAGGGAAGTTCTGCGGCGAGCTCAGTGACAAACTCGCATTCGCCACGCTCAATCACCGAGTCCACCAGCAGCTCAGCGCGGTACTCGAGGTGAGCTTCGATCAACCCGATCATTCTGGGAGTGAACCCCTTGTTCACCAGCAATCTGTAGCGGGTATGGCGTGGCGGGTCAGTCATCACCATGATCTTGCCTCGCATGTCCATCCCCTCGTCCAGAGTGGATGATTCCAGCAGCGTGATGCCGCCGGCTTCGGCGCTAAACCCATCTGTATCTCGATTGACCAGCTGCACGTCGGCATGTTTGGTGATCGACCAGAACCCAGGCCCGTCGGGTTCGGGAGTCCAGTGAACGGGGTCCTCGGCTCGAAGCACAGTGAACATTTCGTGGTGCTCTTCACGCGCAAAGCGATCCAAGTCCAGCAGGTCTACGTCTTCGAGTTTCATCTGGGGTTCAACCTCTGCAGCTAAGTATGTGTTGGTGGCGACAGAGTAGCCAAAGAACACGCTCAAGGGTTCTCGAATCTCGGGGCCACAGAACTGACTGTTTTCCCCGGCAAGTTCTGCAAGGGAGTACATTCGCTATCCGTGTCGCTTCCCTCAAACTCAGCTGACCCCGAAGCCCCTGCGGGCCCCCGGCAAATTCCTGTCTTGGCAGTTGCAGCATTGGGTTTCATTGCAGTCTCGGCAGTCCTGCTCCTGCTTGGCAGGCTAGCTATTGACCATCAGATAGCAATTGGCCGACAAGAGTTCGAGCCCGGGATCGGTTGGTTCGGGCAGTGGGTCAGGTGGGATGGCAACTGGTATTACCGCATTGCTCACAACGGCTACAGCTTTACCGCTGGTCAGCAGCGAGCCGTTGCTTTTTGGCCTTCCTACCCGATGTCAATTCGTGGGCTCGCCCTGCTCACTAACGATGAGTACGACGCAGGACTCATCATCACCTGGCTCAGTGGGTTTGCGACCATCACTCTGCTGGCGCGATGGTGCCAAGATCGCATGACTCGCATGGCCTCAATCGCCGCCGTCATCACCCTGCTGCTCTTCCCCTATGCCTGGTACATGCAGTGGTCGGTATACGGCGATGCCTTATTTGCAGCATGTGCAATCGGCGCATTCATGCTTCTCGAGCGAGACAAGACTGTGCTCGCTGGACTGCTTGGCGCCTTTGCAGCGGCGGGTCGCCCGATGGGTCTAGCCGTTGTTGCCGGACTCTTGGTCCTCGCCCTTGAACGCCGTGAAGCCTTTCTGCCAATGCTGGCAAGATCCGACACTCAAGGCCGATCCGACTCGCCGGGCGCGAGCACATCTACAAGCATCGAACCCCACTGGCGGCGAGCTCTGCTGTGGCTGCATTTCCCCCGATCTATTCAATTCCGAAAGCTCAAGCCCAAAGACGCGGGCGTTCTCCTCTCCCTACTCGGACCGCTGATGTACATGGGATTTTTGTGGCAGACCGAGGGCACCCCCTTTGCTTTTGCCGATGCCGAGAGTGCACCCGGCTGGGATCACAAGCCCGGCCCAGCCACTTGGTTCAAGCTCAACGTGGTCGCCGGATTGAGAGAGGTCGGGCTGACTCGCGAGACCGGCGGAATGTTGCTGCACGGCTTCCTTGCCGTCGGCGCTGTTTTGCTTGTACCCAAAGTGATCCGCCGTTTTGGTTGGGGCTACGGAGCGTTCTGCATTGTGCTCATTGGCATCCCTGTTATCTCGAGCAAGGATTTCTACGGCCTAGGACGCTATTTAATTCCAGCGTTTCCAGTGGTGGCCGTCGCTGGCGAGTGGCTGAGTAAGCGACCCGTCTGGCTACGAGCGGGGGTCTGGACAACAAGCGGCACGATGCTGGCGTTCCTCGGCTACTCCTATGCCAGAGGCATGTATCTGGCCTGAGCAATCTTGAGTCAGCCAGCTCAGTCAGTCCAGCCAGCTCAGTCAGTGCTTCGCAACACCCGTCCGGCGAGCGCACCGGTATGGACGCCATGGTCCATGAATGGCTGCCCGTTCACAATGGTGTGATCAATGCCGCGTGCCCGCTGCACAAACCGCGGCACTCCCCCGGGGAAATCATGAACAATCTCGGGGACTTCAAGTGCCAATCCATCTAGGTCAATCACATTCAGATCAGCGAAGGCACCCTCTGCAACTACCCCGCGATCGCGATAGCCAATAAACGAAGCGGTATCCGAGGTCAAACGACGAATGCCCTCTTCTAGGCTCATGACCTGCTCATCGCGAACCCAGTGCGACAGGAAATACGTGGGCTGTGAAGCATCCATAATCTGAGTGGCATGAGCACCTGCATCGGCCAACCCCATAATGCTTACAGGCGATAAGACCATCTCTCGGATCGCGTCTTCTTGCTCGTTCATCACAGGCCAATTCACAATGGCTGCACCATCGGATCGGTCCATGGCATCGAGGTACGCCTCGACTGGCGTGACACCTGTTCGGCGCGCAATTCCTGCAAGGGAATCCTCTTCGCTGTACACATATTGAGCACTGCCATCAGCTGACATCAAGAACATGATCTCGAACGGGTCCACCGATTTGGAACTGCCCTCTTCGATCAAACGTGCCCTCCGTTGGGGATCGCGAATGCCCGCTAGGCGCCCAGCCAAATCCAAACCAACAAGCTGTTGAAAGCTTGGTAGGTCATCAATGAGCGTGTTCGCTGCGAAGCTAAACAACACGCCAACGCTGCGAGGTGTGATCTGTGGTCGCAGTTGAGCGCCCGTGGCGTTTGCCTGTGTGGCGAGTTCTAGCACCTCACGGTAATGGTTCCCGAGCGAACGAATCTGCTGCAGGTTGAAGCTAAACGGCCGGCCCAACACACGGCTGATCTCGGCCATCCAAGCGAGTTCCTCTGCCACACGCGAACCTGGACTGTTTTCAAAGTTGTAGCGCGGCGCACTCTCAAGCACCCCTCGCCCGAGCGTTTTCAACGATGCTGCAATCGCAAAGAACTCTGAAGGGTCAGACCACGTGCCTGGCACGTTGCGTCCGTCACGCACTCGATGAAACAGGCTGCGAGAGATTGAGTAGCCAAATGCTCCAGCCCGCATTGCAGATTCAACTTCGGCTGCCATCTCCTGCAGTTGTTGTTCTGTGGCTTGGAAATCCGGCTCGCAAGCAGCCTCGCCCGCGACGTAAAAGCGCACCGCAACGTCGCCTACATAACCACCAGCGTTGAGCCCCAGCGGAAAGCTCGAGATCGTGTCGAGGTACTCGCCGTAGCTCTCCCAATCCCAAGGCAGCCCAGCCAGAATGCAAGAAGCTGGAATGTCCTCCACTGACTCCATAGCGGTGGCCAAGAGCTCCGCCTGACCAGGTCGAACTGGAGCAAAAGTCATGCCGCAATTGCCCATCACTACCGAGGTCACGCCGTGCCAACAAGAAGATGACATCGTTGGGTCCCACCCGATCTGGGCATCCAGATGCGAGTGCAGGTCAACAAAGCCTGGAGTCACCAATCGGTCAGTAGCATCGATCACTCGGCCGGCATCGCTCAGGTCCGCCGATGTGAGTTCGCCGATTTTCGTAATTCGATCTCCGTCAATGGCGACATCTGCGCGACGAGCTGCAGCTCCTGTCCCGTCGACCACGGTTCCACCTGTAATGACCACATCATGCGACATGTCCGCATCCCCTTGTCTGTATGAATCAGTGAGCGGCGCCAACAGAGACTCCCCAGAGAAACAGTATTGCAGTCGGTACCGTTTGGGTCAGCACTGTTGGGATCAGCACAGCTTCTGTCAGTCCTGTTGCAGTCAGTATTGTTAGATTAAATGGGACCAACAGCAGTTCTTCTTCTTTCTTGCCCGGACCAGCCTGGGGTGGTGGCCTCGGTCTCCGATTTCGTCTGGCGTAACGGCGGCAACATCATCCACGCCGAACAACACACCGACCTGAGTCAAGCTGGGGCAGATCAACCGGATCTCTTTTTCCAACGCGTTGAGTTCGAGCTCACTGGGTTTGCTGTGCAGCGGCAGGATTTGGCCGAGGCATTCCAACCCGTTGCAGATCAGTTCGACATGGACGTGCTCATTCGGTGCTCTGATGAGCTCCCTCGTCTGGCAGTGCTGGCCTCAAAGGCCCCTCATTGCCTGATCGACCTGCTCTCGCGCTGGCATATGGGCGAGCTCGCAGCCGAGCTTGTGCTCGTGGCTTCAAATCACCCAGACCATCGGGAGCTATGCGAGTTTTTTGGAGTGCCGTTTCATGAGCTGCCAGTTGGGGATTCGCCAGCCGAACAAGACCAGCAAATGCAAGACCTTCTCAAGTCCAAGAGCATCGAACAGATTGTTCTTGCTCGCTACATGCGTGTCCTGTCACCCGAGTTTGTGGAGCAATGGCCAAACCGCATCATCAACATTCATCACTCGTTCCTGCCAGCTTTCGTGGGAGCAAACCCCTGCCGTCAGGCTCTAGAGCGAGGAGTCAAAGTGATCGGTGCCACTGCGCACTTTGTGACTGCCGACCTTGATAAGGGGCCGATCATTGCTCAGGATGTGGCGCCGGTTAGCCACCGAGACGGCGTGAGCGAACTGACTCGCAAAGGTCGAGACCTAGAGGTCGTCGTCCTAGCGCGAGCACTCGAGGCGTACCTCGACCACCGGGTGCTGCCATATGGCAATCGCACCGTGGTCTTCCACTGACTCGCACTCCGAGAAGCCCGGCCGTGCTGCAGACGGTGTGAGCTGAGCCGAGCAGGTAGTGAGCTGGGCCGAGCTGAGGTGAGCTGAGCCGAGCAGGTTGTGAGCTGCGCTGGGCTGAGCTGAGCGGGTTGTGAGCTGAGCGGGTTGTGAGCTGAGCTTGCGGCAGACTGATCAGATGCCCGAGGGTCACACCATTCACCGGCTCGCTCGGCAAGTCAACGCTTCACTCGCAGGGAACCCCGTTCAGGCATCCTCGCCACAGGGGCGTTTCGCAGAGGGTGCCGAGCGTCTCGATGAACTCACTCTGCTGAGCGCACAGGCTTGGGGAAAGTACTTGTTCTGCGAGTTTGACTCGGGTGATGTCCTGCACGTGCACCTTGGTCTGATCGGCAAATTTCGATCTCGAAAGGCTCCGATCCCCGACCCCGTTGGGCAGGTCCGGCTGCGCCTGCAGAACGAAGCCATTGCTTGGGATCTTTCGGGCCCCACTCGTTGTGAACTCATGAGTCCAAGCGAGCAAGAGCAAATTGTCGCCCGGCTTGGGGCAGATCCGCTGCGCTCCGATGCCGATGTCCCGGCGGCTCAAGCCAAGTTCGCCGCATCTCGACAAGCTGTGGGCGCTCTCGTTCTTGACCAATCAGTCATCGCAGGAATCGGAAATGTCTACCGGGCGGAACTGCTCTTTCTGTGCGGGATTCACCCAGCAAGGCCTTCGAACAGCGTGACCGAGGATGAGTTCGCTCTGCTCTGGTCGGAGACCGTGCGTCTGTTGCGTATCGGCGAGCGCATGGGCCGCATTGTCACAACCGACCCGGCTGAGATCGGCGCTACTCGATCACGCATGAAATCCGAGAATCGCTTGTACGCCTATCACCGAAAGATCTGTAAGCGCTGCGGTTCGGGCATCGAAGTACTCAAAATTGGCGGAAGGCCTATCTGGTTCTGCCCAAGCTGTCAGCCCGCATAGACGCGTCTGGAGCGGTTTTTCGACAGTATGTGTCGAAAAACCGCTCCAGACGCGATACCAGAAGCGATGCGGGGCGCGCTCCCCGCTGACACTTCCCCTGTAATCCGATTGACTTCCGCTGTCATGACCGAGGCCCAGATCAACAGGTTCGCTGCCCTGCATCATGGGCTCATCAACCGCGAGAGCGCTCGAAGATTGGGCCTAACTGACCGCCAGATTGCGTACCGCGTTGCACAGGGCAGGTTGATCAGACTTTCGCCGCAGGTTTTTGCAGTTGCAGGGTCAGTCAAGACTCCCAGCCGCGCGCTCCTCGGTGCAGCCTGGCAAACAGGTGGTGTTGCTTCCCACGTGAGCGCCGCCTGGCTGCTCGGACTACGCGACTTGGCCCCCGCTCGCCCACACATCAGCACTTCCCGGAGTGGTGGCCGCTCGGATAAGGGCATCCAGCTCTACCAAAGCCGCGACCTCTACTCGGCGCACATCACGACGGTACAGAAAGTACCCGCCACTGACGCAACTCGAACGATTCTTGACTTGGCAGGGCATGTCTCTCCTACCGAACTGCAGGTCCTCTTTGACCGGGCATCACGCATGCGCCTGACTGACACTGATCGACTCATGGATTATTTCCTGCAAATCTCACGCCCCGGGCGACCCGGAGCCGCAGCAGCAAGGCGCTTCCTGCAACGTCTGAACCAAGACCTTGCGCTAGCAGAAAGCGATCTAGAGACTCGCCTGCTGCTGACCATACGCAAGGCCGGGCTTCCCTCACCTATTGCCCAGCACCGGGTGACTGCGAATGGCCATCACTACCGAATTGACCTGTGCTATCCCGACTGCATGCTGGCAATTGAAGGTGACGGGTTTAGCTTTCATGGCGGTAGGCAGGCATTTGAGAGCGATCGAGTCCGCCAAAATGACTTGGTGCTTGCTGGATGGCGAGTCCTGCGGTTTACCTGGAGGCAGATCTGTTACCTGCCCGACTGGGTGGTGGGGCAGATTCGATCTGCACTTGGTCTGGCTAACTAATCGCATAGACGCGTTTGGAGCGGTTTTTCGACAGTATGTGTCGAAAAACCGCTCCAGACGCGATACCGGGGCGACCAAGTCCTCAGCGCGCCAACTGCGCTGCAAGGTTTCGCAGGGCCTCGCCGCGATGCGAGATCGACTGCTTCTCATCTGGCGACATCTGAGCAAAGGTCCGGCCATCGCCAAGGTCCGGAACAAACACGGGGTCGTAGCCAAAGCCTGCCGACCCCGCCGGCTGCCCGCAGATTCTGCCAGTAACCGAACCCAGAGCACAGAGCTCAAAACCATCGGGCCAGCGCAGCACAATCGCGCAGCGAAACTGCGCAGCCCGACTGACTGGGTGTGCAGGATCTGCCAGGTCAGCAAGCCGATCTAACTCGCTCAGCAACTTCTGCAGGTTTGCCTGATCGCTTGAACCCTCCCCCGCATAGCGGGCTGAGTACACACCCGGTGCTCCGGCAAGTGCATCGACGGTTAAGCCTGAGTCATCAGCAATGGCAACCTCAGCAGTTGCTAGGGCTAGTGCCGTCGCTTTGAGTCGGGCGTTGCCTACAAAGCTGTCGGCATTCTCGATCACATCTGCAACTGAATTCGGGCGCGGCAACAGTTCAACTGGTGACCCGTCAGGTGCAGTGATGCCAAGACCCAAGAACGTTGCCGAAAGCTCTGCAACTTTCTTTGGATTCGCAGAGGCCAACACCACCCTGCTCGGAACGGCGTGATCCACCATGAACTGTGGTCGGGTCAGCGACCGAAATTGCGAGGGGAAGGAGGGACCGAGATGTACTCACGCTGCAGGTTGTGAATCTGGCGAATGCCACCCTCGGCAAGCCCGAGCAGCGAATCAAGTTCGTCACGGCTAAAGGGCGCACCTTCGGCTGTTCCTTGGACCTCGACAAACAAGCCCTTGCCCGTCATCACCACGTTCATATCGGTCTCGGCTGTGGAATCCTCGACATAGGGAAGATCTAAACATGCTTCCCCGCCGACAATCCCGACTGAGATCGCTGCGAGTTCATCAATGAGTGGCACCGAGTTGAGCAATCCGGCCTGCACCATGCGGGTCATGCAATCGTGCAGAGCAAGATACGCACCAGAAATTGCTGCGGTGCGAGTTCCACCATCAGCCTGCAGAACATCGCAGTCAAGCAGAATTTGCCGCTCGCCGAGGGCCTTCATGTCAACCACTGACCGCAGGGCTCGGCCGATCAAACGCTGAATTTCTTGGGTGCGACCTTTCGGACCCTTTGTCTCACGGCGGATTCGTTCAGGTGAGGCTCCGGGCAGCATCGAGTACTCCGCAGTCACCCAACCCTTGCCGCTGTTACGCATCCATCGGGGTACGTCCTCGTCCAACATTGCGGTACATAGCACTTTGGTCTCGCCGAAGGTGACGAGTACCGAACCTTGTGCATAGGCGGTGAAGTCCCGCTCAAAGCTATGCGGGCGGAGTTCGTCTAGTGCGCGGCCATCTGGTCTCAAGGGAATCTCGTTTCTAGTTCTGTGGGGAACTGCCGGAAGACTCTAACTGAGTTCGAGCACTGCCTTGCGAAAGCTTGCCGATCGATCCTGCCAATTTCCAGCGGCCCGAGGAGTGGGTGCTGCGGGCGAGAACAGCAGAATTCCGCCGGCCGAGTCCTGAGCGAGCAGGGCAGCCACACCAATCTGCACTGCCTCTTCCACACTCTCGGCTGATGCAGTCACCTCAAGGCCAGAGCGATCAGCTAGTGATGCGCCATTCTCTGGAACGGTGACCGTGAGCAACTGCCTAGGCGCCCACTGCGCTGCCTCTTCGGCTAGTGGACGAGCTGCCACACCGCGTTCAGTCCCACCGAGAATCAGCACCGTCGGAACCGCTAGCTGGCGGGCCCAGGCTAGGCCAGCGGCCGTGGCCGATGGATTCGATGCGAGCGCATCATCTACAAATTTGATTGCCGCAGCGGGACTCTCGGCGCTCGGGCCAGGGCACTCATCAAGACGACCGGGCATGGAGCGCGCCGCACCGGCAAGTATCTGCTGCTCGGTCATGCGACCACCGCCAAGTTGGAACACCACCTCCGCGGCCAATGCTGCATTCTGAACTCGCTGTTGCGGCAGGGCTGCGGCGCTGTGCGGTGGGACAACAACGACCGAGTCGAATGGCGCAGTCGCAGCAAGAGCCTTTGGGCTGTCAGCAGAGACAATGATGACCTTGGCAGCGCTGCCGTTGTTGCTCAGCACTCGCAACTTGTCTGCGTGATAGCGCTCTACTCCGCCGTGCCAATCAAGGTGATCCTCGGTGAGCGAAGTCAGCACTGCAATAGCAGGAACATGCTGCAAGTCCGCTGCCTGATAGCTAGAAATCTCGAGTACCAGAATCGGCGCAGCTGAATCCCAGGCCGAAGAAAACACTGGGATCCCTATGTTGCCCGCTAGCCCAACCCTGAGTCCCGCCTCGGTAGCAAAGTGACCGATCAAGTCGGTGGTAGTTGTCTTTCCCTTGGTTCCAGTTACGGCAACCACGCGTTGCGAAGGATCAAGCGAACCCACCCACAGGTCGAGCGGAGTGGTCATCAGTGCACCGCGTTCCATTGCGCTTACAAGCTGCGGCAAATACTTGGGAAACCCTGGGGAACGCACAAAGACCTGGGCTGTCTCGACAGCTTCATCAATGCTGATCAGCGGCAAGTGCTCAGCAGTTGGATGAATGGTCGATCCGCCATGAAGTTCGCTCTGCAATCCACTGTGAGCACTGGCCCGCGACCCCATCTCGGAGCCTTGAGTTGCGGCCTCGTCCACTAGGGAAATCTCGGCGGGATGTGCCGCCAGAATCGCCCCGAGCGCTGCTTGCATATCGGTGCCCATGCCGAGCAGAACCACCCGCTGCTGAGTCAGATCATCAAGTTTCATGAGCTCAATCCATTCGCTTCTTGGTGTGTCATGCGCCAATCGCTCGTTGCTAGTCGGGTCGCAAGATTCGCCTCGCAACCCGATGCCACCTAGCGCTCTAAACCGGCGATCATCTGTTGGTACTCCGGCGGCAAACCTTCTACCGAGTCGATCTGTAAGAACTGAGCTGGCAGAGCCCCAACCTCGGCCAGTACCTGAGCGGCCTCGGCTTGGAGTTGCTTGGGAATGAGCTGAGACTTCCACTCCGGCAACTCCGCTAGCAGCGCAACTGCGGCTGCGGATTCGTGTCGCTCCCCGACACAGTCGAACGGTTTCTCCGCTGACCAGAGTTCTCGGACAGGGTCCAGATGATCTGGCTCATCAAGTAGGTCTCGACCAAACAGCGCTCGCACCTGATCGGGGCTCAGAGATGGGGCAAGCATGAGGGCAGTGAACAGGCACTTTGCACAGTCTCCGCATGAGCGTTGTGTGCGACTGGATTCATTTTCATTCCAAAGCGTGAACGCTCGATTGCAAGAAACGATGTCAGATGCCAGGCCTCGCTGAGCAACACTGCGGCCGATTGCAAGCTCGGTCATGGGCCTCAGCAACGACAAGTAGCGGACCCCAATCGGGTCGAACACTGCTCGCAGGAGTTGCTCTGCCTCGGCCGATTTTGAGTACTGATGATTCACTTCAATTTCTGGCAGGCCAGCCTCTGCGGGGATCACCAGACTGGGCTCAGAAGCGGAACGCTCCAAGCCCATGAGCACGTCGCGGCGGTCGATCAGCACGGCAAGCGCTACGGCGATTGCAGAGTTGATTGCCGTCACCGGTACGTGCCCGTTGAGCGCACCAGCAGCTACAAACTCTCGCAACTGTGGATCAAGTGTGCGCTGAACGCTCAACAACGGTCGCCCAAGATGCTCTGCCAGATGTTGATGGGCACCCTTTGGGTTGACCGCCATGAGCACACCGTCAGGTACGAGATCAGCAACGAGCGCCGAATCCTTGCCCCCGCCAACCGGAATCAACGCCCCGTCTCGAACCGTCGGTGAGTCGACTGTCAGCACGGGGGCGATGCCCGGGCGTTCAACTAAGTCCACTGGAAGCGGGACGGGCAGATTGTTTCGATAAGCAAATTCGCGCAGACCCTCGTCATACATTGCGAGCAATAAGGCACGCTCGGCGGCGTTCAGAGCGGGAGCTTCAATCTGGGTTGGGGCAATCGACTTGTAGTAGGAGACGCCTGCGATCAGCAGTAGAACTCGTACGGCCCGGCTGAAATCTTCAAAGCCGACCTGGCCCTCTTGTGGAAGGTCACGGTCAAACTCAATGACTTCGGTGAACTCCTGCGTGCTGCCAAACCCATAGTGCAATCGGAGCACAGGTCCGTCCACGCTGCTGTGGCTGATGATGAAGGGCCTTGAGGGTTGCTGCTCGCTCATAGAAATTCCCTACCGGCAAGAGAAGACACCGGAACAGTCTGCCCCCAAGGGGTCAAGCAAGTAATGGACTGCGCACCGAGTAAGTCTGCGAGTGTCAGGCTCTGCTCTTGCGCTCCGCTTGATTCGATCTGCGCGCTTCTGCACGCCGAGTGAATGGCTCCGTCTTGAAGCGGGGGCGTCAGGATCGTTGCGTTACTCATCCGAACAAAGACACTGTGCTGGTCGATGCAAGCAACATTGCCTTCCAGATTTAGCCACAGAGTTGCGTCAGTCTGCTCACTTTGAACTCTGCCCGCTATCAATTCGGTGTCCTGAGACAGCAGAAGTCTGGCTGCAGCGCTGCTCTGATTGCGCCGATGCGAAGCCAGAGATACTCGCAGTCCAGCCGGAGAATCCGGAGAAAGAACCCGAGGTGGCGTGAACCCAGCGAGGTGCATAAACCAGTCTGAAGCCGGGGGGGCTGCCTTATGGCTGTTGGCGCTGGGGATAAGTGCAGCCGACAGATATGGCTGCTGCCCAGAGCCGTCCTGTGCAGACCTGTCCCACTCAGAGCCGTCCTGCTCAGAACCTTCCTGTGCAGAGCCTTCCTGTGCAGAGCCCGGGAGCGCCGCAGCAATTTGTGATGCTGCCAGAGCAGGGTCAAAGCCCGTGTACCCAAGGGTCTGCGCCGCCTCGCTCAGGACTTGAACATGCGCCTGAACCGTTTGCGCCACTCGATCTACTGCCCGCTCAGGGTCGGCGTTGATGTACACAACTGGCGAGATCCCAAGCAGTAGCCCAAGGCGGGCTTCGGTGTCTTGGCTCAGCAAGTCCGAGTCCAAGATCTTGCCGTCAAGCCAAAACACTGGTGGCGATGTCTGGGAACTCTGAGTTGATGACGCCATGTGTCAGGTCCAGTCTCGGTGCTGCAATCAAGCTTGTCAGCAGAGCAAGGATTGTACTTCGCAGGAGTCGGCCGGATTAGAAGTAGATGACCTTCTCTGCGTTTGCAGTCGCCTCATCCAAGTCGAGCGTCCAAGCTCCGGTCGAGAGGTACTTCCATCCATAATCGCAGACGATAAAGACAATGACTCCCGACTCAATTTTCTGAGCCACCTTGCATGCGCCGGCCAGGGCTGCACCGGCTGAAATGCCAGAGAAGACTCCGGCGTCGGCCAACTTGCGTGTGAACTCGAGTGACTCACGTGGCCGCACAATGGACTTGCCGTCCAACAGGTCGTACCCGCCCCACTTGTCGAATACGGGTGGGATATAACCATCTTCGAGCGAGCGAAGCCCCTCTACTTTTTCACCCGTAGGAGGCTCAACAGCCAGAATCTTTATCGCGGGATTGTGCTCCTTTAAGAAGGTACCCACTCCCATCAGCGTTCCAGAGGTGCCTAGTCCAGCAACAAAGTGGGTGATGTCTGGAACGTCTCGCAGGATTTCTGGCCCGGTTGTTTTGTAGTGCGCCCGGGGGTTTGCCTCGTTTGCGTACTGATACAAGAAGATCCACTCGGGGTGCTCCTCAGCCAATTCGATTGCCCTACGGACTGCACCGTTTGAGCCTTCTTCGCCTGGGGAGTCGATGATCTCGGCCCCATAGACTTCGAGCAGTTGACGGCGTTCGATAGACACATTGCCCGGCAAAACAATCTTGAGGTGATAGCCCCTGATGCGGCAAATCATGGCCATTGCAATGCCGGTGTTGCCCGAAGAGGGCTCAAGGATGGTGCATCCGGGGGTGATGCGCCCTTCGGCCTCGGCCTCGGTAATCATCGAAAGCGCAATGCGGTCTTTGACCGAGCCTGCAGGGTTCTGCCCTTCCATCTTGCCCAAAATTCGCACGTTGGGATTGGGGCTGAGTTGGCTCAAGTCCACAATCGGCGTGTTGCCAATCATCTCGAGCACGGAGTTGTAGACAGTCATGGGTTGGCTCGGAGTGCAGTCATAATCCTGACCTGAATGCTAGGGAATTCCTGGGTCGAGAACCATTCGGGGGGCTGTGACATCTGAGAGATGAACCGAGCAGGTGCAATTTGGCGGCTCATGGCGCCAACCTCACCTGCTCCTCAGTGATTGTGCCATCCACAATCCGGTACGACCGAAGCGAGGGCAGGTCATCTCGAAGGGACACGATCACGTAGTGCCAGTCAGGGTCGGGCGCCTGAGCCACATCGGTCGGAGACGGGTATGCGTCCGTATGCGTATGGGAATGCATGACTCCCAGAATCTGCCAACCGTTCGCCTCGGCGTCTCGGTCTGCTTGCAAGAACGCCTTGCCCGGAACCGTGTACAGCTTGGAACTCTGCGCTTCGTTCACGCATGGATAGAACCGCAACACTTGTGACTCGGCGCTGATCTGGCCCTCGGCGCTTTGCGCTGCAGTGGCGCTTTGCGCTGCAGCGGCTGGGACTGGTGCTGGTGCTGTGGCTGGTGCTGTGGCTGGTATTCCCGCGAAAAGCCCGCAAGCTTCAAGCGGCATCCCATCGAGTGCGTGGGCGATCATCTGAACATGGATTTCTGGGGTCAAGCTCAGCACGCTGCCAAAGCTAGTGCGGCCGTCTGGGTTTCGGTTTCATCTGGACTTCGCGTCTGGAGCGCTTTTTCGACACATAGTGTCGATTTTCCGCTCCGGACGCGCTTCGGAGATCAGTAGTAACCTTGCCGGTTCTGTGAAGCAGACCGGTATTCAGGTGATCGCCACCAATCGGCAGGCTCGTCATCGCTACGTTCTGACCGACACCTACGAGGCCGGCATTGTTCTGACCGGTAGCGAGGTCAAGTCGTTGCGGGAGGCGAAAGTGCAGCTCACCGACGCGTGGGCCTCGATCGACGCGGGCGAGGCCTGGATGCATGGCATGCACATCGCTGCTTACTCACACTCGCAACTGCATAGCGGTCACTTCGCAGTGCGTGATCGCAAGCTTTTGTTGCATCGCAATCAGATTGACCGCATCGGCATGAAGCTGAAGGTGGAGCGGCTCTCGCTTGTGCCGACCAAGCTGTACTTCCTTGACGGCAAGGTGAAAGTTGAGCTCGCAGTCGGTAAGGGCAAGAACGTGGGCGATAAGCGAGAAGACATCAAGCGGCGAGACTCTGAGCGCGATGCTGCACGAGACATCGCGAATGCCCGGCGGCGATCTGACTGACTTCTGTTCCTGCTCTCTCTCGCTCAGAGGTCAAACTTCCGCCGTGCTGATAAAGCAGTGGCCGACTGGCTGACCGACCCGGTACTCTGTAAGTGCTGATAGCAGAGAGGTAAGGCAAAGAGTTATGTAGCGATGCAGCACAGCACAGCACTAACACAGCAATAACGCAGTACAGCAATGCAGAGGGGCTGACTGGTTTCGACGTTGGGACCTGGAAGTCGAGTTTGCGACCCGAGTTGCCACAGACTCGTTAAACGGGGGCACAAAATGAACCGCCAACGAGCAGTTCGCTCTCGCAGCCTGATTTAACCCAGGTTGAAGAGAGTCATCGTGACCGGCAACGGCGCACGGGGCCTGATCCATGCAGCCCGGCAACAGAAGCGTGGATGGACCGTAGGGAAAGACCACTGACCGTGTGAAAGAACACTGACACCGGGGAAAGACCTGGTGGTGGCCTCCTTGTGAGGTCCGCTGACCTGCCAGTGCGGTAGCCATCGAGGCCGCAGTGCAGGAATGGTCGTAGCGAGTTCGGTAACCACCTAGCGGACGGGGGTTCGATTCCCCCCAGCTCCACTTGGGGGGTTTCCCCGTAATTCGGGTGATGGTTTCCCCGTAATTCGGGAATCTGTTCCCCGTAATTCGGGGCCCTCAGGCTGCGGTCGCAGAGCTCAGGCTGACAGAGCCCCCACACGGCATGCGCCGGTTCTGTCCTTCAGGCTGTGCAGCCTTACCATTTTTCGTTGAAAAATCTTTGGATTGTTTATCCACTTTTATTCTCTTACCGTCACAGAGTCGCTATCTAGCGGCCACAATGAGGCGGGGAACATATGCGGAAATAAGGCTCACTTCTAGTTGTGTTGAGAGCCGTGTGCGTGGCGTTATTCCCAGCGTGTGCACCTGCACCAGTGCCACTGGCAACGACCACAACAACGTCCATCACTACAACCGAGGCACCGGCCACCACGATTTTGCCGGACGCACGCCTTCATGCCACCCCGGAACTGTTCGGCACCGTAACTGACACACCTGTGAAGGTGAACCTGAGTTTGATGTATTTCTGCCATGGCACGCCCCACGTGAGTTCAGGTCACCTAGGTGGTTCGAGTGGGTCTGACAGAACTGGACTGTGTCCCACTTTTTTGGTTGCCGAACCGTTCGGCGCACAACACCTTTCCCAGACGTAGAGGACTATTCCATGAGAGCGAATCGTTTCACCGGCCATTTGACCAGTCTGAACAAACGCCGACCGGTTGTACTGGGCGGGGTGCTCTTAGCTTTGGCGCTCCTGTCGGGGCTGTTAACAGCTTGCGAACTTGCACCGAACCCGGGTACTTCGAATTCTCCTTCTGGGTATGTAGATGTGGTGACCGGCGGAGCGGACAGCGTCCGGGTTGAGGGGTGGACATCAGACTGGAACACGCTCAACCCGATCAATGTTGTGGTCATGATCAACGGAGCGTGGGCTCCTGGGGTCTTCAACGCGAACCTTTCCCGCACTGACGTTGCCGCCAGGTACGGGCGTGGGGCGAACTTCGGTTTTGATGTGACGTTGCCAGTGCCAGCCGGTCCGGTGTCTGTTTGTGTCGTCGCGCTCAACGTCGGCCGGGGCGAGAACACAATTCTCGGCTGTGTCTCAACCACCGCAACCACCCCAACCACAACCCCAACCTCAACCCCAACCACGACCACTCCACCCCCTACGACCACGACCACCACCACCACCACGACCACGGTTGCACCAGTTGATTGCACCGCAACACCAGCCCCGTACGTCAACCTCAGCGGCTGCGACCTGAGCGGCGTCATCCTGCCCGAGGTCAATCTGACCGACGCCAATCTGACCGACGCCAACCTGACCGACGCCAACCTGTTCGGCGCCAACCTGACCGACGCCAACCTGTCGGGCGCCAACCTGACCGACGCCAAGATGCGCGATGGCAATCTGACCGACGCCAACCTGACCGGCGCCAACCTGCTTTTCGCCTACCTACGCGACGCCAACCTGTCGGGCGCCAACCTGACCAGCGCCAGCCTGCGCGCAGCCCACCTGTCGGGCGCCGACCTGACCGGCGCCAACCTGACCAGCGCCGACCTGCGCAACGCCAGCCTTGTTTTCGCCAACCTGACCGGCGCCGACCTGACCGGCGCCAACCTGAACTTCGCGTCTCTGGACTCTGCCACCTGGTCAAACACGACGTGTCCGAATGGTGTTGTGCAATCAACGGAATGCCCACGAACATCAGCAGGCTGACCCGCACACCCACTAACTAAGCGAAGGCCCCGACACAACGTCGGGGCCTTCCACATTTTTGCAACCCCAACGCCAGTGGGAAGCTCAGCAACGGCACCAACGACGGCTCGTTGGTGCCGGTGACAGTTGTTGACCCAGCTGATACCTCTCAGGCGCTTGCCGGGGTTGCCGGCATCTCCGCCGGCGGCGATCACACGTGTGCGGTGATGCTCGATGGCACCGCGCGCTGCTGGGGCAACAACTCCTCCGACAGTAGTTTCCGGATGGGCGGCGTGCTCGGTGACGGCACCAGGATCAACTCGAACGTCCCCGTGAGAGTTATCGACCTTGTCGACACGCCCCCAACATGAACCACCACGGTCCCCCCGACACGCCGGCCCCGACCTGACAAGACCGACACACCGGTGTGCAGCATTGTGTGCAAACTTTCGGATTCTCGTGTGAAGACCCCACGAAACCAGTCTTCAGAAGAGCTCAGATCCCATCTCTAGCGCGCATCTCGAATTACGGGGAAACCCCCACTTATCAGGTAATTAAACTGGGGGTTTCCCCGTAATTCGGGTGATGGTTTCCCGTGAATTCGGGAATCTGTTCCCCTGTGTTCTGCATCTTCGGTTGTGGTGGTCTTTAGGCTTGCGCACGTTCCTTCAACATTGAGCGAGCGTGGAAACGCAATCGCCACCGGGGCTCGAGCTTCCAACGAACTCGTGTGATACACATGCGCATCACAGACCGGAGCCAGACCCATCAGGTCATCGCGGCCCGCTCCAACAGGCAGGACAACAATGGTCGACCTTTTCCAAGTCAAAGACGAGTGGCTGTCGCAGCGAGCGTCTTTCCTGAGCGGCAACAAGGTGCTTGCTACGAGTGACGGCGGAGCGATTCCCGCACAGACCTTTGCACGTGAAATATACCGCCCCCGATCCGCCCAAGATATTGCCGACGTGATCTCATCACTCCCCGAGACCACTCCCGTTGCGAGCGTTTGCGGAGGCCACGAGTCTTCCAATGCCTCAATGTTTGCCAATAGCGACGCCATCATTTTGGACTTCATTCACTTGAAGTCGATCGAGTTTCACCTTGACGATGAGGGCGCACTGGTCACCGTGGGCGCGGGTGTGGTCTTTCGTGAACTTGTCGAAGCACTCAAGGCACACCAGGGCGCGTTGCCAGTTGGAACAGGGCCAGATGTCGGCGTGATTGGCTACATCGTCAATGGTGGATTGAGTGGCTACTTCTCGCGGAGGCTGGGCTTGCTAGGCCAGCGCGTGGTGCAGTTGACCATGGTGACGGCAGCTGGCGAAATACGCGTCCTGACTCCCGAAGATGCATTGTTTTTCGCCATGTTGGGAGCCGGAAGCGCACTTGGCGTCGTTGTCGATGTGACCATTCGGGTTGAAAGTGACAGCGCCATTCAGAGCGCTGAGCAAAGAGGCTTCTCATTCGCAACACGAGAACAGGCGGTGGCCTTCGCACGAGGTGCCCTGCGCATGTTGAGAGAAGACGTGCTGGAAAACGACTCCGTGTCGATGGAGTTGGTGGTCACGGGCACCAACGCACTGATAGCGACCGTGATCTTCTACGACTCGTTCAACGGAAGCGCCGCAGAGTTCGTCCAGCCGCTCGAGGATCTCGCAGCGAGCTTGAACCTCCCCGTGATCATCGAATCTCGATTGGGATCTTGGTACGAAGTTGCTGCCGCTCTGTGGCCCGTGATCGAGGGCATCACGGGCGAGCCGCTCGCGATGCTGAATCACTGTGTGGGCACCTACGGAATGCCAGATGACGAGATACTCGACTTTGTCTCCGACACGCTGATTGCTCAAGCACCGCTCGATCAGGCGAACTTCTCACTTGTGGAGATTCGCACCCTTGGAGGTGCCGCTATGAGCCGAGCCAAACTTCCCAGCGGCAACTGTCACCACCTGTTCTTTGTCGATCTTGTCACCATGTACGACACCAAAGGCAAGACCGTTGGCGAGCGCCAGGAAATTGCTGACCTCACCACGAGGGTCATTGACCAGGCACGCGATGTGAACGGCCTGACAGTCGACTTCAGCGGGACGCACTCTCAGCCCGATGACGTGGATTCTTCTGCTTTGGCGTCGATCATCTTTGGGACAGAAGCCATGGCAGACTATGTCACCGCGCTGAAGAAACAGTTCGATCCACACAATCGCTTCAGGTTCCATCCGTATGCGAAGTTCCTCGGCACTGCAGGGTAAACCGGTGCCAATAACTGTTTGAAGCTCTGCGACTAGCACTAGTCGCAGGCAGCCGCTTGCAGGACGCCGCAAGCGTGCGAAGGTTGACTAGAACGGCGACCTCAGGAGTCGATCTTGGCGTGCTCTCTGAATCATTGGCGCCGGTAAGCTACGGATTCCGTCGCTTACCGGCGCCAATGCG
>ERZ888423.66-NODE-66-length-98687-cov-7.401989_pt1 | contig 98687 bp, 94 predicted proteins | sample MGYA00520523_ERZ888423 | MGnify/ENA primary metagenome ERZ888423 (study PRJEB32303, sample SAMEA104408611) | aquatic metagenome | biome: Brackish water; feature: Pelagic; material: water | place: Baltic Sea | collected 2014-06-08T10:24:00 | depth 30,27 m ...
CTCGACAACAAGAGCGATCTTACTATTGGGTATCGCTTCGTTCGCCAGCACTTGTGCGTTTAGAGTTTTAGACCCAGCGCTAATGAACTTATCTGAAACTTTTGATATAACGACTGGTGAAGCAGCCCATGTGATGACTTGGTTTGCTGTGGCCTATGGCGTAATGCAATTCTTCTATGGACCAATTGGTGATCGTTTTGGCAAATACCGAACCGTTGCAACCGCAACATTGGCCTGCGCTGTCGGAAATTATTGGGTTGCCATAGCACCCACTTTTGATTTAATTGTTGTGGGTAGGTTTTTATCTGGTGCGGCAGCTGCCGGCATCATACCGATGTCAATGGCGTGGATAGGTGATCACGTTCCATACGAAAAAAGACAAGAGACACTAGCAAAGTTTTCAATTGGTATGGTCACGGGTATGGGCAGTGGTTTGGTGTTGGGCGGCATGTTTGCAGACACATTAGGTTGGCGAGCATCGTTTTATTTTTTAGGTTCGCTATATTTGGTGGTTGGTACATTGCTTATCAGCCAACGAGGGAGCATGCCAGATTTAAAAAATAAGAGCCAAGTTGGTTTTGAGTTACTGACCCCCATCAAAGGGGTCATAGCCATTCCATGGGCAAGAGTTGTTTTGGGCATTGTACTGATTGAAGGTGCCTTAGTTTTTGGAGCCCTCTCCTTTGTGCCCTCATATTTACAAATGAAGCATGAAATTTCTTCAACCATGGCGGGTTTAATCACGGGCTTGTATAGCTGTGGCGCGCTAATATATGTAATGATTTCTAAATGGGTGATTAAACGTTTAGGTGAATCACATCTGGTTCAGTCTGGTGGAGTGATACTTGCGCTAAGTTACATCATATTCTTGTGGGTACCTGGCTGGCAGTTTGCGATGCTTGCTAGCGTAATGTGTGGGCTTGGTTACTATTTTATGCATGCTGTTTTACAAACACTTGCCACACAAATGGCGCCCGAAAGGCGCGGTACAGCGGTTGCTTTATTTGCATCATTTTTGTTTGCTGGTCAAGCAATAGGCATCACTTTGGGCGCACAGGTTGTTGATCAGTTCGGTTTGGGTAGCGTATTTATTTTTGCAATTTTATTGATGCCGCTGATTGCTTATTGGTTTGCTCATAAACTGAATCAACGACGTATTAGTTTGGCAGCTTCAAGTGCAAAGTAAGTGAGTACACCGTCTGCCCCAGCCCGCTTAAAACCAAGTAAAGATTCAATCATAACGTTATCGTGGTCTAACCAGCCATTAGCCGCAGCGGCTTGTATCATGGCGTATTCACCACTAACTTGGTAAGCAAAAGTAGGCGCTCTAAATGCATCTTTTATGCGGCGCAACACATCAAGGTAAGGCATACCAGGTTTCACCATGATCATGTCTGCGCCCTCTCTCAAGTCAGCAGCGGCTTCTCGTAATGCTTCATCAATATTTGCTGGGTCAAGTTGATAAGTCATTTTGTTTGATTTACCTAGGTTGCTTGCAGAACCGACAGCATCCCTAAAGGGCCCGTAAAACGCACTAGCAAACTTTGCAGAATAAGCCATGATGCGGGTGTGAATAAATTCGTTTGATTCAAGTGTGTGACGAATGGCCGCTATGCGACCATCCATCATGTCGCTGGGCGCAACGATATCAACGCCGGCTTGGGCCTGAATCAAAGCTTGTTTTTGTAAAATGCTTAAAGTAATGTCGTTCAAAACGTAGCCTGCATGGTCGATGACACCATCTTGGCCGTGGCTTGTATAGGGATCAAGCGCGACATCAGTCATTACTCCAAGCTCAGGAAACCGAGTCTTTAAAGCCTGAATAACGCGAGGCACCAAACCATTTTCATTAAAAGCCTCTGCACCGTCAAGACTTTTAAGCGAAGGTTCTATAACTGGAAAAAGAGCCATCACGGGTATGCCAAGCTTTAATGTTTCTTCGGCTACGCTTAATAACTTATCAAGCGAATAACGAGAAACACCAGGCATAGATTGCACCGGTTGCTCAATACCTTCACCTTCTAAAACAAAGACAGGATAAATGAGGTCATTTACTGATAAATGGTTTTCTCTAACCAGACGTCTAGAAAAGTCATCACGCCTTAATCGGCGTGGACGATGAGATGGAAAATCGGCAAAATCAAGGTGGATAGGGTTCATGGTACGACCTGAGGAGATATCCAGTTAGTAATACGTGCAGTAGCTTCGTCGAGACCCAGTCTTGCAGTCGCTGAAAACGGAATAGCCTGAAGGTTACCTAGGTCTTCAAGCTGTTTTTTGACCGCAAAAACGGCTTTGATACGTTGGCCATATGGCAATTTATCGGCTTTGGTTAATAATACTAAAACGGGTCGGCGAGCTGGGGCTAGCCAGTCTGCCAAGCGACGGTCAAGCTCAGTAACCCCACGTCTAATATCAATCAGTAGCACCACACCTGCTAGGCTAGGTCGTGTTGCCAAATAGTCGCCCATAACATCGGCCCACTCTAATCGGGCAGCATGCGCAACAGCAGCGTAGCCGTAGCCAGGTAAATCGACCACATAGCCTAGCTTGGCATCGGGGTCGATAGGGTCTGGCAACCCAAACATGTTTATTAAACGTGTGCGACCGGGCGTTTTGCTGGAGTATGCAAGCCTTTTTTGATTGGTCAATACATTAATTGCGGTCGACTTACCCGAATTTGATCGACCGACAAAACACACTTCAGGGGCGCCAGGCAGCGGAAGTTGGTCAAGCCGAGCGGCTGAAATGGCAAAAGAGGCACGATGAAGAATAGACAAAATTAATTAGTCCTAACTAGCGATGAATCCCTATTGTATAATCGCTAGGGCTAAGCAGGGTCTGAATCTGTCGAGGTAATTCATGAAGGGTGTTCATTTAATGTCATTTTCCTTTGTATTTGCAGCCGCTACGGCGATTGCTTCTATTTTATTTGTGTCAAACGTTCAAGCAGCTGGGGCTTCAACTGGCCCCATTAAGCCTGATGTTAAACAGGGTGCCATGTTGTACGAGCAAGGTGATGCGGCGCGTGGCATTGTTGCCTGTGTTTCCTGTCACGGGGCTGCGGGTAACAGCGCGTTGCCTACTAACCCTAATTTGGCTGCACAACCGCACGAGTATATTTACAAGCAGCTCGTTGAGTTTAAAGTTAAAGATGGTGCAACCATGGCCTTAAGACGAGGCGCTGATGGCGCCCCGTCGATGATGACGGCCCTAGCAACCCCCCTTACCGAAGCTGACATGCGAAATTTGTCGTTGTATTTAGCCGAACAAAGTTTAACGGCACCTGCCAATGCGTCAAATATCAAATTGGTCGAGCGTGGCCAGCAAATTTGGCGTGGCGGTATTGCTGACCGTAATGTACCAGCCTGCGCCGCATGCCATTCGGCAAATGGTGCGGGTATTCCTGCTCAGTACCCGCGGTTGGGGGGGCAATATGGAAGCTACATTGAAGATCAGCTTAAATATTTCCGAGCGGGTCATCGTGGTAACAGTGCCATGATGAGTCAAATTGCTAGCAGAATGACAGACGAAGACATCAAAGCGGTGTCTGATTATGCAGCGGGTCTGCGTTAATCATCTTTCGTCTAGCACCAAATAGGGTTTTACCCTTATTTGGTGCCTAAAGCGTGAACGTAACGCTTTATAAGAAGTCATATATTGATAGGGCTTATGGTAGCCCATCATTTTTCAAGGGTTGTCATGACGCAGACAAGCTCTGAGGCGACGCTAACGCCGCCGCTGCGCCGAGTTTCATTTGCAGACATCATTGAGATGTTCGCATCAATGAGGTTTTCAATTAGTTTGTTGACGATTATTTGTGTCGCAAGCGTTGTGGGCACAGTTCTACCCCAAAATCGATCTGAAAATAGTTACATAGACCAGTTTGGTCCCTTTTGGTTTGACGTTCTTGATAAATTCTCAGTTTGGTCAATCTATAATAATTGGTGGTTCTTACTGATTATGGCGTTTTTGGTGGTGTCAACCAGCCTATGCTTGGTGCGCAATGCCCCCAAAATGATCAAAGACATGCGCTCTTATCGTGAATCGGTTCGGGGTTCTAGTTTGCGTGCCTTCCATCATCGGGTTGAAGTCGATACACAAAGAGATTTATCTTCTAGTACGCAAGCTATTTCAGCCTGGTTAGCTAAACAGGGTTATGGTTTTAAAAAGCGTCAAGAAGAAAATGGCGTTTTAATTGCCGCTAAAAAAGGTGGTGCAAATCGTTTAGGCTATATCGCTGCTCACGCATCAATTGTCATCATCTGTATTGGTGGTTTACTCGATAGCGAGTTGCCGGTTCGTTTTCAAGTATGGATGTTCGACAAAAAACCATTACTCGAAAATATGTTGATTGCTGACGTACCCCCTTCAGGTCGGTTGTCAATTAACAACCCTAGTTTTAGATCGAATGTGTTGATACCTGAGGGTGCAACAAGAAGTAATGCCATTGTTAACGTGGGTCAAGGTGCAATGGTGCAACCTTTACCTTTTGAGCTCACACTGAAAAAATTTATTGTTGATTATTACTCAACGGGCATGCCTAGTCGTTTTGCGAGCGAAGTAGAGGTCACTGACCCCGATACGGGTGAAAAGTTTGATGTCACGATTGAGGTGAATGAACCCCTACGCTACAAAGGTGTGACGGTTTATCAGTCTAGTTTTGACGACGGTGGCAGTGAGTTGGTACTTGAAGGTTACCCGCTTCAAGGGCCAAGAGTTGAGCCTGTTTCGATGACTAAGCAGGTAGGTGAAAGTGTCGAATTAACACTCGGCCAAAACAATCGAAAGGTTCAATTAGAGGTGACGGGTTTGCGCCCCATTAATGTTGAAGATTTGAGTGCGGGTGACCCTCAACCGCAAGTTCTACGAGAGCATGTTGCTGCCGTGACAGGTAGCGCTGCATCAAAGAAAACAACTCAACTTAGGAACATTGGTCCTAGTGTTGAGTACAAAATTATTGACGAAAGTGGGCAAGCTACACTATTTCATAATTACATGTTGCCCATTGAGTTAGATGGTGCTCGAGTATTGTTGGTTGGGGTAGAAGACCCTAATCGAGGGGGCGCCTTCAGATACATGCGTATTCCTGTTGATGAGCAGTCAGGGCCTCTGGAGTTTATGGAGTTACGCGCAGCACTGGCTAACCCAGCACTTAGAAAAGCGGCTGCGCGCCAGTTCGCGATCAATAATGCAAGCACTTCAGTTGACCAGCAAGCGCTTCAACTGTCAGCAGAAAGAACGCTTGATACCTTTGCCCAAAGTGGTTTGCAAGGGGTATCTGCTTTTCTTGAAAAAAATGTACCAGCAGCCGAATTGCCTCGCGCTGCAGACGTGGTTGTGAGAGTTTTGGGTGCTTCTTTAGCCGAATTGCGGGCACTATCTCGAGTTCAGAGCGGCCGGGTGTTGTTTGATCCACTCGATGCCCAACAAGGTCAATGGACCCAACTGGCCATTGCAGCCTTGTCTGATTTAGCTTTATACCCGGCTCCTATTTTGTTTACGCTCAAGACTTTTAACCATGTTCAGGCTAGTGTTTTTCAGGTTAGTCGTGCACCAGGTATGTTGATTGTATATATTGGCTGTGTATTGTTAATTTTTGGCGTTTTTTCAATGTTTTATGTGCGTGATAGGCGTATTTGGGTTTGGTTGCGTCACCCATCGGGTGAAAACCAAACGCATGTAATAGCTGCTATGACGTCACAAAAACGTACTCTTGATTTCAACCGTGAGTTTGAAAAATTTCAGCAAGCGATGAAACGCTTAGATGCGAAGAAGGAATCATCATGAATACTACGACAGCTCCGTCAACTCAGCAATGGGGTGACTTAAATGACCCTAACGATCGCCATGAGTCGCGCTTCATTAAACGTCGTATTGACTGGACAGACTTTGTTTTTTTCATTTTATTGTCGCTCGGGGTTGCTTATGCATTGAAGCAATACCCACAATCGATGGACTACTACGAAAAAATTATTTTGGTGTCTGCAGTGCCTTTCCTGGTTTGGTTGGGTTGGTTATGGCGACCATTGCGAACTATTTTAGTGGCGAGTGGTTTAGCCGCACTATTTGCTATATGGTTGTATCAATCTGACTTAGCGCGAGCAGACCAGGTTTTTTTATTAAAGTATTTGTTTTCATCGCAATCAGCCATTTTATGGATGTGCGTGTTGTTTATTGTTGCCACCATTTGCTACTGGGTCGGTTTGTTTAGTAAGACGGCGGCTTGGTTGGGCACGGCGCTGACTTGGGGTGCAGTGTTTGCTGGCACAACAGGCTTGTTGGTACGCTGGCGCGAGGGTCACTTGTTAGGGCCCGATTTAGGTCATATACCGGTTAGTAATCTATACGAAGTTTTTGTTCTATTTGCTATCATTACGTCTTTGTTTTACCTGTATTACGAGAAACGTTATAACACCCGTGCTTTGGGTGGCTTTGTGATGTTGATTGTCACCTCAACGGTCGTTTTCTTGATGTGGTACTCAATTACACGCGATGCCTATCAAATTCAACCTTTGGTACCGGCTTTAAAGAGCTGGTGGATGAAGATACATGTACCGGCTAACTTTATTGGTTATGGCACATTCTCATTAGCGGCCATGGTGGGTTTTGCTTATTTGGTAAAAGAAAATGGTCATACTCGCTCATGGGTAAAGCTTGCGCCATTGTTCATCATGGGCGTTTTACTTGCTGCCGAACCCATGGTGTTTCGCTCTGATGGTTTATCAGCAACATGGATGATTTATTTTGGTATTGGTGCCGTTGTGGTGGGCACCATCTTATTGTTTCGTCGCCCTATTGCCGATAAACTGCCGTCGTTTGAGGTGCTTGACGATATTATGTATCGAGCAATTGCCATTGGTTTTGCATTTTTTACCGTCGCAACGATTTTAGGTGCACTATGGGCAGCCGATGCTTGGGGTGCTTATTGGCAATGGGACCCTAAAGAAACTTGGGCGCTTATTGTTTGGCTAAATTACGCAGCTTGGTTACATTTACGTTTAATGAAAGGTATGCGTGGCACGGTTTCGGCTTACTGGGCTTTGGTTGGCTTACTAATCACGGGCTTTGCATTCTTGGGCGTTAATATGTTTTTGTCGGGCCTACATTCTTACGGTGCGCTCTAGGTCAACTGTAAGTCAAAAAAATGTAATTCAATCTGAGGCGCCAAATTTTTTTTCGGTTGTTATGGCTTTAAAATACGTCTATAACAACCGAAAAATATCAAGGTCATATGACAGTATCGCAAGGACAACATCCTAATTCAACGTGGGTGTTGACTGCTACTCTGGCTATTCAGGCGCTTAGCTCAATGGCACTCATTACCTTACCGGTGATGGCGCCTGTTGTTGGCGATTCAATAGGCGTATCACCTGCGTTTGTGGGTCTGTACGTGGCAGCGGTGTATCTTGCTGCCATGTTTGCAAGTATCTTAGGTGGTGCTGCCGTTAAACGATGGGGTGCATTGGGTTTAAGCCAAATTTGTTTAGGTATTACCTCATTTGGTTTGATCATGTGTGCGGTTGCACACCCTGTCACAATTGTTTTGGGTGCCATGTTCATTGGTTTGGGTTACGGGCCCATTACCCCAGCCAGCTCACATTTATTAATACAGTCAACCCCTCCTGAACGTTTGTCTCTCGTTTTTTCTATTAAACAAACGGGTGTTCCGGTCGGTGGTATGTTGGCTGGTTTGATCTTACCCAGCGTTGAAGGCTGGTTTGGATGGCAATTAGCGACGATTTCTGTAGCAATTGCTTGTCTAATTTGTGCTTGGCTTGTTAAGCCCTTACGCGCCGCACTCGACCACGACCGAGACCCAAGTGCACGAGCTTCTATTGTGCAAAGCTTGGTTCAACCCGTCAAATTGGTTTGGCAACATAAAAGTTTGCGTATCTTAGCGATTGTGTCGCTTATGTTTTCTGTCACACAAGTATCGGTTACAACATATCTAGTGACTTATTTGTTTGAAGATTTGGGTTGGGGGCTGGTGGCTGCAGGCGTGGCATTAACTGTGGCGCAGGCCGCCGGTGTAATAGGTCGAATTGTTTGGGGTTGGATGGCCGATAATTGGCTAGGCTCGAGCAAAATGCTCATGACCATTGCGGTAGGCTTAGCCATGGTCACTGTTGCGACTGGCGCATTAACTGCAAATACGCCCCATCTCTATTTATTCTTAATACTAATCGTGTTGGGTGCAACTGCAATTGGTTGGAATGGGGTTTACCTGGCTGAGGTTGCTCGACAAGCACCAAAAGGCCAAGCGGGAATGGCTACGGGCGGCACACTCGGCTTTACCTTTATGGGGGTATTGTTTGGGCCACCATTGTTTGGTTTTATTGCTGCAACGTTTCACAGTTATGGTGTGAGCTTCACTCTACTGATGTTGCCTGCCTTGATGGTGTTGGTTTTACTTTGGACAAATCGACACATCTGGACAAAATCACTCAACTAAGCACAATACCAATACACCACCTAAGAAGCGAAGTAGCTAAGTAGCCAAATTGTGTCGTGTTAAGGCAGAGATTCGCCCCGTATCATGTCTTCAAATGTCTCGCGTGTTCTAATAATGTGCCATGTTGACCCGTCAACCAAGACCTCTGCAGGTCGACCGCGAGTATTGTAGTTACAGGCCATGACAAAGCCATAAGCACCCGCTGAGTCGAGGGCTAACACTTGATCTTCTTGTAAGTCTAATAGGCGCTGTTTGGCCAACCAGTCAGCGCTTTCGCAGACTGGGCCAACTAAATCGTAATGATGCGTGGCAAGCTCAGCCTTTGGCAAATCAAGCGGCAAGACGCCATGCCAAGCTTGGTAGAGGGCTGGGCGAATAAGATCATTCATACCTGCATCAATGATGGCAAAATTACGTGCTTCAGTGTGTTTGAGGTATTGAACAGTTGTCATTAGAACGCCCGCGTTACCAACCAATGAGCGGCCCGGCTCAAAAACCAATTCAAGATCTGAGTACCCGCGCTGATCTATTACCGTAAAAATAGCACTCAGTAACAAACTTGGAGCGAGCGGTGTTTCGTCGTCATAACGAATACCCAAACCTCCACCTAGGTCTAAATGTTTGAGTGCAATGCCGTTTTCTTTGAGCGTATCAATTAGGGCTAAAAGCTTATCAAGTGCATCTAAATAGGGGGCTGTTTCAGTGATTTGAGAGCCGATATGACAATCGACCCCAACAACTTGTAAACCGGGTAATGTAGCGGCCAATTGATAGGTTTGAAGGGCATCTTCAATGGCAATGCCAAACTTATTTTCTTTTAAACCTGTTGAAATATAGGGGTGAGTTTGTGCATCAACATCGGGGTTCACGCGCAAGGAAATCGTGGCGGTTGCTTTTAGGGCGCTTGCAACCTGAGAAATTCGCTTAAGCTCAGAGGCTGACTCAACGTTAAAACATTTCACGCCAACCTTTATTGCGTGTTCAATTTCCCATGTTTGTTTACCTACACCTGAGAAAACTATTTTTTTAGGGTCGGCACCCACCTTTAAAACACGTGCCAGTTCACCGCCAGAGACAATATCAAAACCGCTACCTAAGGCTCTAAAAGTATTCAAAATGGACAAGTTACTGTTCGCTTTCATGCCATAACAAACTAAAACTCGGCGTGTACCAATAGCAGCTTGATAGGCTTGCCAAGCTTGGGTAATGGCCGCTTTTGAATAGACGTAGCAGGGCGTGCCGACTTGTTGGGCTATTTCGGCTAATTTACTACCCTCAGCGAACAATTGACCTTGATCGTAATGAAAATGGGGAAAGCCAGCAGGCGAGAAAGGCTGTGCGAGTGTGTTTAATACAGACATGTTCTATTCTTTAAAGTGACGAGTCATGAGACAGATTATTCGATTATGCGGGGTGCGGGTTCAAGTGAGGGGTTCTGTTGCATATAGGGCGAGTACGGCGATACAACAGACCCCGATTGCTCAGATGTTTGTGAGCTTTGCTGGTCGGTTTGATTTGATGAACCCGTCGACTTGCCACTTAACGTATCAGGTGGGGGGGGTAGATATAAAGGCCCTTTAAAACCACAACCTGTCAGTAATGCTAACCCTAAAACTGATATCGTGATACAACCCGTAATACGCTTTTGATTCGAAAAACTCACGTCAAGCTCCGGTAGATGACAGGAAAAATATTATGACTGAAACAGAATTTGATAACCGCGTTAAAGGTATTTTAGACGCTCTAGAGCTGCAAGTTGACGATTGGTTCGAACGTTTAGATGTTGATGTTGATGCCAAACGTGAAGCCAATGTATTGAACTTAATGTTTGATAATGTCACGCCTGTTGTGATAAATAGTCAAGCCCCTATGCAGCAAATATGGGTAGCAGCCCCAAGTGGTGGTTTTCATTACGCATTTGATGGCCAACACTGGCAAGATACGCGCGGTGGTTTGGTGATGCACGAAGCCTTGTCGCAGATTTTTTCTGCTGCCACAGGGCACGCTATTTCTGTCAAAGTTTAATTTGTCGGCGTGCTACCACTGAGACTGTTAATTAAATCGCCAATGGCATCTTGTGAAGCAGGTTTTTCATCAATACCAATCCGGGTAACGGCTTGGCCTGGTGGAAATTCGCTGAAATACATATTATTGCCATCAACGATGAGGCCGCCCGGTGGCAAACCGCGCTTTTGAACAGGAAACGCTTTAAGCGCCTCTTGCATGTAACCTAACCAAATCGGTAGTGCGGCACCGCCACCTGTTTCGCGAGTGCCCAATGATTTAGGTTGATCAAAGCCTAGCCAAGCCACACCCACTAAGTTTGGTGTGTAGCCAGCAAACCAAGCATCTACAGAATCATTTGTAGTGCCGGTTTTGCCCGCTATGTCATCGCGTTTAAGCGCTTGCCGCGCTTTGGCAGCCGTGCCATTTGTAGCCACCCCGCGTAGCAGGTCGTCCATCACGTATGCGGTGCGTGGGTCAATAGCTCGTGCAGCCACGTCGCCAGCAATAGTGGGCCGCGCTTGCATTAATAAGGTGCCATCAGAGTCGGTCACTCGGTCAATTAAAAAAGGTGTGACACGGTAACCACCATTGGCAAAAACAGCATACCCAGTTGCTATCTGCATAGGTGTGACTGCCCCTGAACCTAGCGCCATGGGAAGGAATGCGGGGTGTTTGGCACGATCAAAACCAAAACGTGAAATATAGTCTTGGGCGTATTGAGGTGTAATAGCTTGCAAAATACGAATAGAAACCATGTTTTTAGAGCGTGCGATGGCTTCGCGCATGGTGAAAGACTCTTCGTAATCATTGCCATAGTTTTTAGGGTTCCAATCTTTATTTGAACCGGTTTGAGCAGCTGTTAATGAAAACGGTTGATCTGAAATAAGGGTGCTAGGTGTTAAACCTCGCTCAAGTGAGGCAGCATAGATGAAGGGTTTAAACGCTGAACCGGGTTGACGCCAAGCCTGGGTGACACGATTAAAATTGCCGCGATAAAAGTCAAAGCCCCCGACCATGGCACGTATGGCGCCGTCTTGCGGAGTGAGGGCAATAAAGGCCGCTTGAACTTCGGGTAGATTTAAAATTTCCCATTTGTCTTGGTCTTTGTTGATGTAGACCACGGAGCCCCTTTGAATACGTTCGGCTGAAGGTGCTTTGGGGTTAAGCGCACGTGACACAATAGCTAATATTTTTCTGTCGGTGATGGTGATAATGTCAGTTGGGCTACGTGCCAACTTCACTTCATTAGGGCTAGCAGACAGCACAATTGCAGTCAAAAAACCTACCGCATCAGGATGTTTCTCAAGTACATCGTCAAAAATTTCATCAAATTGTGCGACGTTGTTTTCAATACCTGTTGGTAATTTGACCTGATCTTCTGGGCCAGGGTAGCGAGCTCGGCGGGTGTAGTCAAGCACACCCTCACGTAAAGATGACCAAGCGGCTTCTTGGTCTTTGGCAAGAATGGTGGTGTAGACATTCAGACCGCGTGAATAAATATCTTCACCGTATATTGAAAATAGCAACTGACGCGCTAACTCAGATGCGTATTCACCGTGCACGGCATAGCCACCGCTTGGGGTACCTTGACCGGAGCGCAACACAATTGGTGCCACCATAGCGGCTTTGTATTCTGACTCAGTTAAGTAGCCCAGCGATTGCATACGACCCAATACGTAATGCTGGCGAATGGTTGCACGTTTAATATTTGAAATAGGGTTAAATCGTGAGGGCGCTTTGGGAATGCCTGCCAGCATTGCGGCTTCAGCCGCAGTAAGTTCAGAAACAGTTTTACCAAAATACGTGCGTGCTGCCGTAGAAAAACCGTAAGACCTTTGACCTAAATAAATTTGGTTAAGATAAAGTTCTAAAATTTGGTTTTTACTTAAACTCGATTCAATTTTAAACGTCAGTAGTAGTTCGTAAAACTTACGTGACCAGGTTTTTTCAGACGAAAGATAAAAATTTCGAGCCACCTGCATAGTAATGGTGCTAGCCCCTTGCGTTTTAGACATGGCCATGATGTTGGCTAAACCCGCACGGGCGACACCCATCCAGTCGATACCGCCATGCTGATAAAAACGGTCGTCTTCAGCTGATAAAACGGCTGATTTCAAGACGTCTGGAAACTCGCTGAAACGTAAAACGTTACGGCGCTCTTCACCAAACTCGCCGATTAATACTTTGTCTGCGGTGTAAACGCGCAGAGGCACCCTTGGCCGGTAGTCGGTCATGGCATTTAAGTCAGGCAAGTTAGGCCATGCAATGGAAACAGCAATAGACGCTAACAAAAGACCTGCGACGCCAAGGCCTAAGCTAAAAAGGAAAAGTTTTAAAAACAGCCTGATAAACCAAGGGCTGCTTGAAGGCGACGAAACGCTGTCGTCGGATGCGCGATGTTGGGTAGATTTGCTCATTACCTATAATTTTACGCTGAGAGGCCAAGCAATGGGATAATGTTGTTATGAATGATGATGAACCTTCAATTTTTCTGGTTGGCATGATGGGTTCAGGTAAAACCACTATTGGTAAAAACCTGGCACGTACCTTGCATAGAACTTTTGTTGACCTTGACCATGAAATCGAGGCGCGATGCGGTGTACGCATACCTGTTGTCTTTGAAATAGAGGGCGAAGAGGGCTTTCGTAAGCGTGAATCACAGGTCTTAGAAGAAATGACCCAGATGCCAAAAATCATTTTGGCCACGGGTGGTGGCGCCATCATTGCTCAAGAAAACCGAGAAAATCTTAAACAACGAGGCGTCGTTATTTATTTACGTGCCTCCGTTGAAGATCTTTATCGACGAACGGCTCGCGATCGCAATCGCCCCCTTCTCGCCACAGGTGACCCTCGTGCGACGTTACAGCGTTTGCTAATAGAGCGTGAGCCCTTTTATAAGTCAATTGCGGACATTATTTTAGACACGGGCTCCTCAACTATTTCTGCAGTGGTGCACGAGTTGATTGAGCAAGTTCGTCAATTTAAGCTTTCGCAACCACTCAAGCTAAAAGTGATCCAACAGCTGCCCCAGGCCTTAGGGGCTGATGGCCCCAATTCGAATTCTCATTCTACTTCCGGAACCCTTTCTATGCATACCGTTGAAGTTGCCACACCAGGTGGCCATTACCCTATTCATATTGCTCCAGGCCAGCTTGATCTGGTCGGCGAATGTATACCTGTAGATGCCACGATGGTGGCGGTGGTGACAAACTCTGTGGTTGATCAGCTTTACGGCGACCGCGTGCGCCAATCTATTCAGGCTAAAGGGTTTAAAACCTTGACCATTACTTTGCCTGATGGTGAGGCATATAAAGACTGGTCCACCCTAAACACAATTTTTGATGAAATGTTGTCAGCACAACTTGATCGTCGTGCGGTCATTGTGGCCTTAGGGGGCGGTGTAATTGGTGATATGGCAGGTTTTGCGGCTGCAGTTTATATGCGTGGCATTCGTTTCGTGCAGGTGCCCACTACTTTGTTGGCTCAAGTCGATTCTTCAGTGGGTGGCAAAACCGCTGTTAATCACCCTTTGGGTAAAAATATGATCGGTGCGTTTTATCAACCCATCGCCGTCATAATCGATACCGATGTGCTTGCCACCCTGCCTGACCGTGAAATTTCTGCTGGTTTGGCTGAAGTAGTGAAATATGGTCTGATTATGAACGCTGATTTTTTTGCGTGGTGTGAGCAAAACGCAACAGCCCTTAAGTCTCGAGACCCGTTATTATTAGGCGAAGCGATTCGGCGTTCGTGTGCGTTTAAAGCTGAAGTTGTTTCGGCAGATGAGCGTGAGGCAGGGCAAAGAGCCCTCTTGAATTTAGGCCATACGTTTGGTCATGCTATTGAGGCGGGTCTTGGCTACGGAGAGTGGTTGCACGGTGAGGCGGTAGGTTGTGGTTTGGTTATGGCAGCCGCCCTATCAGCAAAAGTTGCGGGTTTGAGTGAGGCTGATGTCGCGCGTGTTGAAAAAATTGTCGCTGACATAGGTTGTCCCACGCGCGCTCCAAGTTTGTCGGGTACGCAAGAGTGGCTCACTCATATGCAGGGTGACAAAAAATCACAAGCCGGTACCATTCATTTTGTGGTGATGCCTCATATTGGGCATGCACTCGTCACAACATCTGACTTAGAGTATGTCGAGGCCGTTTTAAGCACTTATTGCCTCAAAAGTTGAGGGGGAATCTTCATGACGCTTCGCGCGCCCTATGCCAGTGACCCTCAGCATTCACGGGGTCGTCGTTTCCCCGAGGCGCCGCCTGCAAATCGCACGGAATATCAACGTGATCGAGATCGTATTATTCATGCCAATGCTTTTAGACGGTTGGAATACAAAACACAAGTGTTTATTAACCATGAGGGTGACTGGTTCCGAACACGGTTAACCCATTCGCTTGAGGTAGCACAAATTGCGCGTGTGTTGGCTCGCAGTTTGCTGCTGGATGAAGACCTAACCGAGGCGATTGCCCTGGCGCACGATTTAGGCCATACACCTTTTGGTCATGCAGGCCAAGATGAACTGAACGCTTGCATGGCACAACATGCCCCTGAGGCGGGTGGTTTTGAACACAATTTGCAAAGCTTGCGGGTGGTTGATACGCTCGAAGAACGTTACCCCGGGTTTGATGGTTTAAATTTAACGTTTGAAACACGTGAAGGTATATTGAAGCATTGTTCGCTGAATCATGCCAAACAATTGGGTGATGTGGGGCAGCGGTTTATCAATCGAACACAGCCTTCTATTGAGGCACAGTTGGCAAACTTAGCCGATGAGATTGCCTACAATAATCATGATATTGATGACGGTTTACGGTCAGGTTTAATTACGTTGACTCAATTAATGGAAGTTCCTTTTTTCGTACGCCATTATGAGTCAGTGCGGCACCGTTGGCCTGATGTTGAAGAGCGTCGCCTGGTGTCTGAAAGCATACGTCAAATGATTAACACCTTAATTACTGATCTCACCCGCACAACCGCTGAGCGCATTCAACTGGCCAACCCAGTTAATGCGAATGTGGCGCGACAATGTGAACCACTGGTAAGGTTTTCCCCTGAGATGCGGGCTGAAGCGAACCAGCTTAAAAAGTTTTTATTAAAAAATCTTTATCGTCATCATCGTGTATTGCGGATGATGACCAAAGCGCAACGAATTGTGCGAGCGTTATTTGAAGCGTTTCTAGATCAGCCTCAGCTTTTGCCCGAAGATTATCGAAGAGAGGGCCACAACGAGCAAGCTCGAGCCATTTCTGATTATGTGGCCGGCATGACTGATCGATATGCTGTACAAGAATATCGTCGGTTATTTCAAATTGAAGAAGGGTTTTAAATGACTACACATACAAAGATCAATTTCAATACAAGTGTTCATGTCAGTACTTTCTTGATGTCATTCAAAAAGTCTATGCAACTGTTGAGCCAAGCGCGTGCCTGCGCAATGGGAATGTTTTTGATTGCTAGCGCTTTGGTTGCACTGCCCGTCATGGCTCAAACTGTGTCTGCACAGCCCACTAAAGTTCTATCTATAGTTCAAGTTTGTAAAACCATGTCGCGTGGCGGTGGATGTCGTTTGTTGTTTGTAGCCACTCAAAATCAAACAACTTCTGCAGGCAATATTCATTCAACTTGTGCCCCAGGTTGGTTAGCTTATCTGTCAGTTGAACAAGGAACGGTTGAGCAAGGCGGCGTGAACCGTGGTGAAGCGGTTGTGTGTGGTTACATCGATGCGGCTTCAGCGCTGAAAGCTGTTGTCAAAGCCTGTAATGATCAAAACTTAGGCATGTGTAGCCGCGCCAGTCAAATCGATACGAAATGGGCTTTTTGGTCAGACAAAAGCCCTGTGCTGGCATCTTTACAATTAGATCAACCTGCTGATTTAAAGTCGTTTGAGCAATATCAAACATGCCAAAGTGCGATACCTGTCTCAGCCAGTTCAACCTGCTTGAACCCGGCTGCTGATGCAGCAAGGTTAGCTGGTTTTAAATAATTTTTTCAAGTATTGCCCTGTAAAACTTACTGCAGTCTTGGCTATTTTTTTGGGTGGGCCTTGAGCGATAATTTGCCCGCCCCCATCGCCGCCTTCTGGCCCTAAGTCAATAACCCAATCAGCCGTTTTAATGACGTCTAGATTGTGTTCAATCACGACAACGGTGTTGCCTGCTGCAACCAATTGATCTAGAACATTCAACAACATAGAAATGTCTTGAAAATGTAGCCCCGTCGTGGGCTCATCAAGAATGAAAAGGGTTTGTCCTGTACTGCGTTTAGACAATTCAAGCGATAGTTTGACGCGTTGGGCCTCACCACCTGATAGGGTGGTGGCACTTTGACCAAGACGTATGTAAGATAAGCCCACATCAAGCAGGGTCTGTAGCTTACGTTGTATGGCGGGCACCGCTTCAAAAAATGCTAGGGCTTGCTCAACGTTGAGTTCAAGTACGTCGTGAATGTTAAGCCCACGGTAACGAATTTCTAAAGTTTCTCGGTTGTATCGTTTGCCCTGACAGGCGTCACACATGACGTACACATCAGGTAAAAAATGCATTTCAACTTTAACCATGCCATCGCCTTGGCAACTTTCGCAACGACCGCCTTTGACGTTAAAACTAAAACGCCCTGGGTCGTAACCACGAATTTTAGCTTCAGGCACCTCTGCAAAAAGCTCGCGCATCGGTGTAAATAGGCCAGTGTAAGTGGCTGGGTTGCTACGAGGGGTACGACCGATTGGGCTTTGATCAACAGTGATGATTTTGTCAAACAAATTGAGATTGCGTATATCTGTGAAGGGTGCCGGTTCGGCGTGTGCACGATGCAAGGCGCGCGACATGGCAACTGCGAGGGTGTCGTTAATTAACGTTGACTTGCCAGAACCTGAGACACCCGTGATGCAAACAAAGCGACCCACAGGTACTCGTAAATCAACATTTTTTAAGTTGTTGCCTGTGCAGCCGAGTAGTTCGAGTCGTAATGTTTCATCTGTGACGGGGCGATATTGTGCACTTTGAATATTGCGTTTACCGCTTAGGTATTGGCCTGTTATGGAATCAGGGTGGTTACAAATGTCGTCAGGGGTGCCTTGCGCCACGATATAACCACCGTGCTCCCCTGCCCCAGGACCCATGTCAATGACCCAGTCAGCCTGGCGAATCATGTCATCGTCGTGCTCGACGACGATGACGCTGTTACCCAAGTCACGTAAGTGCTGTAAGGTATGAATTAAACGATCGTTATCGCGCTGGTGAAGACCGATTGAGGGTTCGTCTAAAACGTACATCACACCGGTTAACCCTGAGCCAATTTGACTGGCCAACCGAATGCGTTGTGCCTCGCCTCCAGAGATGGTGTCGGCTCGTCTGTCTAATGAAAGATAAGTGAGCCCAACATTATTTAGAAATTTAAGGCGTGAGCTAATTTCTTTCACAATGCGATCAGCAATTTCTTGACGTGCGCCCGTTAAGGCAAGCGCTTCAAACCATTGCAAGCATTTTGAAAGTGACATGGCTTCGACTTGGTAAATGGCATGATCTGCAATCAACACATTGCGTGCCACGCTACCAATACGTGAGCCCTCGCAATCAGGGCATACGATTTGCACCCTTTGCTTGTTGAGTTCTTCGCGAACAGCGCCTAGTACTGACTCACGATAACGTCGTTCTAAATTAGGCATAACGCCTTCAAAGGTATGGCGTTTGACTGAACTTTGACCATTTTCTTGAAGGTAGAAAAAAGGTATTTCAACTGTGCCAGAACCCTGCAAAATAACGCGATGAACAGTTTCAGGTAAGTCTTGCCAAGGGGTTTCAAGGTCAAACCCATAATGGGTCGCCAAACTACTGAGTATGGAAAACGTGAAAGCGTTCCGAGCGTCCCAACCTTTGATGGCGCCTGCTTTCAGGCTTTGCTCGGGAAACGCTACCACGCGGTTGAGGTCAAAAATGTCGATATGACCCAGACCATCACAGCTCTGGCAGGCACCACTTGGACTGTTGAAACTAAAGAACTTAGGCTCTAAATCAGGTACGCTGTGGTGGCAAATGGGGCAAGAAAAGTGACTTGAAAAAGGCTGTGTTTGGTTACTGTCCATGTTGAGTACATTGACTCGCCCATTAGACAATTTGTTGGCAGTTTCAATGCTGTCGGCTAATCGGCTTTTGCTATCTGGACGAATGCGTAGACGGTCGATGACGACTTCTACTTCAAACGTTTCAGCTGTGAGAGAAGTCAGTGGTACATCAATATCGTGCATGTCACCATTGACGCGCAGTCGAACAAAACCTTGCGACTGCAGCCCTTGAAAGCGTGATTTCAATTCGACGGCAGGTATTTGACCGATCGGTGACAAAATCGCAATGCGGGTCTGGTCGGGCCATGCTAACAATGCGTCAACCACTTGGCTGACACTTTGGGCGATGAGGGGTATGTGATGGGTGGGGCAAACTGGTATGCCGACACGGGCATAAAGTAAACGAAGATAATCGTGAATTTCAGTGCTGGTGCCCACGGTTGAGCGAGGGTTGTGGCCGGCTGATTTTTGTTCAATTGAAATGGCGGGTGATAACCCTTCGATTAAATCGACGTCGGGTTTCTCCATTTGATCAAGAAATTGACGTGCGTAAGCTGACAAACTTTCAACATAGCGTCTTTGACCCTCAGCATATAGCGTGTCAAAAGCCAACGACGATTTACCTGAACCTGATAAGCCCGTCAAAACCACCAACTTATGCTTGGGTAAGTCAAGCGACAAGTTCTTTAGGTTGTGGGTGCGGGCACCGCGAATACGTATAAAGCTCATAAGGGGTGACGCCGTTAGAATTGCTAGGCTAGAGGGTAACTTGTTACTATAACGCGGCAACTTGTGATGTCGATGCGTTGACACCATCAATTTGAAGGGTCATTTGCCCTTAACAGCAACGAATCTTAATTTTAAATATGACAAAAGAAGTTCGACTTGCCTTAAACCCTGCTGAGCGCCGTGCAAGTTTTTCACTGGCGGGCCTGTTCGCAGCCCGTATGTTGGGCCTATTTTTGTTGTTACCAGTTTTTGCGGTGGCTGCACAAAGCCTGCAAGGCGGCAACGACCCCGCTAAAGTGGGTTTGGCTCTGGGCATGTATGGCTTGACTCAAGCTTTTATGCAAATACCGTTTGGTATGGCTTCTGACAAGTTTGGTCGTCGCCCTGTGGTCTTATTTGGCCTCATTTTATTTGTGCTGGGTAGCGTGATTTGTGCACAATCTTCCACCATTGAGTGGGTCACTATTGGTCGTGCCATTCAAGGCGCTGGTGCAATATCTGCTGCCGTCACCGCATGGTTGGCCGATGCGACTCGCCCCGAGGTGCGTACGCGCGCCATGGCAATGGTGGGGGCTTCAATTGGTTTGTCTTTTGCTTTATCGCTGGTACTGTCCCCTTTAATCGTTGGTTTTGGGGGGTTGTCAGGGCTGTTTTGGGTGATTGCCGCGCTGGGTGTGGTGGCCATTGGGGTGGCAGCTTTTGTCATACCCGTGGTGCCGCGTGCCGAGGCAGGTATGTCGTCAGCCCGCGCGATTGATGTGATTAAAAATGGCGGTCTGTTTCGCTTAAATGTAGGTGTTTTTTGTTTGCATTTAACCCAAGTGGCGTTGTTTGTAGTGGTGCCACCTTTGCTGCTTAAGCTGGGTCACATTTCGACAGAAGGTTTGTGGAAAGTTTACTTACCGGTAATTTTTATATCGTTTTTGTTAATGGTGCCGATTATTTTTGTGACAGAAAAGCGTCGTACGCACACTTTAACGCTGCGTTGGGCGGTGTTGGGTTTGGTTTTGGTTGGTGCCGGCTTTGCCTTAACGGCGCAGACTTGGTGGCCTTTACTGATATGCCTGACATTGTTTTTTGTGTTTTTTAATGTTTTAGAAGCGTTACAGCCTTCACTAGTCTCTCGTGTAGCACCACCTCATTTAAAGGGTTTGGCCTTAGGGCTTTATAACACCACACAGGCTTTCGGCTTGTTTTTTGGGGGCGTTTTGGGCGGTTGGGTATCTCAGAATCAAGGGGTGCAAACGGTATTTTGGGGGTTGACGGCTATTTGTGCGGTTTGGTTGTTTGCGACCTGGGGTTTACACGTCAATATGCCCGAACGTTCAATGCCTATGGCTGAACCGAGTATCGTGCCGTAAACTATGACAATACGTAGCAACCCGACTGGTCACAGGCGAAACACTCACGCACCATGGCAAACCGTTGGGCCGATTGGCTCGTTTTATTTAAATCACTCATTTTTCGGAGATCGGCATGGCATCGGTCAATAAAGTTATTTTGGTAGGCAACTTGGGGCGCGACCCTGAGGTTCGTTACAGCCCAGAAGGGGCTGCTTTATGCAACGTTTCGATTGCAACCACCAGCAGTTGGAAAGATAAAACCAGTGGTGAGCGTCGTGAAGAAACCGAATGGCACCGTATCGTGTTTTACGGTCGTTTAGCCGAAGTTGTCGGCGAATACATGCGCAAGGGTCGCCCTATGTATGTTGAGGGCCGTCTGCGCACCCGTAAATGGCAAAACAAAGAAGGTGTTGACCAGTACACCACTGAAGTGGTCGCTGATCAAATGCAAATGTTGGGTGGTCGTGACGGTGGCTCGGGTGATAGCGGCGAACCGCCAGCGCATTATGAAGGCGGTTCAGGTGGTGGTTCGGGTGGCCGTTCTAGCGCCCCCCCTAGCCGTCCTAATCAAGTCGCTCGCCCCGCTGCCCCCGCCGCCGGTGGTGCAAACTTAGGTGATTTAGACGACGACATACCGTTTTAAGTTTCCTTTAGATCGTAATTTAGCGGCGACTAAATTGTTTTGCCGCAAAAAACACCAACTGCTTGTTTAAGAGTTGGTGTTTTTTATTCGACGCTGACTACACTTGCCCAAACGACTCACGTCAAACCTTTACTGCCACCAAATCAACCAACGCTGACGTTCCTTTATGTCGATCGCCTTCTTCGAGTTCGGCGTCGTACTCTTCAAGCACATCGATGCGCATCGTTGCAAATGAATTGCGCATTAGATCGAGTGTGTAGAGGTGTTCGGGTATGTCGGGCCCGCCGGTTTTGTATTCCAACTGCTTCAGGCCATAACCTTCGATCAAAAGGTGCCCACCGGGTTTAACGGCAGCGGTCATGCCTTTAAAGATGTCAGCACGCAGCTCAGGGTTAGCAAATTGAAAGAATATGCCAACCACCATGTCAAATTGTTGCGCATGCCAGGGCCATTGTGAAATGTCTGCAGTTTCAATTTGTAGGTTAACGCCCCGCTCATTTGCAAGAAGGCGTGCCTTGGCCGAGGCTGCGGGGGCGCTATCAATTGACCACACTTTGCAACCTTGTTCGGCTAACCATACGCCGTTGCGACCTTCACCATCAGCAATGGCTAAAACGGTCATACTGGGTTTGATCAAAGGGGTGGCATGTTTAACTAAAAAAGCATTGGGGTCTTTGCCAAATAAATAATCATCGGTTGAGGCGAAGCGTTCATTCCAGCGAGAAATAGCAGGTTTCATGTTTGACTCAATAGGTTGTCAAGCTAAACGCGTTAACCAACCATGGCTGTCAGGGGCGCGACCATATTGAATATCAGTCAAAGCCTGCCGTAAAGACATGGTGAGTTCACCCGCTGGTTTGTTGATATCGCCCGCGGTAAAGTCACGGCCTTTCAGTGCGCCAATTGGGGTCACCACAGCAGCCGTGCCACAAGCAAAGGCTTCGGTAATGTCGCCAGAGGCAAAGCCGTCTCGCCATTCATCAATTGAAATTTTGCGCTCAATGACCTTTAAGCCACGCTCTTTAGCCAATGCGATGATGCTGTCACGGGTGATGCCTTCTAATATGCTGCCAGTCAATTCGGGCGTAATCAGCGTGTGATCGCGGGTAACTAAAAACACATTCATGCCACCAAGTTCTTCAATATACTTATTTTCTTGCGAATCTAAAAACAAAACTTGAGAGCAACCCTGTGCAGAGGCTTCTTGCTGCGGTAATAATGAAGCCGCATAGTTACCGCCACATTTTGCAGCACCTGTGCCACCGTATGCGGCTCGAGCAAAATCTTGCGTTACCCAGATTGCGACGGGCGCAACACCTTGGCTAAAGTAAGCACCAGCTGGTGAGCCAATCACGAAGTAAACGGCTTTTTTAGCGGCACGTACCCCTAAAAAGTTTTCATTTGAAATCATGAACGGGCGCAGGTATAAGCTGGTTTCGGGTGCCGAAGGTACCCACGCTACATCAGCTTGAACAAAATGTTTGATAGACTCAACGAAATCAGCAGCGGGTAATTCTGGCAATGCCAATCGATGGGCTGAACGCTGCATACGCCGTGCATTTGATTCGACCCTAAACCCCCACACACTGCCATCGGCATGACGATAAGCTTTTAAGCCTTCGAAAATTTCTTGGGCGTAGTGCAACACTGACGCGGCTGGGTCAAGAGATAGTGGGCCGTAAGGCGTGACACGTGCGTCGTACCACCCTTTTTCAACTGTCCAGTCAATCGTGACCATGTGGTCAGTAAAGTGCACCCCAAACCCTGGGTTAGCCAAAATCCGTGCCAACTTCTCAGGGGCCGTTGCGTGTGAAGTGTGGGTGATTTGAAAATCGATTGGTTTTGAGGCGGTCATAGACATCAGCTAAAGAAACAGAATGGGACACAAAGGTTTTTGTAATATAACTTGTGGGCGTATGCTAACAAAACAAACAATAACGGTGCAAATTTTCGGTAATATGTATTTATACCTAATTTGCGCCGTTCAAGGGAAAACAATCGACATGGTCAGTACATTTGTATCCGATCAAGCCTTGCAATTTGACTACATTGTTGTTGGTGCGGGTACAGCGGGTTGTTTGCTCGCCAACCGATTGTCAGCCGATGCATCAAAACGTGTCTTGCTGCTCGAAGCGGGTGGGTCTGATAACTACCACTGGATCCACATACCCGTTGGTTACCTATATTGTATTGGCAATCCGAAGACCGATTGGTGTTTTAAAACGCAAGCTGACCCAGGTTTGAACGGCCGGGCGCTCGGTTACCCGCGGGGTCGGGTGTTAGGCGGCTGTTCTTCAATAAACGGCATGATCTATATGCGTGGCCAACGTGCTGATTATGACGGTTGGGCGGCACAAGGCAACAAAGGCTGGGGTTGGCAAGATATGTTGCCCTTGTTTATTGGCATGGAAGATCACCACGCTGGTTCTAGTGACTTTCATGGCAGCGGCGGGGCATGGCGAGTCGATCGTCAAAGGCTGTCTTGGGAAGTGCTTGATGCGTTCAGGCAAGCTGCCCTTGAAGTGGGCATTCCCATGGTGAACGACTTTAATCAAGGTAACAACGAAGGCAGTGATTATTTTGAAGTGAACCAAAAAAAAGGTTGGCGTTGGAATACGTCTAAAGCTTTTCTTAAGCCGATTGCTCATCGAAAAAACTTAACTGTCCTGACAAGAGCTCAAACGCATCGAGTTATCTTTGAAGGGCGACAAGCGGTTGGGGTTGAGTTTAGTCAAGATAAACATATACGTCATGCCCGAGCCCACCACGAAGTTGTTTTAGCGGCGGGTGCTATTGGTTCACCCCAATTATTACAATTGTCAGGGGTCGGTGATTCTGCTTTATTGAACTCGTACGGAATTAATGTGGTGCACGAACTGCCGGGAGTTGGTGCAAACCTACAAGACCATTTGCAGTTGCGCACCATTTTTAAAGTGCAGGGTACTCAAACCCTAAACACCATGGCAAATTCTGTTTGGGGTAAAGCCAAAATTGCACTTGAGTATGCGTTAAGTCGAACGGGGCCCATGAGTATGGCGCCTTCTCAGTTGGGTATTTTTACAAAATCGAATCCAAGCCAACCACGCGCCAACCTTCAGTACCATGTTCAACCCTTGTCGCTAGAGCGCTTTGGCGAAAATTTACATCACTTTCCAGCCATCACAGCATCGGTTTGCAACTTACAACCTACAAGTCGTGGTCAGGTCAATATTATGTCGGCTGACCCAACTCAGGCGCCTTCTATTGATTGTCGCTACTTATCAACGGCTCAAGATCGACTAGTTGCAGTTGAAAGTATTCATTTAACCCGACGTATTTTGTCTGCGCCTGCCATGGCAGCTTTTAGGCCAGAAGAGTTTAAACCGGGCGCCCATATTGATACCGACGCTGAAATTGAACGTGCGGTGGGTGATTTAGGCACCACTATTTTTCACCCAGTGGGCACCTGTAAAATGGGCCATGATGCGGCTGCTGTGGTTGATGCCGAATTAAGGGTGATTGGCCTAAAAGGCTTGCGGGTGGCCGATGCCTCAATTATGCCAACCATAACTTCTGGTAACACCAACTCACCCACTTTAGTCATTGCTGAAAAAGCAGCACAAATGATGATGACGGCCAACCAATAAAGGCTAAGCCACAGGTTTCGCCCTTTTTTACATAGGTTAGTTTTGACGTGTGATTGAATAAAAACTGCCTCTGTTAGAGCTTTGATCTTAAAAACCGTTAAAATCAAAGGCTTCCCATCTATTTTGTTGATTTGCCAAAGGGGTTTGTCGTGCCGATTTACGCCTATAAATGTTCGTCTTGTGGCCATGCCGAAGACACCTTACAAAAACTATCTGCTGCGCCGTTGACAGTTTGTCCGGCTTGCCAGCAAGAAACTTATGTCAAACAAGTTACCGCAGCGGGCTTTCAGCTTAAGGGCTCAGGTTGGTATGTAACTGACTTTCGTAATAACGGTGGTAGCGCTGGGGCAAATGGCAGTGCGACGGCTAAGAGTGATGTTTCAGGTGGCAGTTCAGACGGTGCAGCAAGTGGCGCAGCCACTGATAGCTCTGCTTCGAAAGATTCAAGCAGTAGTGATTCAGCAAGCAAAGGGGAAAAGTCTGGTGCGTCAAGTGCTGCACCAGCTAGCCCTTCAAGCGGCACGGGGTCAAGCAACAGCAGTTCTAGCAATACGAATTCTTCTGCTTCTTAGCGCGTTGCAAAGCCCTCGACTTAAACATAGTTCCAATTAAAGCCAAATAATATTTATGCGCGCATTTAAAAAATACTTCGTCACAGGGCTCTTAATTTGGGCGCCGCTTGTGGTGACGGCGTGGGTGCTTATTATGTTGGTGACTACGCTTGAAAACCTCATACCTGAGTCGTTGTCAGCCAATGCACTGTTTGGTATACCTATACCAGGCCTGCGCATGTTAATTGTGTTGGCCGTGGTGGTGCTAACCGGTTTATTTGCCGCTAACTTTTTGGGCCGCAGTGTGGTCGAACAATGGGAACGCTTGCTAGGCCGTATTCCCCTTATTCGTTCAATATATAAGTCAGTTAAGCAAGTGGGCGACAGTCTATTGGCGCCTAATGGTCAAGCGTTTAGGCAAGCGGTTTTGGTACAGTATCCCCGTCTTGGGGTCTGGACCATTGCTTTGATCACGGGCACCCCAGGTGGTGATGCAGCCAACCAATTGCCTGGTGATATGGTCAGTGTGTATGTGCCCACCACACCCAATCCAACGTCTGGTTTTTTTCTGATGATGTCTCGTGCTGAGATCAAGCCGCTTAATATGACGGTTGATACAGCATTGAAGTACATTGTTTCTATGGGTGTGGTTGTGCCACCCTTACCTCCGCAGGAGTCTCGCTAAATGCGTACTTGTTACACCGGCAAGGTCTGCCGCGATCATTTAGACCAAACAGTCACTTTATTTGGTTGGGTGCACCGTCGCCGTGACCATGGTGGTGTTATTTTTATCGATTTGCGCGACCGTGAAGGGTTGGCGCAAGTTGTGTTTGATCCTGACAACGCGCCTGCGTTTGCCATCGCTGAAGATTTGCGTAATGAGTTTTGTATTCGCATCACAGGCTTGGTGCGTTTGCGCCCAGAGGGTACAAGTAATGGTGATTTGGCTTCAGGTGAAATTGAAGTGTTGTGCCGCGAAGTTGAAGTGCTTAACGCTTCGATTACACCGCCCTTTCAACTTGATGACGACAATTTATCTGAAACGACGCGTTTGACGCATCGCGTATTAGATTTACGTCGTGTACCAATGCAGCAAAATTTAATGTTGCGTTATCGGGTTTCAATTGAGGTGCGTAAATTTTTAGATCAATTGGGTTTTGTAGATATTGAAACACCGATGTTGACAAAAAGCACCCCTGAGGGCGCGCGCGATTATCTTGTGCCGTCACGTGTGCATGCTGGCGAATTTTTTGCTTTGCCCCAATCACCTCAATTGTTTAAGCAAATGTTGATGGTGTCAGGCTTTGATCGTTACTATCAAATTGTTAAATGTTTTCGTGATGAAGATTTACGGGCCGACCGTCAGCCTGAATTTACCCAGATTGATTGTGAAACGTCGTTTTTGAACGAATTACAAATACGTGAAATCTTTGAAGAAATGATTCGTCATGTGTTCAAAGTGGTGCAAAACGTTGAGTTGGCCAACCCCTTCCCGATCATGACTTATGGCGAAGCCATGCGTTTGTATGGCTCAGACAAGCCTGATCTTCGCGTCAAGTTAGAGTTCACTGACTTGTCAGACATTATGCAAGACGTTGATTTTAATGTGTTTGCGCAAGCCGCTCGTTCTGAAGGCAGTCGTGTGGTGGCGTTACGTGTACCAATGGGTGGTCAAATTTCGCGCAGTGAAATTGATGCCTACACAAAATTTGTGTCCATTTATGGTGCCAAAGGTTTAGCCTGGATCAAGGTCAATGAAGTTGCCAAAGGCCGCGATGGTTTGCAATCACCGATTGTTAAAAATATTCATGATGCTGCATTAACCGCAATGATCAAGCGAACGGGCGCAAAAGATGGCGACATTTTGTTCTTTGGTGCCGATCGTAACAAAGTGGTTAATGATGCCATGGGTGCTTTGCGTGTCAAAATTGGTCATAGCGAGTTTGGCAAAACCCATGAATTATTTCAGGCTGGGTGGCGTCCGCTCTGGGTGACAGATTTCCCTATGTTTGAATATGACGAAGAAAGTGGTCGCTACAGTGCGGCTCATCATCCCTTCACCAGCCCGCAAGATGGTCATGAAGATCTACTTGAAAGCGACCCAGGTAAAGCTTTGTCTAAAGCTTACGATATGGTGCTGAATGGTTGGGAGATTGGCGGTGGTTCAGTACGTATTCACAAAGAAAGCGTACAAACAAAAGTGTTCCGAGCTCTGAAAATTGATGACGAAGAAGCCCGTTTGAAGTTTGGTTTCTTGCTTGATGCCTTGCAGTACGGCGCTCCCCCACACGGCGGTATTGCCTTTGGCTTAGATCGCATTGTGACCATGATGACGGGCGCCGATTCGATACGTGATGTGATTGCCTTTCCCAAAACGCAACGTGCTCAGTGTTTGCTTACTCAGGCGCCTTCAGCGGTTGATGAAAAGCAATTGCGTGAGTTACACATTCGTTTACGTCAAACAGAGGTCAAGACTGAGGCAAAGGCCGAGCCAAAGTCTAACCCTCAAGCAGGTCAACAGACAGGCTAAAGGTCGGTATGGCTGAACTTCGTATCGTCAGCTATAACATTCATAAAGGCCGCTCGTTAAGCGGGCGTGATTCATTGCAAGCGTTACGTTTGCATTTGCATGGGTTGCGCCCTGATTTGATGTTTTTACAAGAGGTGCAGGGGCGTAACGAGCAACGTACGGCATCCCATGCGCAGCATGAATCATTGGCTGCTGCATTGCACATGAACGTGGCTTACGGTTGTAATGCGGTCCGCATGCATACCGATCACGGTAATGCGTTGCTCACCCACCATCCCATTATGAGTTTTGAAAACCTTGACATTTCTGATCATGTCTTAGAGCAACGTGGTCTGTTGCATGCACAGGTTCAAGTGGGTAAACATATTGTTCATTGTTTTGTGGTGCACCTAGGCTTATTTGCAGGGGGGCGCGAGCGCCAGGTAGATTTAATGGTCGAACGCATTCGTCAAACGGTACCTGATGGTGCTCCTGTTTTAATTGCAGGTGATTTTAACGATTGGCGTGACGAACTAGCCCCTATGTTTGTGCAGCAGTTAGGCCTGAATGAGGTCTTCGCGCATGCATCGCAAACACGTGGTGGAGTGCCTGGCCTGCGACGTTCCATGCGTCAAATTAGGCAAATTTTAAAAGGTGATCAACCGTTAAAATCGCTATACCGTGACGATGCACAACGTTTGAATCAGCTGCCTATGACTGGTGCTTACAACCCTGTACCACCACCCAAAACATTTCCCGCTAAGTTTCCTTTGCTCAGGCTTGATCGCATTTATCAACGGGGCTTTTCTGTGAAACGCGCGCATGTTTTACGTGGTAAACCTTGGAGCATTTTGTCAGACCATTCGCCCATTTTGGCTGAGCTTGAGCTTGAATGATGGTGACGAAACCTTTAACTGCTACCGTTGTAATTGCAGTCTATAACGACTGGCAAGTCCTTGAGTGCATATTGCAGTCATTAAAAAGCCAGTGGCATCATCAGTTTGATGTGGCCATTGCTGACGACGGTTCCACAAACGAATTCGTTGAACACGTTAAGCGTGCGCAGCAGTACGGCTACCCTTTTAAAATCAGTCATTACTGGCAGGCTGACGACGGTTTTGGTAAAACGATTGTGTTGAATCAAGCCGTGGCACATGCTCAAACCCCATATTTAATTTTTATTGACGGTGATTGCGTGCCCCAAACAGGTTTTGTGGACGATCACTTGCGCTTGGCACAGCCACGACAATGTTTAACTGGACGGCGTATTGACTTACCGCGTGCTGCATTAAATATGCTTGTTATGCGACACCCTGAGTCTATTTTTAGGCATAATAAAGTTCGACTTTTTCATATGTCACTTACTAAACGCGCCCGCAATATTGAGAAAGGGGTCCGTATCGCGTGGTCAAAATTGAATCTGTTTAGTCATAAAGATCGTGGCATTATTGGGTGTAACTTTTCACTTTACCGCCAAGATTTACTATCTATAAACGGATTTGATGAACGCTTCCGTGCTCAATGGGGTGCTGAAGACTCTGATATTGATCGTCGTTTGCGCATGGTTGGTGTCAAGGTGCGTAGTTTATTTTTGTGCGCCACTATGGTTCACTTTGATTCATCTTATGACAAGCGAGCCATGTGGGCAATTAACCCGCCTGATGCTAACAAGCCTAAGTATTACGATTCAGTTTCGGCTGAAGGGCAGTCGTATACAAACTTTGGTATCAATAAATAATGATGCGATACACGCCTTTTCATTGAGCCATTAAAAGCGACAGCGATCGTATTAAATATATGGCTGTGCCCAGCATCATGATGGCAACCAAACCATCAATTGCACGCCATGGGTTGAATTGATTTAAACGCGCACCTAACCAGCATAGTACGGCACCAAATAAAACAAACCACACCATTGACCCCACAACAGCTCCCGCACCAAAAACGGCATTGCCAGGCGAGCCATAGGCCAGCGATGCGGCACCTATTAGTATGGCTGTATCAACCCAAGCATGCGGGTTAAGCCAAGAAAACACCAGAGCCATCACAATCGCTTGGCGCTTTGACTCAATGATATTAGGTGGTTGGGGCGGCGTGATGAACTCAAGTTTTTGAGGGCTGGTTAAGCAACGCAAACCAGCTCTACCCCCGTAGTACAGCAAGAAAAGGGTGCCGCCGATCAACATAAATTGTTGAAAGTGAATGGATAATCCTCCCAACTTACCCAGCCCTAGTACGCCTAGAGCGATCAGTGCAGCATCTGCAAGGGTACTGGTGATAACCGTTGTCCATAAATATTGACGGTTCAGGCCCAGTCTAAGAATGTGTGCATTTTGAGGGCCCATTGCAGCGATGAGTGACAGGCTTAAGACTAAGCCAGCAGAGAAAGTTGAAATGAACCCAAGGGAGATATGCTGCATAATAATCTGCCTTAAATATTTGATAAATGGAGTGAACGAAAGAAAGGAATACAGGAATAGATAGATATATTGAGGGAAACCGACTAATATTTAAATAATTTTTAAAATAAATTAGTTTTGTTAAGTAATACTGAAAACAATTCAAAACGCTTTATCTCAACAGGTCAAATTTCCAACTGAGAAGTCATGTTTGATCCAAAATTAATCGAAGCATTAAAAGCTGTCGCCAACGCAGGTAGTTTTCAAGGCGCTGCCCATGCCTTGAATTTGTCAGTGGCCGCGGTATCGTTGCGCATTAAGTCGCTAGAAGTGTTGTTGGGGGCTCGCGTTTTAATACGGGGTAAAACAGTCCGTTTAACAACTTCTGGCCAAACGCTCATGGCTTATATGCAACGCGTTCAAATGTTGCATGATGATGTATGGTCAGCGTTACAAACAGGTGGGGTGAAACGTTGGCAAACCTTAAGTGTGGCAGTCAATGCTGATTCTGTTTCTACTTGGTTTTTACCGGGCGTGGCCCCTTTGTTGGTAAAGTCTAAATTGTTGATTGACATCACCATTGACGATCAAGACCATACGCACGCAGCGCTTAAAAGTGGTGAGGCTTTGGGGTGCGTCACCACTTTGGCTACACCGATGAAAGGTTGTGTCTCTGAGCCGTTGGGGCAAATGCGGTATCGATGTTTGGCTAACCCTGACTTAGTTGAGCGGTGCCGCACACCCAAAGGGCAGGTGTCGATACATAAATTACTTAAATTGCCAGCTATTATTTTCAATCAAAAAGACGCTTTACAAGATACATTTTTATTTAAATTTTTCGGTTTGCAATCGCCTCAATACCCTAAACATTACGTACCTGCCATTGAGGCGTTTAGCCAAGCTATTGAGTTAGGTTTGGGGTGGGGCATGGTGCCTGATTTGCTTTCGCAGCTTGATCAGCCGCAAGCCCAGTCAAATACCCATTCGAAAACGGTGCCGGAAAAGTGGGTTGAGGTGGTACCCAACGCCCCAATTGACATCACGTTGTATTGGCAACATTGGTCACACACCTCTGAAGCCGTGACAAAGCTCACAAAAATGGTTAAGTCTGCCGCAAAAGAAAGCCTATTACCTTGGGCCTAGTTATGCCGATTAAATTTACGACGCCACACGTTTTCCGTCACAATGCCAGTGGCTAATGCTGTACCGGCAATAATGATTCCAGCCCCCATTAAAATTTGTTGCGTCACATGCTCTTCAAGCCAGAGCCAGCCCCACAGCACGCCAAAGATGGGAATTAAGAACGTGACGGTGCTGGCTTTAGCGGGGCCCACAACCATAATCAGGCGGTAAAAAATAATGTAAGTAAAGGCCGTGCAAAGTAATGCGAGCATGAATACGGCAGCCCAAGCCCGACTTTCAATAGGGGCTGTAGGCCACGTTAACCAAGCAAGGGGTGCAAGCACAATTGAGGCCGATATGAGCGACCCTGTTGCTACGGCAAGGGGGTCTGTACCCATAAGATGCTTTTTAGTGTAATTGGCTGACAAACCATAAGATAACGGTGCCAATAACCCGGCACCCAAAGCCAAACCCGAAGACAATACGGCATCAAGTTCAAACTCGTCCCATACCAGCATCATGATGCCAAAAAAACCAATGAATAAACCAACTAACCTCCAAAATGGAAGTTTGTCTTTAAACCAAACCCATGCAATGGTTGCCCCCCATAAAGGGGTTGAGGCATTCAAAATTGACAGAACACCCGCAGGAATATTGATGGCCGCATAAGCCAACAAACAAAACGGAATCGCTGCATTAATGATGCCAACGGTGAAAATGGGCCGCCAATGCTTAATCACTAACGGTAACTTTTCTTGCCACAATAAAATAGGTAGCAAAACGGCTAAGGCAAGGCTTGTACGTAAGGCAATTAAGGCAAAGGGCCCAAAACTATCAACGGACATTCGCAGAAAAATAAAAGAGCTGCCCCAAATAGCAGCGATCAGTATGAGATCAGTAAGGTCTTTGCCCTTCATGCCTACATGTTAAGGTGAATTTGGGTGCGTATGTAACAAGTCTCGCAATAAAGTTAGTGCGGCGGCGGCGTCTTGTGCAGATAGCTGTAAGGCGGTTTCAATTAATACACGCTGTAAAGGTGTAGTGACCTGGGCTGAGTTGTCGTAAGTTCGGTGACCGTTGGTTTTGCGCTCAAATACCTCGCGTAGTTCTGGGCCTAACCACTCAACCAACACCGTCATGCGGGACATATGTGGCACGGAAGCGCCGCTTAGCCATTTGCGAATGGCTTCACCGCTAACATGCCTTAAGTGTGGTGCACGAAGCGAGAAGTCGCGTGCAACGGTAGCAATAGAAGGTAAGCGGCCGCCATATTCTCGTTGAAGCGACGCTAGCAACTCTTTTGAAAAAGACTTTTTAAGGCTGCTGGCATCGGGGTATGGCACATGGCGCGTTCGTATGGTGTCTCGTTCATTAAGCATAAACATAGCTGATCTCAAATAAAATTGAACTGCTATGCTACAAACGAAATGAAACTTATTTAGACACTTAAGTTGTCAAATGAGCACTAATTTGTAACAAGACTTTACAGACCTATTATTTGTATCAATTACGCTAGTATTTTTACGGATGAGGGAAGCGCCTGTCAACATCATTCAAGTATGGGGGTTTTTACAATAATGTCGCTAACGTTAAACCCGCTAGATCTTTTGTGGCCAATGTTAGTGGTGTGACGGCGGGCCATTCAATACCGATTGCAGGGTCTGACCACAGCAAGGTGCGCTCAGACTCAGGGTGATAATAGTCAGTGGTCTTATATAAAAAATCAGCCGTTTCGCTGAGTACTAAAAAACCATGCGCTAAACCAGGAGGCACCCACATTTGCTTGTGATTGGCACCGCTTAAGGTCGCGCTGACCCACTGGCCTAATGTGGGTGAGTCGCGACGAATATCAACCACTACATCAAAAACCTCACCTTCTGTTACCCGCACTAATTTGCCTTGTGGGTGGTCTACTTGAAAATGCAACCCTCGCAAAACCCCTTTTTTGGAGCGACTGTGGTTGTCTTGTACAAACTGAACGTCTAACCCAGTGGCTTGGGTAAAGTCACGAGCGTTAAAGCTTTCTAAAAAGAAACCCCGGCTGTCACCGAAAACTTGTGGTTCAAGAATTAGAACGTCTGCAATAGCAGTAGGTGTAACGGTGTACATAACTTCCTAAGACGAATGAGGACGGTTTACTAAGTTAAGCAGATATTGACCATACGCATTTTTTTTCAATGGGTTGGCGAGTCGTTCGATTTGTTCAGCATCGATCCATTTTAGGTTCAAGGCAATTTCTTCTGGGCAGGAAACCATCAAGCCTTGTCGCTTTTGTAAGGTACTGATGAAGCTGGCCGCTTCAAGTAAGCTGTCGTGCGTACCGGTATCAAGCCAGGCATAACCGCGCCCCATGGTTTCAACGTTGAGTTGGCCTGCTTCTAAATAGACGCGATTGACATCCGTAATTTCAAGCTCACCCCGATGCGAAGGTTTAATATTGGCGGCAATGTCACAGACTTGTTGGTCATAAAAATATAAACCTGTGACGGCAAATGGGCTACGCGGTTGGGCTGGTTTTTCTTCGATACTGATGGCGCGATGGTTGGCATCGAACTCAACTACACCGTAACGTTCAGGGTCATGTACGTGATAAGCAAATACCGTAGCCCCTAAAGGTTGAGCGCTGGCATTGGCTAACAAAATACTTAAGTCGTGACCGTAAAAAATGTTGTCACCTAACACTAACGTGCTGGGGCGGTTGCCAACAAAGTCGCGACCAATAATAAAGGCTTGTGCTAAACCGTCTGGTGAAGGTTGCACGGCGTATTGCAACGACATACCCCATTGGCTACCATCGCCCAAAAGCGCCTCAAAGCGAGGGGTATCTTGTGGTGTGGAAATAATTAAGACGTCTTGTATGCCCGCAAGCATCAGTGTGCTGAGGGGGTAATAAATCATTGGTTTGTCGTAAATAGGCATGAGCTGTTTGGAAACAGCTTGCGTGACGGGGTAGAGTCGTGTGCCTGAACCGCCTGCCAAAATAATGCCGCGATGTTTAGAAGTGGTGATCATGCTAGGTTAGCCTTTTCCCCATATTGTTTATCAACCCAATGACGGTATTCGCCGCTTGTAACGTGAGCTACCCATTCGGGGTGATCAAGGTACCACTGAATGGTTTTTTGAATGCCTGTTTCAAAGGTTTCGTTTGGTTTCCAACCTAATTCACGCTCAACTTTGCGTGCATCAATGGCGTAGCGGCGATCGTGACCAGGGCGATCGGTAACATAAGTGATTTGATCAGCGTAAGGCTTGCCATCAGCGCGCGGTTTTAAAAGATCAAGGTGCGAGCAAATTAGTTTAACCACATCGATATTTGCTTTTTCATTCCACCCGCCGATGTTGTAGGTTTCACCAATGCGACCGGCTTGTAAAACGCATGCGATGGCACGGGTATGGTCTTGCACATAGAGCCAGTCGCGCACTTGTTGACCATCGCCGTAAATAGGTAAAGGTTTGCCATAAAGGGCATTCATGATGATGAGTGGAATGAGCTTCTCAGGAAAATGAAAGGGCCCATAGTTATTACTGCAGTTGGTGGTGATGACCGGCAACCCATAGGTATGGTGCCAGGCTCGCACCAAATGATCTGATGCGGCTTTGCTGGCCGCGTACGGGCTATTTGGCAGGTAGGCGTTGGTTTCTGAAAAGGCTGCTTCAGTAGGTGACAGGGTGCCGTACACCTCGTCTGTTGAAACATGCACAAACCTAAATGCCGTTTTGTGTTCAGTTGCCAAACCAGACCAATAGGTGCGCACGGACTCAAGTAAGTTAAAGGTACCGACGATATTGGTTTCAATAAAATCTTGTGGGCCGTGAATAGATCGGTCAACATGCGACTCAGCTGCAAAGTTAATCACGGCGCGGGGTTGATGAGTCTTCAGTAAGCCTTCAATCAGCCCGCGGTCGCCAATGTCACCTTGTACAAAATGATGCCTAGAGTCGTTTGTAAAGGCAGCCAGATTTTCGAGGTTACCTGCGTAGGTCAGTTTATCTACGTTAATAATACCTTCGTCTTGACCTTCAAGCCATGTGTGAATAAAGTTACTGCCAATAAAGCCCGCACAGCCAGTCACCAGAATCATTGTTTTATTTTCCATGTCATTTTAAATATTTTAACAGTGTGTTCGGCGACACATGCCGTTTCCGTACACTCGCCTTAATCTGGTTTGAAGGCCGTCATTTGTTTTTCAAAATGACATGAGTCTTACAAAAAAACAAAAAAGGTATAAGATAACAAGTCAAAGACTATATCTATATATTTATAGCGTGGTTAAATGTATTGAAAATTAAATGCCCAAGCCATAGCGCGACAGAGGCAAATTTATATAATCGGGGAATCGAATGGAAGCATGGGGAAAAACCGTTCATACAGCTGAGATGCGCCGCGCTTTGCCGGCAAAAGTCTCAAACGCGTTTGATACGGCTGTCAAAGTAGACTGTGTGGCTGATGACATTGCGCATCAACTGCGAGAGCAGATTTTGAATGAAACCATCAGTGCGGGTAAACGCTTGCCTACCGAACAAATGCTAGGTACGCAATTCGGCGTCAGTCGTAACATCGTTCGTGATGCCATTGCACGGTTGAAAGAAATGGGTCTAGTCGAAACGCGCCACGGGGTGGGTACCTTTGTAAAAGGTGACGCCGAGCAAAACCGAACGGAGGCTTCAACTGATGGTTTGATGGCTTTGTTGCCGTTAATGCACGTATACCAAATGCGACTTGAACTTGACTCGGGCGCCGCCGCATTGGCGGCTACACATCGTTCTCAAACACAACTTGATCAAATTCGTACAGCCTTAGCGGCGTTAATGCGAGCGGGTGATGAGTGGGAGCATGCTGCTAAAGCAGCCTTTGAGTTTAATAAGGTATTGACCGAAGCGACACAGAACCCCTTCATTATTAGTACGCATCATCACTTGGCCTCGTCCATACGTGATGCGATTCGTACGTTGAGATTGCGTGCCACAGATGAGCAATGTATTGCTGACATTTTGACTGAACATGAAGCTATTTATCTAGCTATTGAGCGCCGTGATGCTAACTTGGCTAGGCAAGCCATGAAAACGCACCTTGAACGCGGCATGACGCGATATAGGCAGATGTTTGGTCAAATCTAATTAAAGTTTGCTCACTTGCGCCTAAAATAGTGCAATGAGCATCTCATCCTTCCCCCTGCAAATACTTTTATTGGGTAAAGATGGCCAGCTAGGCCACGCTTTGCAAACGTCTTTATCAACTTTAGGCGTGGTAACGGCTGTTGGCCGTAAAACCCTCGATCTAGAGCACCTTTGTCAAGATACGTCTGCTTTGGATCAGCTGATTAAACACGTTCAGCCGAATGTGATTGTGAATGCTATGGCATATACCGCAGTTGATCGGGCAGAACAAGAGGTTGATCGGGCACAAGCGGTTAATGCCCAGGCACCAAGTTTGTTGGCCCAAGCGGCGAAGTCTTGTGGTGCGTGCATGGTGCATTATTCAACTGATTACGTATTCGATGGCGCACAAGCGCGTCCGTATCAAGAGATTGACGCCACACACCCTTTATCAATTTATGGCCAAAGTAAACTTGATGGTGAGTTGGCCGTTGCTGCGAATTGTGCTCAACATTTTATATTTCGCACCAGTTGGGTTTATGGCGCACATGGCCAGAACTTTCTTAAAACCATGTTGCGACTCGCGACTGAACGGGATGCCCTAAGTGTGGTCAATGATCAGTGGGGTGCCCCAACAGGGGTTGAAATGATTGCAGCGGTGACAGCCATAGCATTGGCACAGCAACTTGGTCTAGAGGCACCGTTAGCACTCGCTCAGCAGGCGGGAATAAGCGCTCGTGTTGCTGACCCGCTCGCAGTGAGCCACCTTGATCAATCAGGCGCTGACAAATGGGGGCTTTACCATTTGGTGGCGGCAGGCCAAACCAATTGGTTTGAGTACGCCGAGTTTGGCATTGAACTGGCACGTCAGCTTGGCTGGCCGTTGACTTTGCCACACGGTGCAATCAAGGGTATTGCCGCTCGTGACTACCCGGTAGCGGCTACCCGCCCTCAAAACTCAAGATTGAGTACGCAACACCTTTGCGATACTTTTGAGTTGGTCTTGCCTGACTGGCGCGATGGTGTTGCTAGCGTGGTTCGATCATTGGGCTTAACACCCCTGTTAAAGCCTGTTTAGTGATGAAGGTTTTAATTGTTCGTACTTCATCGTTAGGCGACTTGGTGCATATGTTGCCTGCCATATCTGACATGGCTAAACAGGTGCCTAATTTAAAAATCGATTGGGTGGTTGAGTCTGCCTTTGCAGAGATACCATCATGGCACCCTGCAATTAACCAAGTTATTACCGTTTCTCACCGAAAATGGCGTAAAGCTTGGTGGCAGCCTAGTGTCTGGGCAGCCCGCCGGGCAGTGCTTCAACGCATACAAGACGCTCATTACGATGTTGTGATTGATATGCAAGCGTTGTTGAAGTCGATCGGTTTGGTCCGTGCAGTTAGCGGCGTGAAGCATGGGCTTGATTGGAAATCCGCGCGTGAACCACTTTGCAGTTTGTTTTATGACATAAAGCACTGCGTGGCCTTTTGGCAACCCGCTGTCACGCGACAACGGTTGTTAGCGAGTCAGGTGTGGGGTTATGACATCTTGGGCGAGCCTGATTTTGGCTTGCAACATTTTGTGCAACAGGCACAGCCCCACCACACTGGCGCACCGTATGCCGTCATCATGGCTTGTGCGAGCCGTGCAGATAAACTTTGGCCCGCATCAAATTGGCAGCAAGTTTTTGACTGTTTGCAACAACACGGCCTAGCGCTAAAGTTATTATCGGGTAGTACGGCTGAAACCGCTTACTCACAAGGTTTAATATTAAATCGTGATCAAGCTACAGTTTTGCCACGTATGGGTTTAACAGAGGTGGCGGAAGTGTTAAGTGGGGCAAGCATGATGGTCGGTTTAGACAGCGGTTTAACGCATTTATCAGCTGCGCTAGGTCGTGACACCATTGGCATCTATCAAGCGTCAACCCCCGTTCGTACACCCTTAACCGGGTCAGGGTCGACGGCAAGTTTAGGCGATCGCGATCAACCCCCAAGTGCTCAGGACGTACTCATGGCAGTAGACTCGTTCTTAAAACATTCTTTAAAGCCGTCCTGATATGAGATTAAACCGTATCTTCTGGGGTTACAAAATTTACACCGTTATTTGGTGGTGTTTGTCTCCTATATTGTGGTTAGGTATGGCGTGGCGAGCTAGGCGCAATAAACAAGATTGGCAGATACTCAGCGCGCAACGGTTTGGTCGTTATAACCAACCGTGGGACGGTCAGAAACCTATTTGGTTGCATGCTGTCAGTGTGGGCGAAGTGCGAGCTGCGGCACCGTTAATGCGAGCGTTAATTGATAAGGGTGAAAGGTTATTGCTGACACATATGACCCCAACCGGGCGCGACGAAGCCTGGCGTATGTGGCAATCTGAAATTAAAGAAGGGTTGATTCTGCAGCGTTGGGTACCTTACGATTTTTTAAGCTCGATGCAGGGCTTAATACAGCACTATCAACCACGTTTAACGATATTAATCGAACGTGAGGTTTGGCCTAACTTAATACGGGCATCAAGGTTGGCCGGTATACCTGTTGTATTAGCCAGTGCACGTTTTTCAGAAAAGTCTTTGAAGCAAGCTCAAGTGCTAGATCGTTGCAGCGCCGGTTTAATGCGTCAAACCTACGCCACCATTGACTTGGTGATGGCGCAAACGCAAGACGATGCAAACCGTTTAACCTTAATGGGTGCAGCGCATGTCAAGGTAACGGGCAACTTAAAATTTGATGTGCAATTACCTGCTCTCGCGCTTCAAGAGGGGTTTGATTGGCGCGAGAAGTTTAAGCGGCCACTGATTGTGATTGCTAGTACGCGAGAGGGTGAAGATGCACAATTTGTTGCAGCCATTCAATCGCATCACAACGCTCATAAATTGACACCTTTATATGTGTTGATTCCTCGGCACCCACAGCGTTTCGAAACTGCCGCGCAACACATACAAGGTGCAAACTTGAGGTTGGGTCGATGGTCAGAGCTGAAAGAACCTGTTCAAACGAACTCTTCAGCTGCTTGGTCAGCCCTTGACTCAATTGATGTTTTATTGGGCGATACCATGGGTGAAATGCCGTTTTTTTATGCTGCATCAGGTGTAGCGATTGTATGTGGCAGTTTTGAGCCACATGGCGGACAAAACTTCATTGAGGCTTGTGTGGCAGGTGCACCAACAATTGTCGGGCCCCACACTGAAAATTTTGCTCAGGCTGTTGATTCAGCGCTGGCTGCAGGGGCTATTGTGCAAGTTAATACGCCTAGCGAAGCGATTGGTTTTGCAAATAATTGGGTAAATGATCTGGCAGGTCGACAAGGGTATTGTGATGCAGCTCAAAAGTGGTTGCATGAACACATTGGGGCAACACAAGCCATGATGACGGCTATGGTCGACCTTGAGACACAGCGGGCGTTACAGTTAACTGAGTCGCATTAAGTTGTTGCTGCAGCATGGCCGGGTTGCGCCCCGCCTCTGCTCTCGGTGTGCCAAACCAGCCTTGACCTAAACCAAACATGGCGACATTTATGACCACTAAACTAATAAATATAAATTTCATATATGGACCATAAGGTTACGTTGGTGACGATGCGACGGCTGCTAAACCTTCTAAAACAATATGAGGCAAAGCTTGCCAAGCTACGAGTTGAAAGTGTTGAGACCATGCCGCCTCAACTTTAGACCATGCGCCGCCACTCACGCAAACGATAGGGTTAATTTTAAATGTTTGCTGGGCAATATCAAACTGATGCTGCAAAGCACCTAATTGTGAGGCTAAAACACCTGAAACAATGGCTTGATCGGTGTCGGTTGGGTGATTAACGGCAGAGCCATGTGCCAGAGGTAGTTGAGCTGTACGACGCGCAAGTGATTCAAACATCATGTCTACCCCTGGCAAGATAAGCCCTCCTAAAAATCTGGGTTCAATTGAAAGGGTGTCAATAGTCGTTGCAGTACCAAAGTTTGCCAAAATAATAGGCGCCAGCCGGTTGCTGAAGCGAGTATTTAACCCTATTGCTGCGGCCCAGCGGTCGGCACCCAGTTGATCTGGGTCGATATAGTGGTTTTCTAACCCATGCAAACGACGCGAGGGTCTGAGCCATTTAACGGTGAGACTTAGACGTTTCAATTGATGTTCGATCAAATGATTGAAGTGTTGACCGGCAACACTGACAGCCCAAACCTGGTTGATATCTTTCAAGGCGTTTGCCTGTAATTCAACTATAGAGTCGGCTAAGCGATGCGTGTCTTCGAGTTGATTCAAATCAATCGCCAACACGTTTTGTATTGGCGAGGGTATGAAAGCCGATTCTTGTGCCAAGCTTAATGACCGCGCACCATGAGTGATCGGCTGATACAAACAGATTTTTAAGCGGGTATTTCCCACATCTAGCAATAGAATCATGTTCTTATTTTATCGGGAATATACGTAAAACCTCACCCGTCAAGGCGAAGCGAAAGTAGAGGCGGTGATGGACGTTACACGAACTGAGATGTCGCCTACCGTTACAGCCCTGGTTTTTAAACCGTCACGCACCAATAAAGCGCCTTGTGAATTGATGCCTTGTGCCATGCCTTCAAAAAGAGTACTTTGATTTTGTGTCACAGTTACCGGTTGATTGAGTAAGTAGTCTAAATGCTTAAACCGTTGTTCGAAGGTTAATAAGTTATTGTTTGCATAATTAAAAATAATGTCGTGCCATGAGGTGGCGATTTTGTTGATGAGTGTAACGACCCCTTCAGGTTTAAGGGTCATGAAATCATTTAACGCTGATACCTCACGCCCAATCGTATTGCTCAAATGTTTAGCGTGTATCAAATTTATACCTATGCCAACGATGACGCGAATACGTTGCGTGTTGATTTGGGTTTCAACCAAAATACCCGCAAGTTTGCCATGATTAAACATTAAATCGTTAGGCCATTTAAGTTTCAGTTGTTCAATATTTTGGCCTGGACAAAGCTTACGTATGCTTTCGCATGCTCCCACGCCTAGAGCTAAGGAAAGGCCATTGAGTTCAGTTGCTTTTAAGTTCGTTTCAAAACCGCATGAAAATGTGAGCGATTGCCCAGCCGTATTGTGCCAAACACGCCCAGCCCTCCCGCGACCTGTTGTTTGAAGGTGAGCTCCCAAAAGTTGACTTTGACCCATTGATAAATCGTGATTGCTCATTAGATCTGCGTTAGTTGACCCGGTCTGAGCAACCCAATTAATACGTGTGAATGGGGTTAACTGCTTCGATAGTATTGAGGTGATTTCTTCAGGTGAAGGTAGGTTTGACAGCATTGAAATGAAATAAGTTGAGTTGGAATACCCCATTTTTTCGCAAAAACGATGACCATGAGAACGAAGGCGTCGAAGATTTCAAATACAAATCAGGTATAAACATACTATATGAAATTAATCTTGTCCGGTTTGTAGTCTATGCAAACGTTTAAAACCGCTTTTATCGAAGAACCGCTAATTTCCGTTGAACAAGGCATTGCTTTTGTTCGGGGTGACTGGAGCGTGCGGACGCTTTCAAAACGAGGTGAAGTGAAGCGTCGTTTGAGTTTGTTAAAAGAGGTACCTAAAGCGACCGGTTGGAATATTTCTGAGATGGGTCTTTTAGACAGCCTAGGGGGGCAGTTGTTATGGGACAACTGGGGTGGGCAACGGCCCAAGGCGCTTGTCGCCACCCCCGCTCAGTCTGACTTATTAAGCAAGGTTGAAAGTGGTCAAAGTATTCCAGCTTTATCAAAGCCCTTAAAAGATAAATGGGCCTGGATAGTGCGTTTAGGCCAAGGGGCGCAAATTGGTCTTGAGCATGCTTATGCTTTAGCGGCATTGCTGGGCCAGCTCGTTATTGATTTAGGTTCGTTTATTAAGTCGCCGCGGTATGGTCCTTGGCGTGAAATTTCAGCTCAGATTTTTAGAACGGGTACGCAGGCATTGGCCATTACCGCTTTGGTAGGGTTTTTAATTGGTGTGGTGCTTTCTTATTTGTCAGGTCAGCAGTTGGCCTCGTTTGGTGCGGGCCATTTAATTGTGAAGCTGCTTGGCGTTTCGGTTGTGCGAGAGTTGGGGCCTATTTTGGCTGCCATACTGGTGGCAGGCCGTTCGGGTTCTGCCATTACGGCTCAAATTGGGGTGATGCGTGTCACGCAAGAGCTTGATGCGATGGCGGTGATGGGCATTGAACCAAGTCAGCGTTTAATTTTGCCGCGTGTGATTGCGTTAGCTCTGACCATGCCATTATTAATATTGTGGACCGATGCAGTTGCCTTGTTGGGTGGTATGTATGCGGCCAAGTTTGATTTAGGTATTAAGCCTGTTTGGTTTATCAGCCAGTTACCTACGGCAATTGGTTTCACTAACTATATGATTGGTATACTGAAAGGCTTGGTTTTTGGTGCTTGGATCGCTTTAGCGGCCTGTCATTTTGGCTTGCGTATTGAACCTAATACCGAGAGTCTAGGAAAGGGTACAACCGCTTCAGTTGTCACCGCTATAACGGGTGTGATTTTGATTGATGCGCTATTTGCCATCATGCTTGATCAGTTGGGTTTTTGATGAATACAACCGATCAACCGATTATTGATGTTGAAGACCTCACCACTGCGTTTGGTGAGCATGTTGTTCATGAACATTTAGATTTACGTGTCATGTCCGGTGAAATATTGGCTCTAGTAGGCGGTTCAGGCTCAGGTAAAACTACCTTGCTACGACAAATTTTGGGGCTAAATAGCCCAAAGTCGGGTTCGGTGAAGCTTTGGGGGCGCCCGGTGCAAAGCTATGTTGGGCCAGAGCGTTTGGCCTTGACTCGTCGTTGGGGTATGTTGTTTCAGTCGGGGGCTCTATTTACGGCATTATCAGTATTTGATAACGTGGCGTTACCCTTACGTGAAGTGCATCATTTGCCCTCAGACTTGGTGCGTAAAGTGGTGTTGATGCGTTTAAAGTGGGTGGGTTTAAATGAACAAGATGCGCAGCTGATGCCTTCTGATTTGTCGGGCGGTATGGTTAAGCGCGTCGCACTTGCAAGAGCGCTATCACTTGACCCTGAGTTATTGTTTCTTGACGAGCCAACCGCTGGGCTCGACCCGCAGCGTTCAGATGAGTTTGTTGAGTTGATTAAAGCACTGCATCAGCAATTAAAATTTACAGTCATTATGGTTACGCACGATTTAGATACGATTCGAGACTTATCAACGCGTATTGCTGTTTTGGCAGAAAAGCATGTTCTGGTTGAAGGTTCGATTCAAAATGTAATGACCTTTGATCACCCATTTATAAAAGCTTTTTTTCAAGGTAAACGTGGCGAGCGCGCACTTGGAAATCAGCCTTTGCAGGCAGAACAATATGGAAAATCGTAGCCACGCCATTCTTGCGGGCCTCTTTGTAATAGCGCTTGTTATTGCAGGCATTGTCGCAGCGCTTTGGATCGATCGTAAAGATGTCAGTTACACACCCTACAAGATTGTTTCAATCTACCCAGTGGGCGGGCTCTCTACGCAGTCTGACGTGCGTTATATGGGTGTAACTGTCGGTAAGGTGCTTGAAGTGGGTATTTCCGCAGCACACCCAGGATCGGTCAATATTGTGATTGGTTTGTTTACGGGTACACCCATTACAAAAGAGACTTGGGCTGAAATTCAATCGCAAGGGGTGACTGGCATTTCAAATATTGAGCTTCGCGACTCGGGTATAGATAAAACAAGGGTTGAAAGCCGTGATGGGGCGTTATATGTTATTCCTTCACGCCCTGGTTTTTTTCAAGAATTACAAAAACTCGGTACAGGGACGATTGAAGACATCGACCGTATTGTTGACCAAGTTGAGAAGCTACTAACTGATCAAAACGTAGCAGCGTTTACAGCCGTGTTAACCAATATAGAAACCTTAACCGCATCGCTTAATCGCACGGTTAAAAGTTTAGACCCCACTTTTAAAAAGTTACCGAAATTGGTTGACTCGCTAGATCTTGCCGCATCAAGTGTGACAGAGTTGGCTAAAGACGCAAATGACACGGTTGAAATGCTCAATGCACCGTCTGGGCCGATACGCCAAGCCGCTAAAAGCCTAGAGCGGGTGCAGCAAATTGCCTCACAATTGCAAGGCTCAACTTTGCCTGAAATGAATCAACTGACTGAAAGTTTAAATTTGGCGGCTCAGGCTTCTACACAAGCTGTGAAAGAGCTTAAGCAATCACCACAATCGCTTATTTATGGTTCCCCCCAAGTTGAACCGGGTCCGGGTGAGCCAGGGTTTACAGGTTTCAATCAATAGTGATGCATTTGAATGTTGAACAAACACCAAACACACCAAACATAGCTTACAAACATGATGAATCTAGCGCTTTACGCATTACCTAAATCAGTACCAAACAGGTCTTTCAGCCATCTGACAAAGCTGATGCTGATGGCCATAACTTGTTTAACCTTGTTAGGTTGCAGTTTGGGCCAGCGTGGGCAGGCGCTCACACAGCTTGATTTGGGTTCGCCTACCACTCAAACGAGAGCAGATTCTTTAGACGCGACTCATCAGGCCGTTGCAATTGCCGTACCAAGCGGTCTGTCAGTGGGGTTAGTGCAGACATCAGGGGTGGTGTGGCGGCAAGGCTCAGCGGGTATGCCACAAACTTATGCAACCTATCAGTGGGTAGCGTCTCCAGCAACGCTTGTGCGTCAGAGATTGATCGATTTTTTGTCACAACAGCGACCAGTATTCGCGAGTGGGTTAGGCAATCAGACGCCTATTTTACGTATGAACTTACAGCAGTTTGAACAAGTGTTTAAAAGCAATGGTCAGAGTGAAGGTGTGTTGGCATTGCAAGTTGTCTTAACCCAAGGTGATGTCGTTTTAGGCAGCGAAGTCATTTATGAGCGTGTCGCCGCGACCTCGGCTGATGCAGTTGCGGGTGCGCAAGCACTCAGTACAGCCAGCAACCGTGCTGCAGAGCGCGTCACCACTTGGGTTGGCAAGACGTTGTCTGATCGTTCAAAATGATAAAACATATTGAATTATAATGGGGTTAGATAGATGACAGCACATACTGAAACGGTTCAGTTTGATGGTTTAGCAGGCAAGATTGATTGCGCATTCGATTGGCCCGATGAGCCGGCACTCGGTTGGGCATTGGTGTTGCACCCTAACCCCGCTCAAGGGGGTACGCGTGATAATAAAGTGGTCACCACCATGGCTCGGGCTTGTGTACAACAAAAACTCGTTGCTGTACGACCAAACTTTCGGGGCATAGGCTTGTCAGAAGGTGAGTTTGATCATGGTCAGGGCGAAATGCTTGATATGGCAGCTTTGGTCGAGCAATTTAGGGTACGTTACCCTGAGTTGGCAGCCGGGCAATGGGTGTTAGGCGGGTTTTCTTTTGGCACCTCAATTGGTTTGCAAATGTATGCGCAGTGGCAAGCACAAAGCCGACCTCTACCTAATCTGGTCATTTTGGCTGGTTCTGCCGCGCTCAGGTTTCGTCACTTCGCCTCGGCTGTGCCAGCCGATGCGTTGGTCATTCATGGTGAACAAGACGATGTCGTGCCTTTGTCAGAGGTTTTAGATTGGGCTAGATCGCTCGATATACCTATAACAGTGATACCCAATGCAGGCCATTTTTTTCATGGAAAACTATTGATTCTCAGGCAACTTCTTCTGACTCGTTTGAAGACGCTGTAACATAATGGTTTTGTTATGGACGGTCAACATGCTCACATTCAAACGTAAATTAGTCCTGGTCACGGGCGCAATGATGCTGACTTTTGCTGCAACAAGTTCTTCAGTTGCCCAGTCTACGGTTAGTGCGCCATCACCCGCAGCGGCCGCTGCCGTGTCTACCCAGTTCGCTGCGCCTGTAACCGTTTCAACCTTATCGTCTATTCCTGCGCCAACCATCGCCGCACGAGCCTGGATTGTGATTGATGTTGTGACCGGTCAAACGATTGCATCTTTTCGGCCTGATCAACAAGTTGAGCCCGCGTCACTGACAAAAATCATGACGGCCTACTTAGCCTTTAATGCATTAGAGGAAAAACGCTTAACCCTTGATCAGCAAGTTAATGTGTCTGAAACAGCCTGGAAAACAAAAGGCTCGCGTATGTTTATTGAGCCCAATAGGCCCGTTACGGTTCAAGAGCTTCTTAAAGGCATCATTATTCAGTCAGGCAATGATGCATCGGTAGCCCTTGCTGAGGCGATTGCAGGCAGTGAGCAAGCCTTCGCACAGCTGATGAACGAGCAGGCTAAGCGTTTGGGTATGAACGATACGCACTATATGAACTCAACCGGGTTGCCCAACGCACAGCACACGACGACTGTGCAAGATTTAGCGATTTTGGCGCAACGTATGATAGAAGATCACCCCAAAGAGTATGGGTACTATCAAATGCGTGAGTTTACGTACAATAAAATCAAACAGTCTAATCGTAATCGACTGTTATGGGCTGACCCCTCGGTTGATGGTATGAAAACGGGTCATACCGATGCAGCAGGTTATTGTTTGATCTCAAGCGCTAAACGTGGTGATCGCCGTTTGATTACTGTGTTGGTGGGCGCTGACAGCGAAGCGACCCGTGCCGAAGAAAGCTTGAAACTGTTGAATTGGTCGTTTCAAAACTTTGATCAAATTAAGCTCTTTGATGCCAACCAAGCTGCCATCGAAGCACGAGTGTGGCAAGGTACGGCTGAAATTGCTAAATTAGGGGTTGAAAAAACACTCTGGGTTAGCGTGCCACGTGGCATGGCCACACAAATTAAACCTGTTGCGAAACGCCCCGACCCCTTGTTAGCGCCTCTGGCAAAAGGTGAGCACGTCGGTACACTTTCTATTATGTTGGAAGACAAGTTGCTCAAGACCGTACAACTCGATGTCTTAGACGGGGTTGAGCGCGCCGGGTTTTTTGGTCGTATGGTTGATTCAGTTAAGTTGTGGATGCAATAGCCATGCGTATAAATGTTTGAAGTAATCTTGAGAGCCGACTAATGAATACGTTTATACAAGGTGTGACGGGCAACCCAACGGTTTTCTTAAATGGCGAATTAACGCCCCTGTCAGAAGCCAAAATCTCAGTTTTAGATCGAGGTTTTATCTTTGGTGACGGCATTTATGAAGTGGTACCCATTTATGCGGGTAAACCTTTTCGCATGGACAATCACTTAGATCGCTTGGCCCGCAGTTTAAAAAAACTGAGAATCGAGTCACCCTACACACGTGAAGAGTGGGTTGACTTGGTTCAAACGTTACTTCAAACGTTGCTTCAAACCTCGTCTGCGCAAATGTGCATGGTTTACCTGCACATTACGCGGGGTGTGGCTAAACGCGACCATGCTTTTCCATTGCCCGCAGTTAAACCAACTGTATTTGCGATGGTTGCCCCTATGTCTCGCCCAACGGTTGCGGCTCGTGAGCAGGGTTTAACGGCTGTTAGCATTGATGATATACGTTGGTTACTTTGCGATATTAAGTCGATCTCCTTATTAGGTAATGTGTTGGCAAAACAGGCTGCGGTTGATGCTCAGGTTGATGAAGTGGTTCAATTTCGTAACGACTTTTTGACCGAAGGCGCCTCATGCAATATTTGGGTCGTCAAGCAAGGCACTTTATATGCACCACCTAATGATAATTTGATTTTAGAAGGTATTCGCTATGGCCTTTTGCAAGAGTTGTGTCAACAAGAAGGCATTCCTTTTGTGGTTGGGCCGGTTTTAAAGCAAGCCGTCAGCTCTGCAGACGAGCTGATGATGTCTTCTGCTACGCGTGAGGTGCTGCCGATTGTGCAGCTAGATGGCAAGCCTGTTGGTTTAGGTCAACCTGGGCCAATTTATCAAAAACTACGTCGCGCTTACGATGAGGCGATAGAAGCTTTAACCGCTTCCTAATGATTTGCTAAAAGAGTGCATCGCCATGACTGACCCCCAATCAAAACCCAACGAAACCGTTGAAACGCCGTCCCTCATCGAATACCCGAGCGCATTCCCCATTAAAGTAATGGGAAAGCAAGAGCCCAATTTGGCTCAAGCTTTAACGGAAATGGTATTGCTTCACGACCCTGAATTTGATCCCGCTACCGTCGAAATGCGTATGAGTAAGGCGGGTAATTATGTTGGGTTGACCTTCACCGTAACGGCTACGTCGCGTGAACAGCTTGACGCATTGTATCGTGACTTGCATAGCCACCCATTGGTATCGGTTGTACTCTAACGTGAGTCAAGCAGTGCGTATTCGCCACTTAGGCCAAGTTGAATATGTTGCAACTTGGCAGGCGATGAAAGATTTCACGTTACAACGCCATGCTCAAACGCTAGACGAGATCTGGCTGGCTGAGCACCCTTCTGTTTACACCTTGGGCCAAGCAAGTCGCCCCCAGCATGTTTTAAATGCTGGGCACATACCGTTGGTACAAACTGATCGAGGCGGGCAAGTGACTTATCACGGGCCAGGTCAGGTGGTAGCTTATGTGTTGATTGATTTACGTCGTGCGGGTTTGTTTGTGAGGTCTCTGGTGACAGCCCTTGAAGACGCTGTGATTGATACGTTGACTGAAACGGGTTTGAAGGGTGGCTGCCGCAAGCCATCGGCGCCAGGGGTTTATCTGCCGTTTGATGGCGAATTGGCTAAGATTGCTGCACTGGGCATTAAGGTCAAACAGGGCTGTACGTATCATGGGGTAGCCTTAAACGTTGATGTTGATTTAACCCCGTTTGACGGCATTGACCCCTGTGGCTACCCAGGTTTGCAAACGGTAAATATGCGTCAAATGGGTTCGAACGCGACATTTGACGAAGTAGCCCTAATACTTTGTCGCCATGTTGTGCAGCGTTGCGGGCTAAGAGTAAAATAAGTCATCATTTTCTTGTTCTAAAGCCGATCAGATGTCGATAAGCACCGAAATTATTAAAACTGCTGCACCTGCTGAAACCTACGATGCGACGCTCAAACAAAAGTCGCAGGCTAAGACGGCACGCATTCCCATCAAAATTATTCCTGCTGAACGGTTAAAAAAACCCGACTGGATACGTGTGAAAGCCGCACCGATGGGGTCACGTTTTCACGACATCAAACGTATTTTGCGTGAGCATAATTTGTTTACTGTCTGCGAAGAAGCATCGTGCCCCAACATCGGTGAATGTTTTGGTAAAGGCACGGCAACTTTCATGATCATGGGTGATAAATGCACCCGTCGTTGCCCGTTCTGTGATGTCGGTCACGGCCGACCAGACCCACTTGATGTGGATGAACCCGTTAACTTGGCTAAAACAATTGCTGCCTTAAAGCTAAAGTACGTCGTCATCACCTCTGTTGATCGCGATGATTTACGCGACGGTGGGGCAGCTCATTTTGTCGAGTGTATTCAAAAGGTACGCGAGCTTTCACCACAGACTCGAATTGAGGTTTTGGTACCTGACTTTAGGGGGCGATTAGATCGTGCGTTAGATATTTTGAATGCGGGCCCACCTGATGTGATGAACCATAATTTAGAAACCACTGCGCGACTTTACAAACAGGCGCGCCCAGGATCAGATTATTCTCATTCGTTGATGTTGCTTAAGCGCTTTAAAGCGTTACACGCGGGTGTTCCTACTAAATCGGGCATTATGGTGGGTTTAGGCGAGACAGACGAAGAAGTCTTGCAAGTCATGCGCGACTTGCGTGAACACGATGTTGACATGCTGACTATTGGTCAATATTTACAGCCCTCAGGCCATCACCTACCCGTTTTGCGTTATGTACACCCCGATGTATTCGCCATGTATGAGCGAGAGGCGTATGCAATGGGTTTCACACACGCTGCCGTTGGTGCTATGGTGCGTTCGTCATATCATGCTGACGAGCAAGCCCATGCGGCAGGGGTAAGCTTAGATTGATAAATTGAATAACTGATTAACAATTTAGTTTTGGCGTTGCCACATCACGTCATTGACCGATAGACTTTGGTTCACACAGCGTGCCAAAATAAATAACATATCAGACAAGCGATTTAAATATTGCTGGGGGTAAGGGCCCAGTTCGGTTAGGGCAACAACCGAGCGTTCTGCTCGCCGACATACACTTCGGGCAACATGTGTTTGAGCCGCTGCGCGCGAGCCGCCCGGTAAAATAAACTCTTTAAGGGCCGGCAGTCTGGCATTTAAAGAGGCTATTTGTTCATCAAGATCTGTAACTTGTTCCGCTTGAAGCTGCTTAAAACCCGGTACAGCCAATTCACTACCTAAATCAAATAAAGCATGTTGAACACGATTTAACATGGCTAAGTAATCATGACACTCAGGGAGTTCCTGTAAGTGTGTCACAACTAACCCCAACACGCTATTGAGCTCGTCAACATCACCGAGTGCATGAATTCTCTCGTCAGTTTTATTGACGCGTGAGCCGTCACCTAGGCCCGTTGTGCCTTGATCGCCTGTACGGGTGGTGATGATGCTAAGTCGGTCAGCCATGAGTAAGCCTTGATGATTATCGTGTTGGGTTATAAAACGTAACGCGCCAAGTCTTGGCTTTGAGCGGTTTCAGCAAGCTGTTCATTCACGTATGCCGCATCGATGGTAATCGTTTGACCAGCGTGTTCCGTGGCATGAAACGAAAGATCTTCGAGTAATTTTTCCATTACGGTATACAGGCGTCGTGCGCCGATATTTTCGGTGGTTTCATTAACGGTAAAAGCCAGCTCAGCCAAGCGTTCAATGCCATCAGGTTTGAAGTCTAGCGTGATGTCTTCGGTGGCCATAAGTGCCGCATACTGTTTCGTCAGCGCCGCATCGGTGTCACATAAAATGCGCACAAAATCAGCTGTTTCAAGCGAGTCAAGCTCTACTCGAATCGGGAATCGACCCTGAAGCTCAGGTATTAAGTCTGAAGGCCGTGCAAGATGAAACGCACCTGAGGCAATAAATAAAATGTGATCGGTGCGAACCATACCAAACTTGGTGGTAACCGTTGTGCCTTCAACTAAAGGTAGCAGGTCACGTTGTACGCCTTGGCGTGAAACGTCTGCACCTGAAGCTTCTTGGCGGGCTGCGATTTTGTCAATTTCGTCTAAAAATACAATGCCATTTTCTTCGACAGATTTGATGGCGTCAGCGCGCAGGGTTTCTTCGTTGACACGTTTACCAGCTTCTTCGTCTGTTAAAAGCTTTAGAGCTTCTTTGACTGTCATTTTGCGGCTGGTTTTTTTATCTTTAGCTAAGCCGGCGAACATGCCTTTGAGCTGTTCGGCCATGTCTTCCATGCCAGGTGGGCCCATGATGTCCATTTTCGGAGTCGGGGCGGCCACATCAATGTCAATTTCGGTATCGTCTAGTTTGCCTTCTCGCAGACGTTTACGAAAAGTTTGACGTGTAGTGGTGTCTTCACGTTGGGGTGAGCCGTCGGCTGCACGCGGTGGGGGCAACAGTGCATCTAAGATGCGCTCTTCGGCGTCGTCTTGGGCTAATGTTTGCACGCGGCGTAGTTCGACCTCGCGCATTTGTTTGATACCAATATCGACTAAGTCGCGAATGATGGTTTCGACGTCGCGGCCCACATAACCGACTTCAGTGAATTTAGTCGCTTCAATTTTAATAAAAGGGGCTTGGGCTAAGCGTGCTAGACGCCTTGCAATTTCAGTTTTTCCGACGCCGGTTGGGCCAATCATTAAAATATTTTTGGGGTGAATTTCATGACGAAGAGGTTCTTCGACGTGCTGACGACGCCAGCGGTTTCGCAAAGCAACGGCAACGGCGCGTTTGGCGCGATTTTGCCCAACAATGAATTTGTCGAGTTCAGAGACGATTTCGCTGGGGGTCATGTGTGAGGCAGGCATGATAATTAAAGAGTTTCTACAATATGTTGTTGATTGGTATAAATGCACAGATCGCCCGCAATTTCGAGCGATGCTTTGACGATGGCGGCGGGTTCAAGGTCGGTGTGCCGTATTAAACCCAATGCAGCAGATTGTGCATAAGCACCACCAGAGCCAATGGCTGCTATGCCGTATTCGGGTTCTAGTACGTCGCCATTACCGGTCAAAACAAGGGTGTGGTCACGGTCGGCCACAATCAACATGGCCTCTAAGCGACGTAACATGCGGTCGGTACGCCAGTCGCGTGAAAGCTCAACGGCAGAACGCATGAGGTGGCCCTGATGCTTTTCAAGCTTGGCTTCAAAGCGCTCTTGTAGGGTAAACGCATCAGAGGTTGCGCCAGCAAAACCTGCTAATACTTTGCCGTGATACAACCGGCGAATTTTACGGGCGGTGGCTTTAATAACGATGTTACCTAGGGTAACTTGACCGTCCCCCCCTAATGCCACGTTTTGCCCACGACGAATGCAGACAATGGTGGTTGCGTGAAATGATTCCATAACTTCCTTCTTGCAGCAAAACAAAGTTGCTTTGAATCGCTGTCATATACTGTTAATCGCCAAACATTTTTTGACGCATTTCGCGACGTTCTTGTGCTTCAAGTGACAGTGTAGCGGTTGGGCGTGCTAATAAGCGACGAAGGCTGATGGGTTCACCGGTTTCTTCACACCAACCGTATTCACCTGAACCAAGTAGGGTAATACATTGCTGAACTTTTTTCAGTAGTTTGCGTTCACGATCACGTGTGCGCAATTCAATGGCATGTTCTTCTTCGATGGTGGCGCGGTCAGCCGGGTCAGGTACAAATTGCGTTTCACGCAAGTTATCAGTGGTGGCGCCGGCATTAATTAACAAGTCATTTTCAAGCGTTTTTAAGCGCGCACGAAAAAAAGCAATTTGAGCCGCATTCATATAGTCTGACTCTGGCATGCTAAGCAGTTGCTCTTCAGTAATGAGGGCTGCCGGTTCTTGCGATGAGCTTGCTTTCGCTGCAGCAGTTTTTTTAGTTACCATGTGGTTACTCCGTTCGAGTCTAAACTCTTAATTAATTCATGCGGCTCAGGCTAGCGGGCGAGGCACTGTTCTAGGCCTTGGGTAAAAATCTCTTGCGGTAATTGACGACCGATAAAGACCATTTTGGTAGACTTCTTTTCAGTGGCTGCCCAAGGTTTACCCGGTTCAGCTCCCATCATCATATGAACGCCTTGAAACAGCATACGACGATTCAAGCCCTTCATATAAAGAATACCTTTGTAGCGTAATAAATCTGGGCCATAGACTTGTACCACACCTCCTAGAAACTCTTCAAGTCTTTCAGGGTCAAAAGGTTTGTTTGATTTAAAAACAAATGCGCCAATGGTGTCGTCATGGTGTGCATGGTGGTGGTCCTGGCTATGGTCATGGTCACATTGGTTGTGATCATGGTCGTGCTCGTGATTGTGGTCATGACTGTGCCCATGGTCATGATGATCATGGTTTTGTGCGGCATCTGGGTGGTCGGCCGATAAAAAAGCTGGGTCAATATCTAAAATAGTGTTGAGGTTAAACCCACTCATTTCTAATAGTTTGGTGATATCGGTTTCACCAAAATGAACGGCATCAATGGGCACACGAGGGTTGATTTGCACGAGACGGCGACGTAACGCCTCGTATTCTGCATCGCTCACCAAGTCTTTTTTGGAAATTAAAATGCGATCAGCGAAACCGACTTGCTTTTGTGCTTCTTCTTGATCGTCTAATGTTTGCATGCCATGCTTGGCATCGACGACGGTAATGACTGCATCAAGCCGGTAGTATTCGGCGATTTCGTCGTCCATAAAAAACGTTTGGCATACGGGGCCCGGGTTGGCCATGCCCGTTGTTTCAATTATGATGCGTTCAAAATTGATGGTGCCAGTTTGGCGACGCTCGCGCAAATCGTTAAGTGTGCGCATCAAGTCGCCCCGAACGGTGCAACAAATGCAACCATTTGAGAGCTCAATGATTTGTTCGTCGCTGTCTTGCACCAAAAGCTCGTTGTCGATGCTTTCAGGGCCGAATTCATTTTCGATCACTGCAATGCGGTTGCCGTGGTACTCGGTCAAAATTCTTTTTAGCAAGGTTGTTTTACCCGCACCCAGAAAGCCTGTGAGTACGGTCACAGGCACCATGTTTTCTACTGAAATAGGTTGGTTCATAACGGTTAATTACTCAAAATCTAGAAGGTTTAATGACTTTAGTATGAACTAAGCCGATGATTACAGCACACACTGAAGCGCTAAGGTTGAAACGCATGCAAGGGTTTTACCTGATAATGGAAATAAATTTGACAAATGCTTAGGAAAGCTTAGTTTCTTCAGTATTTATTGCACATTGTGCACATAAGCCGTAAAGGTTGAGTTCGTGTTTTAAAACAGTGAACCCATCGGGCACCAAACGTGAGAGGTTACCTGGGCAAGCATGGATGTCAAATACCCGCTTACATTGCTCACAACAAAAATGATGGTGATGGTGATGGGCGAATTCAAAACGAGGCTTTTCACCAGGTAAGTTTACGACTTGCAAAGATTCTTCATTAACCAATATTTTAAGGTTTCGGTAAACCGTAGCAATACCCAATCCTGGCACGCTTGTTTGTGCATGTTCCAACACTTCGTCAGCCAATAATGGGCGGTCTGAGTTGGCCAGTACATCACGAATAGCGGTGCGTTGCCGAGTTGATCGTTCCATCAATCATTCCTTAAAAGAAGCATTAGCGTAACGCAAAATTAATGATAATGATATATCATTATGGTATATTCATTAATTCAACGTCCATTTCAACGCTATTGCCTGATTTCGTGCGTGAAAATACTTCATATTTAAGTTCGTGCCATGTGTGTAAGCACATAACAAAGAAGCGCATTACAAACAAGTTCATCACCCACAACCATATCAACATCACGTCAAGCTCAATTATGAATGACTCTAACGAATCGGTTAAGCCTCTTATACGGCACAATGTATTACTTTGGGGCTTAGGGCCGCGTCTCGCTTTCGTTGGGGCATTGTTATTGCCTCTATGGTGGGCGGTATGGGCTGTGTTTCAGGCAGGCCCGTAACGTGATGCCTAATACCATTATTCGACCTGATGTTTCGATTGAGCTGCAAGATGTCACGCTGGCATATCGCGGTCACCCGGCTGTTCATCATATTTCAGGTGTGTTTGAGCCCGGTTCATTAACCGCATTGATTGGCCCTAATGGTGCAGGTAAATCAACGTTGTTGCGGGCGATGGCTCGACAAGCACGGCCCATACAAGGGCAGGTGAATTATCGAGGGTTGGTATCTACTCAATCTGGTGCCATTGCTTACTTGCCACAAATTGCTGGTCTTAACCCAGACTTTGCATTGCGTGTGATTGATGTAGTGGCAATGGGGGCATGGCAAACCATTGGCGCCATGGGGTCAATTAGCCAGGCCATCATTGAAAAATTACAGTCTGCCTTGCAACAGGTGGGTTTAACAAATTTTGAAGCGCGTCGCGTTGATGAGCTGTCGGTGGGCCAATTGCAGCGTGTGCTGTTTGCTCGGCTTATCGTTCAAGACGCGCCTGTTATTTTGTTAGACGAGCCGTTTAACGCGCTCGATGCCACAACGGTGCGAGATTTATTAAAAATCATTCATGCCTGGCATGCGCAAGGGCGTTTAGTGGTGGCGGTGTTGCACGACTTGAACGCGGTTAAACAACATTTTCCACAAACGCTTTTAATGGCGCGTGAATTGATCGCTTGGGGTGACACGGCTCAGGTCGTGAGCAGCCAAGCACTCGATGAGGCAGAACACGCGTCGTTGGCTTGGCAAGACGCTGCACCATGGTGTTATCAGCCCGATCAACACGGCGGGGTCAGTTCGCATAAACACGATCATAAAAAAGACCCTAAGTACGACCCAAAAAACGGCTCAACACAAGATCACTCGCATCATGCTCATTGATTCAATTTTTAATGTGGTGGTCACGCCTTTCACAGAGTTCGCGTTTATGCGACGCGCATTGTTGGCGTGTATTGCCTTGGGGCTTATGAGCGGCCCTATTGGTGTGTTGTTGGTCATGCGCCGTTTAAGCTTGGCGGGTGACGCCATATCGCATGCAGTTTTACCGGGTGCTGCGATTGCGTACATGATTGCCGGTATGTCGTTGCCAGCATTAGGGTTGGGGGCGTTTGTGAGCGCCACCATTGTGGCGTTACTGTCAGGTGCTGTGTCGCAATACACCTCACAAAAAGAAGATGCCAGTTTGGCGGCTTTCTACATTATGGCGCTGGCATTAGGGGTGGCTTTGATTTCAATGCAAGGCACTAGCGTTGACTTAATGCACTTGTTATTTGGTAGTGTTTTAGCAGTTGATGATGGAGGCTTGTTGTTGGTGGTATCGGTCACCACGCTGAGTTTAATCACGTTAGCGATGATTTGGCGGCCCTTGCTCATGGCAGGTTTCGACCCTTCATTTTTAGCGCAATATGGCAGATTGGGGCGACTTTCTAGTTTGATTTTTATGCTTTTGGTGGTGTTGGCATTTGTGGCCTCATTTCAAACCTTAGGTACCCTCATGGCGGTTGGCTTGCTCATGTTGCCTGCTACGGCTGCCCGGTTCTGGGCAAAAGATATTGTGGCCCTTTGTTTAATCGCATCGTTGTTTGCCGCCATTAGCGGTGTAACAGGCTTATTAGTTTCTTTTTACGTGCACATACCTTCAGGCCCTGCCATTGTTTTAGTGGCGGGTGCTTTGTATGCTTTATCACTACTCGTTGGTGCACGCGAAAGCTTGTTGGTTACATTGCATCGCAGTACGCGCCATAAATTATCTTGATGACGTCTTAAGGGGGAATAAGCATGCGTCTAGTTTTAAAAATATGTTTGGTATGGCTCATGATGTTTGGTGTGAGCACTAGTGTATGGGCACAGCGTAGCGCCGCTGAAATCAAGGGGTCACAAGCCGTTTCACCCCAAGTTAAATCAATTAAAGTTGTCGCAAGTTTTTCAATTCTGGCTGACATGGTTAAACAAATTGGTGGCGACGCTGTTGAGGTGGTTTCAATGGTGGGGTATGGCGCTGATGCACATGTTTTTTCACCTACCCCAGCCGACGTGCGTCAAATTGCTCAAGCGAAATGGGTCGTGACCAATGGTTTGGGTTTCGAGGGGTGGATGAATCGCCTCATTGCGGCCTCAGGTTACAAGGGCCCTGTGTTGGTGGCCTCTGAGGGCGTGCCGGCCTTGGTTGAAGATCATAAGTTGGTTGCGTCGCATGCCAAGCATAGTGAATCGATTAATGAATCGCATAACGAAAAGGCCCATGCGAAAAGTCATTCACATGACCACCATGATGATGATCAAGACCCCCACGCATGGCAAAGTTTAAACAACGCAAAAATTTATGTGGAAAATATTCGAGCGGGGTTGATTAAATTGTTGCCTGAGTCTCGCGCAGCTATCGATCAACGCGCAAGTGATTATCAAGCGCGTATTGATGCGCTTGATCAGTACACGCATCAAGCTTTTTATCAAATACCACTTGCCAATCGCCGTGTGATGACCACCCATGATGCGTTTGGGTATTTTGCGGCAAGCTATCAAATTGAGTTTTTATCGATTCAAGGGTGGTCAACCGATCGCGAGCCCTCGGCCGCGCAAGTGGGTCAATTAATTCGGCAAATACGGCAAGACAGAATCAAGGCTTTGTTTTTCGAGCATTTAGCAGACACGAGACTGGTTGAACGTATTGCAGATGAAACCGGTGCCAAACTAGGGGGCACCTTGTATGTTGACGCCTTAACCGCACCTGGCACACCCGCTGATACGTATTTAAAAATGTTTGCGCTGAATGTGGAAACTATTTTAAAAACGTTGCGGTGATTGAAGTGAAGTGGTTAGGTTGATTCAGGTTTTCGTGAAGCCCTGGGGTGGGCGGTGTCGTACACCTTAGCTAGGTGCTGAAAATCAAGTTTCGTGTAGACCTGTGTGGTTGATATGCTGGCGTGGCCGAGCATGTCTTGCACGGCACGTAAATCTTGTGCGGACTGTAAAACGTGGCTGGCGAAACTGTGCCTTAAAACGTGTGGGTGAACGGGTGTGTGCGAGCCGGCTAAGACTGACCAGTCGTGTAGGCGTTGTTGGACCACGCGAGGGTGAATGCGCTTACCACGTTCGCCCACAAACAATGCAAAATGATCAGGGCTTTTAGGGGTTTCACTCACCATACTGGGTCTAACCCTTAACCAGGCTTCAATCGCGTTCAGCGCTTGGGCACCAATGGGCACCGTACGGGGTTTATTGCCTTTGCCTGTAACGTGTACATCTTTGCTAGGCAAATCAACCCAGCTTTGACTGGTGTGCTCGGCTTGTTGAACATAGTGTGTGTCCAGCGAAACCAACTCGCTTAATCGTAAGCCACTTGAATACATGAGTTCAAACATGGCGCGATCACGGGCGTAGGCAGGGGTGTTGGGTGTGACTTGATCAAGCAAGCCTTGCGTTTGATCGACCGATAAAGCTTTAGGTAAACCGCGTGGGCTTTTTGGTGCTTTTATGTCAGCTGCAGGGTTAACGGTTAAATTAATGCGCGGCACCAACCATTCAAAAAAACTACGCCATGCTGCCAGCATGCGCGCTAAGCTTCGGGGTTGATGACCCTGCGCGTGTAATTTGGCTAAACACTGGCGAATGTGGTGTGCCCCCACTTGATCGATTGGGGTGGCACTTAACGCTTTAGGCAAGCTGTTGATGAATGCATGCAGGTGTTGCATATCGCGTTCATAAGCCGCCACCGTGTGTGGTGAGTAGCGGCGCTGATTAGCCAAAAAGGCTAACCATTGCGCCACGTAATTAGGCGGCGTCGAGGGGTTGGTCGACATGAGCAATACGGCCCAACGCGGCACTAGCCAATAAGCCGATGGTGACTAAGAAATCTGTACCCATATCAAAACTAAAACGCTGAGGGTCGCCCGAACCTAAGATTAACAAACCAAATGTGGTTGATTCCGCGTTGTGTCTCAAGGGAATCATCGACAACGATGCGGGTTCATGCAACAACCATTGTGCCGCTTCAAATTGTTTGTTGGGCCCGCAGTAGGGGTTGGGTAAGCTCTCAGCAAATGATTTAACGTCGGCGCTGACTGCGTCGCCCACCCCTTCAATGGGTATATCAAGACCCCAAAGGCGCATCGACACATCTCTGATGTCAAAGTATTGCCCAAGGCCTGCAATGATACGACCGGGCAGGTGTTGCGGGTTATCTTCGCTGAGCATGCTTTGGCACCAGGTATTAAGTTTTTCAGCGATATTTTGATTGCTTTGTGCGTTGCGACTTAGGTCAGCGATGCGGTATTCAAACTCTTTGACACGGTCTCGTAACGTCATAATTTGACGCTCGCCTAGCGAGATCGCGCGGGGTTGGTTGGGGTGAGGAACAGACAAACCCGCAAACAACTCGGCATGCTCTGAAAAGAAATCTGGGTTGTCTTGTAAAAATCGGGCAACCGTTAGGGCGCTTAACGCTTCAGTCATAAGTGAGCTCAAAAAGTAGGAATAGAGGCAACCAGTTTATCAATATTGACTGTGCCGCTGAACGTTGTCATGGCTGGGCCAGTCATGAACACATGATTATTTAACCACTCAATCGTCAGCCAACCGCCACGGGTTTGCACGCGAACGGGGGAAACTAAAAGCCCCCGACGTATACCAGTGATGACCGCAGCGCAGGCGCCTGTGCCGCAAGCTAGGGTTTCGCCAGCACCGCGCTCGTAGACTCGCAGTTTGATGGTGTGTGGGTTAATCACTTGCATAAAGCCAGCGTTGACGCGCTGTAAAAAGCGTGGGTGCGACTCAATGTTCGCACCGATTAACGCGACGTTTGTTTGATTAACATCATCAACCACTTGCACGGCATGTGGGTTTGAAATAGAAAGGGGTGCGAGTGCAACGGTGATTGATGTGTGATCAGCTAAGTCGAGATCAAGGTTGTACAGGGTTTGTTCATTTTCGGTGGTGGTTGATAACCCTGAAACATCAAAACCAGCATCTAGCGGTTGAGTTTGTACTTGCCCCATTTCAACCCGCACATCGCCATTGGCCAGTGACTCAAGCGTAATGAGGCCAGTGCTGATTTCAGCGCGAAGTGGGTTGCGTGATGACAGCCCTTGTTCATGTACGAAGCGTACAAAACACCTCGCCCCATTGCCGCAGTGTTCAACTTCGCTGCCGTCACTATTAAAAATGCGATAACGAAAATCAGCCTCGGGGTGACTGGGTGGGGCGACCCATAAAATTTGATCGCACCCAATACCAAACTGGCGATGCGCAATCGCTCGCGCCTGTTCAGGTGTGAGGGTGATGGGTTGGCGCATACCGTCGAGCACTACAAAATCGTTGCCGGCGCCATGCATTTTTGTAAAAGACCAATTCATGTTGCTTATTATCGCTAAGTTTAGAGGGTGTAGGGGCTTTTCTCGCCTGTTGGGCGTGTTTTAAAACGACGGTGTACCCAATAATACTGCTCGGGGTGCTGTCTGACCCACTGCTCAAGTAAAACATTAAGGCGGGCGGTGGCCCTAGCCATGTCATCTTGGCCGGGGAAATCAACTAAGGCAGGTAGGCATTCAGTATGATAATGTCCGGTCTTGGGGTTCCAAAAACAAAGAACCGGTAGAACCGTCATGTTGAATTGCTGTGCTAGGTGCGCAGGAGCCGTTTGCGTGGCGGCTGCAATACCAAAAAAGGGTGCAAAAACGGCCCCACGCATACCAAAATCCATATCAGGCAAATAATAAATGGGGGTGCCTTGCTCGATTTCGCGAAGCAAGGTGCGAATGCCACCCCGACGATGAATCAGGTTGACTTCATGAAAACGCCCACGCCCCAATCGCACGATTGCGTCAACGTCTGGGTTTGATTGGGCCGAATACAGTGTGGCGCCTCTTGGGCCGTCTAGGGTTAAGCGTGAGGCGGCGGCGTCTAAGCCGATAAAGTGGGGTGCTAGCAACATTAAACGACTGTTTTTTCTAAGGGCCTCGTCAGCATGGTGACGGCCTTTAACATGTACTAAGGCTCGAATTTGTGCAGGCGTACCAAACCATAAAACACCCCGGTCAACGATGCTTTGTGCCAAAGCTCTGAAGTGTAAGGCCAGTAATTGTTGACGTTCAACGGCTGTTTTTTCAGGGAAACACAGCGCTAAGTTTTTTTGCACGATGTTTCGTCGACGTGAAATAAAAATGCGACCGATAAGCCCTAGAAAAGCCCCTAACCTTTGCCTAATGGGGTGCGGTGTAACTGCCAATAACTCGAATGTGCTGACTAATAACCAACTTTTAATTGAGCGTTGTTTGATTTTCGATATGGCCTCGGGCGTTAGGCGATCGGGTGCATTATTGGGCGAATGAGGGCTGTTCATAGCGTATATACGCCGCGGCATGGCTTAAAAAGTGGGCAACGGAATGAGCAATGCTGAAAAGGTATTTGCATCGTTTCATATTAGAGCAGATCGCACATATCGTTTTGCACGAAATGTTGCGATACCTTGCGATATGTTGTCTGACGTTGTTGTGCCTAACAAACTATTTTCCTCAAAATGCCCGACACAACCCGTTCAGCTCAAAAAGTTACCAACATGACAGGCATTTTGTATTAAACTATTAAAAGCTGCTGAGTTACTCGACAACTTGCGGGGCAGCTAAAAGTACTTTTTCCGCTAAAGCGTCGCGCCCATATCCAACATCTTTTTACGGGTCGGTTAAGGGGTGCAGCGCACCCTTATTAACTTACTTGGCTTTGCCAAAAAGGTGTTTTGCGATGTCTACTAAATCAAATGATTTTCTTTTCACCTCAGAGTCTGTCTCTGAAGGTCACCCCGATAAAGTTTCAGATCAAATTTCTGATTCAATTCTTGATGCTATTTTGACGCAAGACCCTACCGCCCGAGTCGCAGCTGAAACGCTTTGCAACACGGGTTTGGTTGTGCTGGCGGGAGAAATCACCACCACTGCCAACGTTGATTACATTCAAGTTGCACGTGACACCATCAAGCGTATTGGTTACGACAATACTGATTACGGTATTGACTACAAAGGTTGCGCCGTTTTAGTGGCCTACGACAAACAGTCGCCTGACATTGCTCAAGGCGTTGATCGTAACTCTGAAGAGTTTTTAAACCAAGGTGCTGGTGATCAGGGTTTGATGTTTGGTTTCGCGTGCGATGAAACCCCCGACTTGATGCCTGCTCCAATTTGGTTTTCGCACCGTTTGGTGCAGCGTCAAAGCGAGTTGCGTAAAGACGGTCGCCTGCCTTGGTTGCGCCCTGATGCCAAGTCACAGGTCACCTTTCGCTACGTCAATGGCAAGCCCGTTGAAGTCGATACGGTTGTTTTGTCGACACAGCATGCCCCTGAAATTTCACAGTTAGCGATTCGCGAAGCGGTGATAGAAGACATCATTCGCCCCAGCTTTCCTGATGGTTTGTTGACCCCCCAAACTAAGTTTTTGATCAACCCAACGGGGCGATTTGTCATTGGTGGCCCACAGGGTGATTGCGGTTTAACGGGCCGTAAAATTATTGTTGATACTTATGGTGGTGCTTGCCCCCACGGTGGCGGTGCGTTCTCAGGTAAAGACCCCTCAAAGGTTGACCGTTCAGCCGCGTATGCTGCTCGTTATGTGGCTAAAAACATTGTGGCTGCAGGTTTGGCGACGCAGTGCCAGGTGCAAGTGAGCTATGCCATTGGCGTGGCAGAGCCTATCAACATTACGGTTTACACTGAAGGCACTGGCGTTGTGCCTGACGAGCAATTGGCTAAATTGGTGCGTGAGCATTTCGACTTGCGCCCACGCGGCATTGTTAACATGCTTGATTTGTTACGCCCTATTTACACAAAAACTGCCGCTTATGGCCATTTTGGTCGTAACGAGCCTGAGTTTTCATGGGAAGCGACCGACAAAGCGGCAACCCTAAAGAAAGCGGTGTAATTCAGCACAGTAGCGCCTTCGGGTGCTACGCTTACGTATGAAAAATGAACCTGTCGCTACCCCCGCCTCCCTGCAGCCCGCTTTGCCCCAACGGGGCTTAGCTGATTCACCCTGCGTCGCCATTTGTTCAACCTTATTTGACGATGTTTGTAGGGGTTGCGGTCGTACCGTCATGGAAGTTTCAAACTGGGTGTTTATGACACCTGAAGAAAAAGATGCCGTTTGGGATCGTATTTTGAGTCAAGGTTTTCCTAAAAGGTAAAAACCGTTACAATATTTAATAGTTTTTATTTATACTAGCAGTACCCGCCTCTTGAGGAGCGTTGTGACAAACCTTGTGTGCCATAGTGCCCCACAAGCCCGTTTGCCAGGCTCATTAGGCGTTCGTGATGTCGGTTTATACCGGCCACAACCGCGCTCACCCAGTCGTGCCAAATGGCGATTGCGGTGAGACCCTCACCTACATATCGCTTTTGGCTTGTTACTTTACGGAGCCTACCGATATGAACGCAGTAAAAGATAAATTCACAGATTTCATCGTTGCCGACATGGCCCAAGCTGAGTTTGGTCATCGCGAAATCGCCATTGCAGAAACCGAAATGCCAGGCTTAATGGCCGTGCGTGAAGAGTTTGCGTTAACGCAACCTTTGAAAGGTGCCCGCATTACAGGCAGCTTGCACATGACCATTCAAACCGCTGTGCTGATTCAAACTTTAGAAGCCTTAGGTGCAGAAGTACGTTGGGCATCATGCAACATTTATTCAACCCAAGACCATGCTGCCGCCGCAATTGCTGCTGGTGGTACGCCTGTATTTGCCAAAAAAGGCGAAACGCTTGACGAGTACTGGGAATATACCCACCGTATTTTTGATTGGCCGAACGGGCATTACGCCAACATGATTTTAGATGATGGTGGCGACGCAACCTTGTTACTGCACCTCGGTACCAAAGCTGAAAGCGACATCACCGTATTAGATCACCCGACATCAGAGGAAGAAATTTCTTTATTCACCGCCATTAAGGCAACCTTGAAGCGTGACCCTAAGTGGTATTCAGTGCGTTTGGCACACATTAAAGGTGTGACTGAAGAAACCACCACTGGGGTACATCGCTTGTATCAAATGTCAAAACGTGGCGAACTCGCGTTTGCTGCTATTAACGTGAATGATGCAGTGACCAAATCAAAGTTTGATAACTTGTACGGTTGCCGTGAGTCGTTGGTTGACGCCATTAAGCGTGCTACCGATGTGATGATTGCCGGTAAAGTGGCTGTTGTTTGCGGCTACGGCGACGTGGGTAAAGGTTCAGCACAAGCTTTGGCCGCTTTGCGCGCTCAAGTTTGGGTCACAGAAGTTGATCCTATTTGCGCCCTGCAAGCTGCAATGGAAGGCTTTAAAGTTGTCACGATGGAAGAAGCGTGCGATAAGGCTGACATTTTTGTCACCGCAACGGGTAACTACCATGTGATCACTAAAGATCATATGATGCGTATGAAAGACCAAGCCATCGTTTGTAACATCGGTCACTTCGACAACGAGATAGACGTTGTTGGCATTGAAGACTTCCAATGGGAAGAAATTAAGCCTCAGGTCGATCACGTTATTTTCCCTGACGGTAAGCGCATCATTTTGTTGGCACGCGGTCGTTTGGTTAACCTAGGCTGCGGCACAGGTCATCCATCGTTTGTGATGTCATCATCGTTTACCAATCAAACGATTGCACAGATCGAGCTATTTTCACGTAACGAAGCGTACACATCAGGTCAGGTATATGTCTTGCCTAAGCATCTTGACGAAAAAGTGGCGCGTCTGCATTTGAAAAAAATCAATGCAAACTTGACTGAATTGACTGCACAACAAGCGGCTTACATCAGCGTTCAACAAGAAGGCCCTTACAAGCCTGAAACATACCGTTATTAAGTTGCTTTCTTGATCTAGGAATTTTGTCATGATGTTGATCGTCGTCTGGTTATTAAATGCCGTTGCATTACTTGCTGTGGCTTACATTTTGCCAGGCATTGTGGTGGCCAGTTTTGGTTCGGCCATGCTTGCAGCTTTAGTGTTGGGGTTACTCAATGCTTTGGTCAAGCCTGTGTTGATTCTGCTGACGCTACCGATCACCATCGTGACACTTGGATTATTTTTATTTGTGCTCAACGCTTTAGTGTTTTGGTTTGCCGGTTCCATCTTAAAAGGCTTTCAAGTTGAAGGCTTTTGGTGGGCTGTGTTGGGCGCTATTTTTTACAGCATTATCTCAACAATATTCTCGGCTTTAATTTTTCAATCATGACCTCACTTGATACGGTGCATGCACCCAGTGCCCAATCTTTGAGCCTTGAGTTTTTTCCACCTCGAGATGCCGAAGGCCAAAAACGCTTAGCCCTGACAGTGCAAGCATTATCTGTGATGAACCCAGCCTACGTAAGCGTGACGTTTGGTGCAGGCGGGTCGACTCGTGATGGCACCATTGAAACGGTTTCAGCCCTTAAAAGTTTAGGGTTTGAAGCGGCGCCGCATTTGTCTTGCATGGGTTCAACTCAATCTGAACTCAAGGGTTTGCTTGATCATTATCGCGAGCAGGGTGTGCGACGAATTGTGGCCCTGCGTGGCGACTTGCCCTCTGGTATGGGGGTTTTGTCGGGTATTAACGCCTTGTCGCATGCCAACGAATTGGTTGCTTTGATTCGCCAACATAGTGGTGATTGGTTTCACATTGAGGTCGCGGCTTACCCCGAAATGCACCCTCAATCTTCGAAACCGACACAAGATATGGTTCATTTCATTAACAAAGTAAATGCCGGTGCAAATGCCGCCATTACGCAGTATTTTTATAACGCGGACGCGTATTTTGACTTTGTTGACCGTGCCGTCAAATTGGGTGTAACGGTACCCATTGTGCCGGGCATTATGCCCATTACTAACCATAATCAGCTCATGCGATTTTCTGAAATGTGTGGCGCTGAGGTGCCCCGTTGGATACGGCTTCGGTTGGCTGAGTATGGTGACGATCGCGAATCAATTCGTGCTTTTGGCACCGATGTGGTGACTGAAATGTGCCAAACCTTGCTTGAAAATGATGCCCCGGGTTTGCACTTTTACACATTGAATCAAATTGAGCCGACACTGGCGATTTGGCGTGGCTTGACGGCTTAGGTGATGACTGCTTAAGCGCTTGTCGGCTTGGCGGGCCACCAATGAGTTGGCGTTAATACATAATTTAACCGAAAGTCGTGTGGCGCAGGTTGATAGCTTGGTTCGAAAGCTTCAATGTTTCCCTCATTCCAAGCAATACCAATTGCAACTATTTTAGGGTTTTGTTGTCTTAACTGAGACAAGGTTCGGTCGTAAAACCCTTTTCCATAACCAATTCTGTCGCCTTGCTGGGTGAAACCTAATGTGGGCACCAGCACAACGTCGGGTATGCGCAAGGTTTGCCCGTCGATCGGCTCAGGGGCCATGACGCCAAATTGATCGGGTTTAAGTACAGTGAGTGAGTTGTAAGGGTAGAACGCAAGGGGCGCATCATTAGCCACCACAACGGGTAAAACCACTTCAATGGCGGGCAAGTCTTCATCATGCAACCATTTCTCAATCAGAGGCGTCAAGTCGGGTTCATCAGCCAGTGGCCAAAAAACAGCGACAATTTTCGGCACAGGCGTTTGAGCCCTGATCGCTTGGTCTCGGGTGACGGCTAACCACGTAAATAAGCGTGCTCGAATGAGTAAGCTGCCTCGTTGATGATCTGCAGCTGTAATCTTTTTGCGGGCTTCACGAAGATGAGATCGAAGTGTAGGTGCGGTATGCTGTGTCATAGACTAAAATTTTACGATAAAGGCAAGGTGGCGTTCAATCTTATGAAGCATACACGGTATCAGTTTTTGGTTTGGCTAGGTATAGCACTGGCATGGCCTAGCATAACGATGGCGCAATCTTTAGGGGGTATGCCAGAAGTGGCCACGCCTATTGTACAAAGTACGGCGCCAGGTTATGACGACTACTCACCTGAAACCCCTGCTGCAAGGGCTGTGATTGCAGCACGCGAGGCCATGAAACGTCAACAATGGCGCGCGCTTGATCAAGCGGCTGCGAAATCGCAGGGCGATATCTTGGCGGTTTATGCTGATTATTGGGTCGCTGAAGCTGCCGTTCAAACCAACCTGAACCCTATAGATGTGCCCATTGCAGAGACGTTTTTACAACGTTACCCCAATACTTATATGGCCGATAAGCTTCGTGCCAACTGGATCATCGAACTCGTTAAATCGGGTGACTTCATAAAAGCTCGCGCGATGAGTGATTTTATTTGGTACAACAAAGAGGTGCGCTGTGCCAAGCTTTTGGCACGTCACATGACTGGTCAAGCGGTTAAAGCCGATGAAGCGATTGCTGACTTTGCGTGGAATGATTTGTGCTGGAAGCTGTTTGATCAATTGGTAGCCGATGACGTTTTAAACTTTGAGAACTTAAAGCCTGTTTTGCTTAATGCAATTGAAGACAATCACACCAAAACAGCTAAGCGAATAGCAAGTTACATGCTCAACGCTAAAGCGATGACGCAGTACAACGCGATGATGTCTAACCCAGGGGCGTGGCTACGTAAGCAATCGGCCCAGATGTCACACACGACTGAGTTAATAGCTGGTATAGCCATGGCACGTCTCGCAAGAGAAAACCTAGACAATGCAGACGTGTTTGTGACGTCTGTTAAAAAAGCGGGTTGGCCTTCTGATGCGGTGAATTGGGCGCGCAGCCAATTGGCATTGCGCGCCAGTTTAAATCTCGAGCCTCGAGCCGATGCTTGGTATCGCGAGGCGGGTGATGTGCATTTGTCGTCTGACGGTTACGAATGGCGGGTACGCAGCGCGCTACGTCAACCTAATATTGATTGGAAATGGGTCAATGTCACCATAGCGTTGATGCCACCCGATTTAGCTAAAGACCCGAGTTGGGTTTACTGGCAGGCGCGAGCCATGCTGGCATTAGGCAGACAAGAGCAAGCCAACGAGCAGTTCAGCAGCATTGCGAAAGGTTTTAATTTTTATGGTCAGTTGGCTGTTGAAGAGTTAGGGCAATCGATTGTGGTGCCGCAAACTCCACCCGCCAGCACGCCAGAAGAAATCAACGCTGCTCAATCAGATGTTGAGTTGCAAACCGCTGTTGCATTGTTTAAACATGGCTGGCGTCGTGAAGCCGTACCCCAGTGGAATTGGGCGATTCGTGGCATGAATGATCGTCAATTGATGGCGGCCGCTGAGTTTGCTCGGCAGCAACACATTTATGATCGAGTGGTGAATACTTCTGACCGCACACGTAAAGAAATTAATTTTTCGCAACGCTATATTGCACCTTTTGAAGGTCAGGTGACTGAGCAAGCACGTTTAATTGATTTAGATGCAGCTTGGGTTTACGGGCTCATTCGTCAAGAGTCACGCTTCATCACTGACGCTAAATCAGTGGTTGGGGCTTCGGGCCTGATGCAGCTTATGCCAGCGACTGCTAAATGGGTAGCTAAAAAGATTGGTATGACCGATTTTTCCCCTCGGCGTGTGAACGAATTTGATGTCAACACCAAGTTAGGCACCAACTATTTGAATTTGGTGCTGAATGATTTAGGGGGCTCTCAAGTGCTGGCCAGTGCAGGCTATAACGCAGGCCCTAGCCGTTCTGTACGATGGCGCGGCACCTTGAGTGAGCCAGTTGAAGGCGCCATTTTTGCTGAGACCATTCCGTTTAACGAAACGCGTGATTACGTTAAAAATGTCTTGTCTAACGCAACCTATTACGCAGCCATTTTTACCGGGCGACCCCAATCACTTAAGCAACGTCTGGGTCAAATTGGTCCTGATGTTAAACGTTCCACCAAGCTACCCTGATGGCTCAATCGGTTACAGAGGGGCTAGAGCTTTACGTGGTTGGCGGGGCGGTGCGCGATGCCTTGCTGAAGATGCCTGTGGGTGATCAAGATTGGGTCGTGGTGGGTACGACACCTGAAGAAATGGTGCAACGTGGTTTTACACCGGTTGGGGGCGATTTTCCAGTGTTTTTACACCCCGATACGCATGAAGAATATGCGCTTGCGCGCACAGAGCGTAAGTCTGGTCGGGGTTATCACGGCTTTACTTTTTATACGGGTTTAGATGTCACGCTTGAGCAAGATTTGCAGCGACGTGATTTAACCGTTAATGCGATGGCACACAATGCAAAGGGTGAGTTGATCGACCCGTTAAAGGGCCTAGTCGATTTGAATGCCCGCGTTTTAAGGCATGTTGGTTTAGCTTTCAAAGAAGACCCTGTTCGTCTATTAAGGCTCTCGCGATTTTTAGCACGCTTCATTGATTTTCAGGTTGCACCTGAAACAGAGCTTTTATGCAGAGCTATGGTGCAAAGTGGTGAAGTCAATGCCTTGGTGCCCGAGCGGGTTTGGCAAGAAATCGTTAAGGGGCTCAAGGCCAGCCAACCTTCTCGCATGTTTGTTTTTCTAAAAAGTTGTGGTGCTCAGAAAGTTGTCATGCCAGAGTTGGTTTTGACGCCACGCGTTTTGAATAAAATTGATCAAATGAATCAGTCGGGCCTGACAGTTGAGGTGGCTGACCTATACGCAGTATTAACGCTTGATTCACCTGATCGTCAGGCATGCAGCCAGCGTTTAAAAGTACCCAAAGAAGTCAGTGACGCCGCCAGATTGCTATCTTTTATAATTGATGATTATCAAATGCACGTGACAGCTGATGCCAGTATAGAACTGTCGCGATTAGAACATTGTGACGCTTTGCGACGACCCGAACGTTTTATACGCCTAAGTTTTTTGGCAGCCTGGGTTTTAGGGGTGAAAGCTGAGCCATTGCTCATTGCACTACAGGCTGCGCAATCCGTTAACGCTGGGGCTATTGCACGTGAAGTCGGTCATGCACCTGAAAAAATTCGTGAGGCAGTTCATAAGGCTCGTTTAGAAGCCATTAGATTGAGTTTGCATCGAAACCACAACGACTAAGAAGGTAAATTAAATGAGTTTCTATCAGGCTGTATCGGCTTGTTTAGCTAAGTATGCAAACTTTCAAGGCCGAGCGACGAGAAGTGAATTTTGGTGGTTCTATTGGTTCACGGTCATGACGGCTTGGATAGCCACCTTACTTGAGTTCGCAGTCGGCCAAGAGCAAGGTGTTTTGTCATTTGCTGTTACGCTACTTTTTTTAGTACCTATGTTGGCTGCAGGCAGTCGTCGCTTGCATGATACCGGCCGTAGTGGCTGGTGGCAGTTGTTGATGCTGACTTTGATTGGCTTGATTGTGCTCATTTTTTGGTGGGCGTCGGCATCTCAAAAAGAGTCAAACGCATACGGCCCCGTGCAAAATTTAAGTACTGATGAGTGATGTTAAGTGACGCTTAATCAAGGTGCGCGCGTAAGTTGATGGCAACGATCACCTTGACTAAACCCTATTAATGGCAAGTCTGTTAGGCCGCGGCCAAGCGCCAACACTTTAAATAACTCGCCCATTTCTGCTTCAGAAATAAGTTTTTGAATGGCATGTAAAGATTGATGAGGTGAAGTCTTTTGAAGGGTTTGAGTGGCTTGAAGTAAGCCTGCGTTTAACAAAAAGCGTGCCTGACTGACGTAACCCATAACATCAAGCTTTGCCTGTTGCGCTGCGCGAGCCATGGCAGAAAAATCAACATGTGCGGTGATGTCTTGAAGGCCTGGGGCAAAAAAAGGGTTGTCATGGGCACGGTGTTGAATGTGACACATGAGTGTGCCGGTATAACGTTGTGGGTGATAGTACTCAGCCTCAACAAAGCCGTAGTCAATTAAAAACACAACCCCTTTGCCAAGCCATTGACTGATTTGTTGCACCCAAGACTCGGCTTGTAGGTTGATTTCAGTCATATAACCAGGCAAGGCAGGCATACGCTGGGTCAATGCTTGCGCTAAATCAGGTCGTGCCGGGCGGTCTTGCCAAGTAAAGCTGTTCTCTTGCCAAATGACGCCTCGTTCGACGGCCTCTAGATTGTGTGACCAACCCACTAAGGCGACAGGCATGGCATCGAGCACTTCGTTAGCCACCACCACACCTTCAAACTGGGTTGGCAGGGAATTAAGCCAGGTGATGCGCGATGACCAGGAGGATAGCTTTTGGGCTTGACGAGCCCGTAAATCAGCAGACACTTCAATAATAAAATAGTGAGCGGTCACGCCAGCAGCATCGAGTGCTGTGAGAAGGTCAAAGGCGAGTTGGCCCGAGCCTGCACCAAATTCTAAAATTTTGGGGTGACCGAGTTGGGTAAAAACTTGATTGAACTGCTGGGCTAAGACCTGGCCAAAAATAGGGGTCAGTTCAGGTGCGGTGACAAAGTCGCCAGATATTTGATTTGAGGTGTGTTGTGAACGGGTGCTAAGTTTGGTGCTACCAGCGGCATAGTAACCTAGGCCGGGTGCATAAAGAGTTTCGTGCATGAACTGCTCGAAACTTAACCAGCCACTTGCATCGTTTATGCAACGATGCAAGTGCTGAGTAACCGTTTCGCTATGTTGCCACGCCTCGGCAGAGACCGTGATGGCTGTGCTCGAGTTTGAGGCGGGCAACATCGCTTAAAGCGGGTATGACTTAATCACGACCTGCGCGGGGGCCAGAACGAAAGCCTGTGCGCGTTGCCGCGCCGGGGCGAGACGTTGGGCGTGCGGTAGGACGTGCGGTAGGACGAGCCGTTGGGCGCACTGCAGGGCGCGCACTAGCTGTATGACCCGGTGCTGAGCGTGGCTTGGCTGGCGCATCAAACGAATCGCCCCGATCGCTGCTGTACGCGCCACGTGGGGCGTTGATGCGAGCACCAAAACCTGTACGCTCTTCACGAGGTGGACGTGACTCAAAAGGTTTGTTAGCTGAGCGATGCTCGAAGGGCTTGCCGCCTGCACCATCAAACGAGCGTGCAGGACGACCTTCTGAACGATGTTCAAAGGGACGGTCTGAACGGTTCTCTGAGCGACCTTCAAACGGACGGTCTGAACGGCTTTCTGAGCGACCTTCGAAAGGCCTACCTGAATCGCGCTGAGGGCGTGCACCAAAACTGGGTTTGCCACCACCAAAACTAGGCTTGCTACCGAAACCTGGCTTGGCACCACCAAAGTTAGGCTTGCCGCTAGGCTTTCCGCCTGAACCACGACGTGCGCCACTATTGCTTGGACGTGAGTCGCTACGCTTAGGCTCGAGACCTTCAATCGTTGATGTTGGAATATCGTGACCGATAAAGTGCTCAATACGGCGCACTTTGAAACGCTCGCGATGCTCGGCTAATGTAATGGCTAAACCTTCGCGACCTGCACGACCGGTACGACCGATACGGTGGACGTAGTCTTCAGCTTGCATAGGCAAGTCAAAGTTAATGGCGTGGCTGATGGCTTGAACATCGATACCGCGTGAGGCAACATCGGTTGCGACCAAAATACGAACACGACCACGTTGTACCGCTTCAATGGTGCGGGTACGTTGACGTTGGTTCATGTCACCGTGCAAAGCCATGGCGGGTAAGCCATCTTCGTTGAGTCTGTCAGCCAAATCATCAGCACCACGTTTAGTTGCGGTGAAGATAATGGCTTGGTCAATGGCGGCATCACGCAAAATATGATCAAGCAAACGACGCTTGTGCGCGCCGTCATCTGCATATAAAACGCTTTGCGTAATATTGCTGTGTTGGGCTGAGCCGCTTGATACTTCAATACGTTGTGGGTCGCGCATTAAGCCGCGCGCTAAACCGGCTACGCTGCCATCAAGTGTTGCTGAAAACAGTAATGTTTGACGGTCTGAAGGGGTGCGTGAAACGATTTCTTGAATGTCTTCAATGAAACCCATGTCAAGCATGCGGTCGGCTTCGTCAAGCACGAGTGTTTTAACGGTTGATAAATCAACGCGACGGGCTTTAAGGTGGTCGATTAAGCGACCAGGCGTAGCAACTAACACGTCAACTCGGCGTGAAAGGGCTTTAAGCTGAGCGGCGTAAGGCATGCCACCGACAACGGTTGCAACGTGTAAGCCTTTGATTTGTGCACCGTAGGTGGCGCTTGCATCACTGACTTGCATCGCAAGTTCGCGGGTTGGTGTGAGCACTAAAATTTGAACGCCACGGCCACCTTGTGAAGGATGCTCTGACAGTTTGTGTAAGGCAGGCAACATAAATGCTGCGGTTTTGCCGCTACCTGTTTGTGCTGAAACCATTAAATCTGCACCAGCTATTGCTGCGGGTATGGCTTGTGCTTGAACAGGGGTGGCTTCTGTGAAACCTGCTTGGCGAACAGACGCCAAAACAACGGGCGAAAGCCCGAGTGAATCGAATGACATAACTTTCCTCTTTATCGTGCCGACCGGATGAACCGAACGCCTGGGCGCAAAAAGCGGCCGCGAAAGGAAAGGGGTCAGGAATCGATATATGCAACTAACCAGGGATTGGTTTTCGCTTGGCAACTTATTGCCGTGCGTGTTGCTTTCAGTATTACTTAAACTTCTAAAGAGCGACTGCTGCGTAATGAATATTTAATTACGATTATTGCTTACTGCTTCAGTTACTTTAACTTCATGTTGCGGCTTCATATTTCTAAGACGCGCAATTTCTTTTGCTTATTTCTAGCAAAGACAGATATTCTAGCGGTTTTCCGAGTTGGGGTAAACCCCCGTAATGTCTTTTTTCATAAAAATTTAAAATAATACGGGTTGTCTGAGTGGTTCTTTGCAAACCAAGGGCAAAGATATAAGAGACAAAGCTGATTGATTCTTTTTCACTAAGACATCCAGTCAATGGGGCTTACAGCCCCTTTTTGCTCTAGCCAGTCGTTCGCTTGTGCAAAATGCCCGCACCCTAAAAACGGTGTGGGCGGGCGGCGTGCAGATAAAGGCGAAGGGTGGTTTGCACACAACACTAAATGATTTGGGCTGTGAATCAGGTGCTTTTTAGACTGTGCATGCTGACCCCAGAACATAAAAACAATAGGTTGGTTTTGAGCCGCTAAGGTTTCAATGATTGCGTCAGTCACCCCTTGCCAGCCTATTTTGGCATGAGCTGCGGGTTGCCCGTCTTCAACTGTTAGGGTTGCGTTAAGTAATAAAACCCCTTGTTCAACCCAATTTGATAAATCAGTTTGTTGTTGCGCTTGCAAGGTGTATGGGTGCTGTTCGGCTTGTTCGTGCGCCACCTCTTGCAAAATATGGCGCAAACTTGGTGGCGTTTTGCAACCATGCGGCACAGAAAATGCCAAGCCATGCGCTTGACCTCGACCGTGAAAAGGGTCTTGCCCCAAAATGACAACCTGTACGTTTTCTGGGGGTAGGTGTCTGAGCACGCGCCATGGGTCATCAGGATAAATGGTAGCACCGGCTTTCAACCGCGTCGCAAGTTGTTGCGTGAGGGCGTCTAATGCCTCTTTCACTAAAGGTTGGTCAAGAACAGAACGCCAACTTAAAGGTAGATCATCTGTATTCAGAGCTATCAAATCAAGTAAGCGGTTGTCGCGCATGATGTTTAAGCGTTAACTGACTTTCTGCGTGACAGTAACGTAGCCAAATGATCGGCTCGCTCAATGGTCAAGCGTGCTTGGGCTACCACTGGGGCATCAACCATTCGCCCTTCAAAGGTGCAGGCTGCGCGCCCTGCTGCAAGTTCTCGTTCAAATACAGCTATCAGTTCTCGCGCACGTATGACAGCCACTTCATCGGGGCTGAATGCCCTATTTGCGGCCTCAACCTGTGAAGGGTGAATACAAAAAGCCCCTTCAAAACCGAGTTTGGCGGCCTGTTGAACGGTTAGGGCAAATGCTTCTCGGTCGGTGTAATCAGCGACTGACCCGACAAACCCCAAGGGTACGATGCCAGCACGACGGCATGCTGCCACCAACATGACATTGGGTACATAGAGGGTATCGTGTTCAACAGCCATACGCATCGACACCGCTAAATCTTCGGCGCCGATAATCATGCCGTACAAGCGCCAATGGGCTTGCGCTATGGCATCAAGTTGGATTAAGCCTTCGGCATCTTCGATCATGGCAATGATGCGGGTATGGCCAATTGGTAAGCCTGCGGCAATTTCACAGTCTTCAATGATTTCTGCTACCGCTTTGATCATGCCCGCATCAGACACTTTGGGTAAAGTAATTGCCTGAACCGATGGGTGAACGCACGCTTCAATATCGCGCACCATTAAACGCCATGGGCGATTCACACGAACAATCACGTCATAACCTTTCGCGGCTGCGCGGTCGGCCATTGCCCCGACCTGCAGACGAGCGCTTTCTTTTAGGTCTAGTGGGCAAGCGTCTTCGAGGTCAAGTTGAATGGCATCAGTTGGCCGCTTAAATGCGCTTTCTAAAAATTTTTCGTTATTGGCGGGGACAAATAACATGGAGCGCCAAAGACTGGTGTGACCTGATTTCATATTTGATCTTTTAACAAAGTGTTGTTGCGCATAAAGGGGGGGGGTTAAGAAGTAATGACTAAATAATTTAAATGGTCTTAAGCCAAAAGACTAAATATTAAACCTTTGAATCACCGAAATCACTAGTCAGTTTTTCGCGCAAACGGTCATGATAAGTAGGTAAAAGAGCCCCAGTAGCGCTTCGCCTAGCGGCTGTCTGATCAGTTGTTCGGGTAGCTAAGCTCCAGATTGAATCGGGAAAGCTCGCGTCGTTGGCCCATCTGGGTATGACATGCCAATGTAAATGAGAAACAAAATTACCCAAGCTCGCTAAATTTATTTTGAGTGGATTAAGGTGTTCACGCATCACTTTTTCGACCGTTAAAACAACCTGCATGATAAAAAGCTGATGCTCTGTGGTGAGGTCAGTCATTTCAGCAATATGTGCAGACCAGACGACGCGTGTTAGCCCAGTGTGGTTGGGGTCGTTGGCATCAATGACTCGACATGTTGGCCCTGACCAAATGACCAACCCCCCATCTGTTTCACACAATACACATGACGGTTGTGTACTATTTTTTGTCATGTTTTTTTTGACGTCTCGGGTTAATTAAATCGTCTGGTTTTTTTTGATTATTTAAAGCATCGCCTAACGCTGTGATGATGTGTTGCAAAACGCTGATGCGGGCGTGACGTTTATCGTTTGATGGCACGACGAACCATGGGGCCGATTCAGTATTTGTTAATTTCAGCATATCACCTGCAGCAACATGGTAAGCACCTTGTTTTCGCCGATTTCGCCAGTCTTCATCGGTGAGTTTAAATTGTTTGAAGGCTGAAGCTTCTCGCTCTTTGAATCGTTTTAGTTGTTCTTCAGAGGTCACTGTGAGCCAAAACTTTAGAACCAATATGTTGTTTTGTGCCAATTGAAGTTCGAAGCTATTAATTTCGTTATATGCGCGACGATAAGTAGCTGGTGTAATTAGTTTTTCAACTCGTTCAACTAATACACGACCGTACCACGAGCGATCAAATATAGAAATGCGCCCCAAATGCGGCACATTGCGCCAGAATCGCCATAAATAGGGCCGAGCTAACTCGTATGCTTTGGGGGCGGACGTGGCCATAACTTCGTACTGTCGCGCATCAAGTGCGTGGGTAATGCGGCGAATGGTACCGCCTTTACCCGCGGCATCTTTGCCTTCAAACACGAGCATAAGCGCCAGTTTTTTAAAGGCCTCGCCTCTAACAATTTTTGCAAGTTGGTTCTGTAAATCAAGAATTTGTATGTCGTACTCGTCTTTACCTATCGTTTTTTTATAGTCAAGTTTATCAAGCGGGTTACGTATACGGGTGAGTGGCGGTAACTTGACGGGGTCGTGCAGGGGCGGTACGCGAATACTGCGTTGTTCAAATGCCTGTAACACAGCTTGGGCGGTGCGAATGTTTCGTAAATTATCGTCTGCTGCAGGAATAATCACCCATGGTGAATGATTGGAGTCTGTAGCTTCAATGACGCGCTGTGCCCCTTGGCATATACGATCAAAATGTTTGTGTACTTTGTGATCAAGCGGCCCAACCTTCCAAGCAGTAGATGGGTTCTTAAGCAAGCGTTTGGTGCGGTCACGTTGTGCTTTTTTTGATAAGTGAAACCAAAGTTTAATAACTTGTACGCCATTCGAAACGAGATCAGCCTCGTAGCGGCGTGCCGTCATGATCATGTTTTCAAGCAATTCAAAATCAGGGCGTTTTTTTGAGGCTTCAATGACTAAGGGTGCATAACCCGATCCAAACATGATACCGGTTTCGCCTCGAGGGGGAATGTGATGCCAAAAGCGATAAGTGGGCGGGTAAGCCAAGTCTTCAGCCGTTGGGGGCGGAAATGCCATCGTATGAATGTGACGCGGGTCAAGCCAATCATTTAGTAAGTTGATGGTGTCGCCTTTGCCTGCACCATCAATGCCGCCCACCAGTATGAGCAATGCTCGGTCTTGTTTTTCGAGATGCTGATATTGCGCACGCAGTAAGCGCGTTCGCAAATGTTGCTCAAGTTGCTTGGCAGCCGTATCGGTCAAAGAGGGGTCAGATTCGGCTTCTTCAAACATAGTCAACCTAATTAAATTGAGTTAAGAGGTATTTTTAAATACTGTACGCCATTATCTTCGGCTGGGGGTAGGTTTCCTGCCCGAATGTTGACTTGAATAGCCGGCAATATCAATGTGGGCATGTCGAGTGTGGCATCTCGCTTGGTGCGCATCGCAACAAATTCAGTTTCGCTGATGCCATCATGCAAATGAATGTTATGTGCCCGTTGCTCAGCAACCGTGGTGTTGGGTTGAGCGGGTCGACCCGCTGGCGGATAGTCGTGGCACATCATTAATTGGGTGTCACCAGGTAATGCCAACAGACGTTGAACAGACGCATATAAGGTTTTGGCGTTGCCACCCGGAAAGTCGCAACGCGCTGAACCCACATCAGGTAAAAAGAGGGTGTCGCCCACAAATACAGTGTTGCCATTCACAACATAAGCCATGTCAGCTGGTGTGTGACCCGGCACATGCCACGCTTGTGCATTGATTTCACCAATGGTGAAATGTTCATCGGCTTTGAAAAGATAATCAAATTGTGACCCATCAAGCGCAAAGCCCGGCTCAAGGTTAAACAGCTTTTTAAAGACACCTTGTACGGTTTGAATGGCTTCGCCAATAGCAATTTTGCCGCCTAACTCACGTTTGAGGTAGGGTGCCGCAGAAAAGTGATCAGCATGAGCGTGTGTTTCAAGCAACCATTCAGTTTTTAATTGATGTTCTCGAACATAAGCAATTACCGCATCAGCTGAATCAGTATGGGTGCGCCCAGATTTAGGGTCAAAATCTAGTACAGAATCAATGACGGCACAGACTGTATTGGGGCCCGCGTCAACAACATAAGAATAAGTGTTGGTAGTGGGGTCAAAAAAGGGTTGGCAGCGAAGGGTCGTCATGCTTTGTTTCCTCTTGAAAAACAGGAATTGCGTAGAATTTTGGTTCAATCGCATCATTTTATTGATTTGTGAAGTGTTTGTAAATATAATAAAATTAACCTGATAGTGTGTTCAATTGAGCCGATTTACTGAGAGACTGAAATATGAATGCCGTTTTAACGACCGAAGCAATTGATGATTTACGGGCTTCGGCTGCACAGGCTTGCAACCTGCTTAAAGCCATGGCAAACGAAGATCGTTTGTTATTGATGTGTCAATTGGTTGGGGCGGAGTTAAATGTAAGCGAGTTAGAAACCTTGACTGAAATACGTCAGCCTACTTTGTCTCAACAATTGGGTGTCTTACGTGACGAAGGTTTGGTGTCGACACGTCGTGCGGGTAAGTTTATTTACTACACGTTATCAAGTCATGAAGTCATCGCAATGATGCAGACTTTACATAGTCTTTACTGTGAAAAAGAATAAGTTTTTATCGATTTTTTAAGTCATATACTCTAAAGGAGTATCAAAATGAAAGTAAATGTCGGAACGGTTGATCGCACCCTTCGCATTCTTGCGGGTTTAGTGTTAATTGGTTTAACCTTAAACCACACCATTGGTATTTGGGGGTGGATAGGTGTTGTGCCTCTTTTGACGGGCATTTTTAAAGTGTGCCCAGCCTACTCAATATTTGGTGCCAGCACCTGCACGCTTAAAAAGAACTGATTAAAACTGTGTTAATTCATTTCTTAAACTGGCCGTTTGAATTCAAGCAATGAGGCGAGCCAACTCGACCCCAGGGTCGGGCGCTCGCATAAACGCTTCACCGACTAAAAATGCATTGACATCATGACTGTGCATCAACGCCACATCATCGCGTGTCAAAATGCCACTTTCAGTCACAACCCGTTTACCTTTTGGTACCCGCGGCAATAAATCAAGCGTATTTTGTAGTGACGTCTCAAACGTACGTAAATTACGATTATTAATACCTAATAAATTGGTTTGCAGTTCAAGCGCTCGGTCGAGTTCACTGGCATCGTGTATTTCAACGAGCACGTCCATACCAAGTGAAAGGGCACATGCTTCTAGATCAAGCATTAACGCTTGATCTAGGGCTGCCACAATCAACAAAATACAGTCAGCACCCATAGCCCGAGCTGCTACGATTTGATAGGGGTCTATCATGAAGTCTTTGCGCAATACAGGTAGTGCGCACGCCGCACGCGCTTGACGTAAGTGATCTTGTGCACCGTGAAAGAATTGCACATCAGTTAAAACCGATAAGCATGCAGCCCCACCTGCTGCATAAGACGCTGCAATGTTAGCGGGGTGAAAGTCAGCCTTAAAAATACCTTTTGAAGGCGATGCTTTTTTAATTTCGGCAATAACACCAGGTTGACCTGAAGCGATTTTGCTTTCAATCGCTTGTGCAAAACCCCGAATATCGTCTCGTGCTTGGGCTTCACGCAATAGTTCAGATTCACTGCGCAACGCGCGTGCAGCATGAATTTCTTGAACCTTAACGGCTAGTATTTTTTCTAAAATATCGCTCATGCTGCCAACTTTCTAGTAGTTTCACAAAATTGTTCAAGTTTAGCCCGAGCTGCGCCGCTGGCCATAAGTTCCCGCGCTTGACGCAAACCATCAGCGATTGAAACGGCTTGGTTGCCTGCATAGATGGCTAAACCGGCATTAAAGGCAACAATATCTCGTGCGGTGCCTGGCACATTGTTAAGTGCCTCGAGCACGAGCTGTTTAGACTCTTCTTTTGTGCTGACGCGAATACTGCGATTTGAAACCATGTCTAAACCGAAGTCTTCAGGGTGAATTTCATACTCTGAAATTTGATCGTCTTTTAGCTCACCAACCAGTGTCGCACCACCTAACGTGGCTTCGTCCATACCGTCGCGACCGTGCACGATTAAGACGTGACGAGAACCGAGTGACTTTAAGACTCGCACCTGTATACCGACTAAGTCTGCATGAAATACACCCATCATTTGATTGGCTGCATTCGCAGGGTTGGTGAGCGGACCCAAAATATTGAACATCGTGCGCACCCCTAATTCGCGTCGAACGGGGGCAACGTGTTTCATCGCTGAGTGATGTGCTTGTGCGAACATGAAACCGATGCCGGTTTGTGCGATGCAATCGGCAATTTGTTCGGGTGTTAAATCTATGCGTGCACCCAAGGCTTCAATGATATCAACGCTACCACTGGGTGATGAGGCGCTTCGACCCCCATGCTTAGCAATGGGAACCCCTGCTGCAGCGGCAACAAACATCGCTGTGGTTGAAATATTAAAGGTACTGCTGCCATCACCCCCTGTACCGCACATATCAAGCAAATCTTGCGAGTTAGGTGTTACCACGGGCGTTGCAAACTCTCGCATGACAATGGCTGCAGCAGTAATTTCACCAACAGTTTCTTTTTTTACCCGTAAGCCCATGAGTAGCGCCGCAGCCATGGTGTGCGACATTTCACCGCGCATCAGCATACGCATCAAGTGCAACATTTCGTCATGAAAAATTTCACGGTGTTCAATACAGCGCGAGAGCGCTTCTGAAGGCGTCATTATGCTGGGACCTGTTCGAGACGGTGGTTCATCGTTAAAAAGTTGTTCAATAAAGCATGGCCTTGTTCACTCAGTACTGACTCGGGGTGAAACTGCACACCGTAGAGGGGTAATTCGCGATGGCGAACGCCCATGATTTCACCGTCAGGTGTTTCGGCGGTAATGATTAATGAATCAGGCAGTGAGGCGCGCTCAATAGCTAAAGAATGGTAACGAATCACGGTAAAGGGTGACGGCAGACCCGCAAAGACGTCTGACTGTTGATGGGTAACGGGTGAGGTTTTGCCATGCATAATTTCTTTGGCACGCACAATACGGCCACCAAACGCCGCCCCAATCGCTTGGTGCCCCAGACAGACACCCAAAATAGGCACTTTGCCGGCATAACGTTTGATCACATCAATTGAAACGCCCGCCTCAGTGGGTGAGCAAGGGCCAGGCGATATACAAATTAAGTCTGGCGCGAGTTGATCAATTTGCTCGAGCGTGATTTGATCATTGCGGTGTACTTGCACGTTTGCCCCGAGTTCACCAAAGTACTGAACTAGGTTGTAGGTAAACGAGTCGTAATTGTCGATCATCAGTAGCATGGCGGTTGTTCCAGTTATAGCCCTTTCTTGCAAAAGAGTAACCGATTTTAACGCGTATAACTGACGTGATTACTCAAGGTCTTAATGGGGAAAGGGCCAAAGACGAAGCTTTTCTTTTGCAATTTGCCATAAGCGGGCTAAACCATGCGGTTCAACAATCAAGAAGAAAATAATCAGCGCTCCAAAAACCATCAACTGAATGTGCGACACCGTTGAACCAGCGATAGGCAAATGCAACAACTGAGAAATGTACGGCAACGTCAGATCAAGCGCGATGGGTAATAACAGAATGAAGGCTGCGCCTAAAAAATTCCCTAAAATACTGCCGACCCCACCAATAATCACCATAAATAGAATTTTGAATGACAACTCAAGCGAAAACCCATCGGGCTCAACCGTACCTAAATAGCAAAATGCATACAGTACGCCCGCTATGCCACAATAAAAAGAGCTGATGGCAAAAGCGATGAGTTTGGTTTTCATGAGGGGAATGCCAATGACTTCGGCTGCGACATCCATATCACGTACAGCCATCCATGATCGTCCGGTTGACGAGCGCACGATGTTTTTACCGATCCAAAACAATACCAACACAATGGCTAAAACCAGCAAGTATTTGCTGACTGGGGTGTTGATGGGGTAATCAAATATTGACAGGGGTTGCGCACTAATTACCCCTGAGGCACTATCATTGGAGAACCAAGAAAATTTTGTCAGACACCACAAGACAAAAAATTGAGCCGCTAAGGTGGCAACGGCTAAATAAAACCCTTTAATACGTAAAGAGGGTAGCCCAAAAGCGATGCCAACCATCGCCGCGCAGACTCCACCCAAAATAAACGACACAATAAAAGGGATGCCTTCTATGCGCAGTTGAAAGTTATACGCTGCAAAAGCACCCACTGCCATGAACGCCGCAGACCCAAGAGACAGTTGCCCTGCATAGCCTGTTAAAAAGTTCAACCCAAGTGTGGCTAAAGAGAAAATTAAAAAAGGCACCAAAATCGCATTGAGTAAATACTCACTTGCAAAAAAAGGCACACCCACCACAGCAATTGCCAGCATAACAATGATGCCAATACGATCTTGCAGAATGGGAAATATCTGACTGTCTGACTGGTATGAAACCTTGAACTGGCCTGATTCGCGGTAGAGCATGGGTATTCCTTATTTTTTAAACGCGGTCGATATGCTTTTCACCAAACAAACCTTCTGGTCTGAATAATAAAAACATCAACGCAAACACGTAAGAGAACCAGCTTTCAATGCCACCAAAGTTGCCGCCAAAAAAGTCTTGCAAGACAGGTGGAATATAAATTTCAGCCAATTTTTCAGAAACACCGATAATAATGCCACCCACAATTGCGCCAGGCACCGAGGTGAAACCACCTAATATCAATACGGGAAGGGCTTTTAAAGCCGTCAATGACAACGCAAATTGAACACCATTGCGCGACCCCCATAACAGACCGGCAATCAAGGCGACAAAACCGGCAATACACCAGACGATCGTCCAGATGTTTTTCAATGGTATGCCCAGTGATAGGGCGGCTTGGTGATCATCGGCCACAGCCCTTAAGGCGCGACCAATTTTTGTGTATTGAAATAATAATGCCAGCACCACTACGAGCAAGATGATCACACCAGAAGCCGTTAGGTCAAATTTCGAAATACCAATGCCGGTGCTGTCCATAATTGACAGAATCGGCTCATCAACTATACCCAATTCAATCGGTCGTACATCAGTGCCAAAAATGATTGGTGCAAAGCCGTCTAAAAAGAAACTTAAGCCGATGGTGGCCATAAATAGCGTAATGGGAGGTTGGTTAACGAGTTTACTGAGCACAAACTTTTCTGTACTGATCGCGATAAGCACCATAAATAGGAAGGAGCCAATAACAGCCAGCCACATGGGTAAACCGAAATCAATTAAACCCACAACAGCCAACGCAGCACAGTACACCATCGCGCCTTGAGCAAAGTTGAAAACGCCTGAGGCCTTAAATATCAATACAAAGCCCAACGCGACTAGGGCATACATCAACCCAGAAAAAATGCCGCTGATGACGATTTCAATAAAGAATTGCATAACGCTGTCTCCGATCTCTATAGGGTCGTCGTGTTAATGGTTGGTGCCCAAGTAGGCACTGATCACATCTGGGTTTTTCATTAAATCGGCAGGCAAACCGTCACCAATTTTCTTACCATAATCAAGCACCACAACACGGTCAGAAATATCCATCACCACGCCCATGTCGTGCTCAATCAGGATGATGGTCACTCCATATTGCTGGTTGACCTCCAGGATGAAACGACACATGTCTTGTTTTTCTTCGACGTTCATGCCAGCCATTGGCTCGTCTAGTAACAGCAAGCTTGGCTCAGCCGCAAGGGCGCGTGCAAGTTCTACCCGCTTTTGTAAGCCGTAAGATAATTTGCCAACAGGTGTTTTACGGATGTGTTGAATTTCAAGAAAATCGATGACTTCTTCAATCTTTTTGCGGTTTTTCATTTCTTCATTTCGGGCGGGGCCCCACCACAGCGCATTCATCAAAAAATTGCTTGTCATATGGGTATTGCGCCCGGTCATGATGTTGTCTAAAACCGTCATGCCTTTGAATAAGGCAATATTTTGAAACGTTCGCGCAATGCCTTGCCGTGCAGCTTGGGTAGGGTCCATCTTATGGCGTACTTTGTCTTGAAAATAAATGGTGCCTTCTTGTGGATGGTAAACGCCATTAATGACGTTAAGCATTGAGCTTTTGCCTGCCCCATTCGGACCAATAATAGACCGAATCTCGTGTTCTTTAACGTCAAAGGAAATGTTGGTAAGTGCTTTGACGCCACCAAAAGCAAGTGAGATATTTTCTAGACGAAGAATGGTATTGGCTTCACTCATCGCACGAGACCTCCGATTTTCTTGGCATTTCTAATGGCGACATTGCCACTGATTTGACCGTCTCGACCGTCTTCAAACTTGACCTTAATTTCGATGAATTGTTCGTCTTTGTTGTCATATAAAGCATCAACCAAAACTGCGTATTTTTCAGAGATAAAGCCCCGTCTGACTTTACGTGTTCGCGTTAACTCATCATCGTCGGGATCAAGCTCTTTGTTTAGAATGAGAAAACGAGCGATCTGGGCGTGGCTCAACATGTCGTCTTCTGATAAGTCTGCATTCACTTGATCAATGCATTCACCAATAATGTCATAGACAGCAGCTTGAGAGGCTAGGTCAACATAGCCTGCAAAAGAGATGTTGCGACGCTCTGCCCAATTAGCCATGGCTTCAAAATCAATATTGATAAACACCATCACGGCATGACGTTGATCGCCAAACACTACGGCTTCTTTAATAAAGGGAAAGAATTTGAGTTTATTTTCAATATATTTAGGCGCAAACAATTTGCCGTCTGCCATTTTGCCGACATCTTTGGCGCGATCAATAATACGTAGATGACCATCATGGTCAATCACGCCCGCATCGCCCGTATGAAAATAACCATCGCTATCGATCGATTCGATGGTGGCATCGGGCCGGTTGTAATAACCAGCCATCACACTGATGCCACGCACTAACACTTCACCTGAATCGGCCAGCTTGATCTCTATGCCTGGGGCTGCTGGACCGACGGTGTCATATTTAACTTGACCATCGGGTTGCAAGCACACATAAGCACAGGTTTCTGTTTGGCCATAAAACTGTTTCAAGTTAACGCCGATCGAGCGATAAAAGCGGAATAAATCAGGACCGATCGCTTCACCGGCTGTGTAGGCGACGCGTAAACGACTAATGCCGAGTACGTTCCGTAAGGGACCATAAATTGTTAAGTTATAAAAGCCGTAAAGTAGACGGCTAGTCAAGCTCACAAAATTACCGTCCAAAATTTTCGTACCGACTTTTTTGGCATGAGCCATCGCGGCATGAAACAGCTTACGTTTCAAATAACCCGCGTCTTCAATGCGAATCATCACTTGTGTGAGTAAACCTTCAAACACTCGAGGGGGTGCAAAGTAATAGCTCGGCCCAATTTCTCTTAAATCAGACATCACAGTTTCTTTTGACTCAGGGCAATTAACTGTGAAGCCAGCTGCCATGGCTTGCGCATAAGAAAACAAATGGTCACCCACCCATGCCATAGGCAGATACGCCAAAATATTATCTTTGTAGGTCAGATGATCAAACGCGCAGGCTTCTTTAGCAGCGCGCATAAAATTTTGGTGAGTATGTGACACACCTTTGGGTTTGCCCGTTGTGCCTGAAGTGTAGAGGATGATCGACAAATCAGTGGGCTCTGTTTGCAGGGCTTCAGTGAGAAAAAAATCAGGGTGGTCGACATTAAATACTTCACCGCTTCGCTGGATTTGATCAAATGAGTGTAAAAAAGAATCCACGTAGTCGGCTAGACCTTTGTTATCTTCATAAATAATTGTGTGCAGGTTGGGTACTTGATCTTTAATTTCTAATAATTTATCGACTTGTTCTTGGTTTTCAACAATCGCAAAGCCAATCTGTGCGTCGTTGAGCACATGCACCATCTCGGTTGCGACAGCGTCTTGATAGAGGGGTACAGCTATACCGCCCAAACACTGCGCCGCCAGCATGGCTTGGTATAGTCTGGGCCGGTTGTCACCAATGATGGCTAAATTCATGCCCCGGGTAAACCCTAGATTTGATAAACCACAGGTAAATGAACTAACCTGCACTAAGTTTTGAGCCCAAGTGGTTTCTTGCCATATGCCTAAATATTTTTCACGATAAGCCGGATGAGACGGAATCGTCTTGGCATGATGAAGCAGTATTTTAGGAAATGTATCGGTATGATTTATGGCTATGCTCATGAAGAATGCGATTTATGATTTAAAAGCTTTTAGGTTATCTTCAAATACACCATGCATCAAAGACAGTTTTTATAATATTGGGTCTGGTAGAAATAGTAATCAACTTTAAGCTTATCGTTTACCTTTATCGTCCAGTTGTCATTTAGCCGACAAATTAGGGGAAGTCCTTATGCCAGTCGATTTTTTGCTTGACCATAGCCCTTGGATGCAGGGGCTCAATGCTGCAGAGCAAAATAAAGTGCGCCAAGACGTTCAAGTTAAAACGTTCAATGCTGAATCTTTTGTTTGCTATCGTGGCGAGAAAGCCAATCATTGGATCGGTGTGATCAACGGTGTTGTCAAAATCAACAATGTTTCTTTAAGCGGTAAGTCGACGACATTGATTGGGTTGGCCTCGGGCGCGTGGTTTGGGGAGGGCTCGCTGCTTAAAGAAGAGCTTCGCAAATACGACGCTATTGCTATGGGATCATGTGAATTAGCATTTATTTCTAAGCACACCTTTACATGGTTGCTAGACAACAGTATTCAATTTAATCGCTTTTTAATTAATCAATTAAATAAACGTTTAGGTCAGTTCATAGGTGCTATTGAAAACGAGCGCTTGCTTGATGTCGATTCGCGTGTCGCTCGCTCTTTAGCCACCATGTTTAATGCTTGGTACCCTAAAGAAACTTTGATGCTCAAAATTTCACAAGAAGAGGTGGGACAACTTGCGGGTTTGTCACGGCAGCGTGCCAATGCTGCACTCAAAACGCTTGAAGAGCACGGGCTCATTCGTGTGAGCTATGGTGAAATTAATATTTTAGATCTTGATGGTTTAAGTCAATTTAACGCAACGCAGGCCGCTGGTAAATAATGTTTCCGCTTAAAGATTTACGCATTTTAGATCTCACCCGCTTGTTACCAGGCCCAGTGTGTACTTGGCATTTAGCGGGTTTAGGGGCAGAGGTGATCAAGATTGAAGATAAGGGCGAAGGAGACTATGCGCGTACTTTTTTTCAGACTGAGACCGAGCGTAATTTAGGTCAAGATAGTGTTTTTTTCAGGGCTATTAACGCTGAAAAAAAAATCATGAAGCTTGACCTCAAATTAGCAGGTGATAAGCAGGCTTTCTTAAATTTAATCCCTACGGTTGATCTGGTGGTTGAAAGCTTTCGCCCTGGCGTGATGGCCAAGCTGGGTCTAGATGCCTCAAGCTTAATGAAAATAAAACCCGCTTTGGTCTACTGTGCTATTACTGGTTATGGCTCAACAGGCCCCTGGCAAACTCAAGCTTGCCATGATTTAAATTCAATGGCCTTAACCGGCATGCTTGAGCAAAACCGGGCCCCAGATGGTCGCCCCACCTTGCCTAATTATCAAATGGCTGATGTTTTAGGGGGGGGCGTATCAGCTGCGATGGGTTGTTTGGCAGCACTATGGCAAGCCAATAGAACGGGTCAAGGTAGTTTTGTAGATATCTCGATGACAGATGGTTTGTTAGCGCATAACCTGACCGCCCAAGTCGCTGTCCATCACACAGGGGCGACCAAAGGGCCAGAGCAAGACTTACTCAATGGGGGTGTGCCTTGTTATAACCTTTACGAAACCTCTGACGATAAATGGCTCGCTTTAGCCGCTCTAGAGCTGAAGTTTTGGCAAAATTTTTGTGATGCACTGAATAAACCTGATTGGCGAGATCAACATTGGTCTCTGGGGCAAGTTGTAGGCGGTGACTCGGCGCGTGCGGTTACGCATGCGGTACAGGCCCAATTTAAAACAGCCACGCGTGATGCATGGCTGGCTCGACTAACCCCGCATGATTGCTGCGTGTCACCTGTGCTGAGTTTGGCTGAGTCCATGCAGCACCCCTTATTCATCGCGCGGCAGATGGTGAGTAAAGATGCAGACGGCGTGAGCTGGTTGCAGACCCCCATTCAAGTGAGCAGTTAATATGACGCCAGACACCTTATCAAACTCTATGCCTGATGCCACAGCCTCATCGCAACCAAACGTGACATCGAGTCCAAAGCCAGATAAGCCGACGCAGTTCAGCATTGCAGAGCTGGCCAAAGAGTTTGAGGTCACGCATCGCACCATACGTTTTTATGAAGACCAAGGCTTATTAGCCCCAACGCGTCAGGGCCGAGGTGGCCTAATACGTGTTTACAGCGCGGCAGATCGCACGCGCTTACGCTTGACCCTGCGTGGCAAGCGTTTGGGATTTTCTTTGTCAGAAATCAAAGAAATACTTGATATGAATATGTACCAGCAACCTAGCGGCCCGTCTTTGCAACTCAAGCGTTTTTTGACCACTTTAGCCAACCATCGCGAGGTCTTAGAGCGGCAGTTGAAAGATCTGAATGATCAACTTAAAGAAATACGCAGCCACGAGGCGCGCTGTCAAAGTTTGATTGCGGGAAATCCCGAATATAAAGAAGATTGACGTTTACCTTAACGTTAACGTAAACTAAATTAGCGATATATTGTATCAGGAGACCTTACGGTGACCTCTTTAAGCGAAGAGCGCGTTCAAGAAATCAAAGACAGCTTTACAAGCCAAGGTTTGATGCAAACTTATGAGGCCACACTGACCCATATTGCGCTGGGGCACGTTGAAATCGCCATGCCTCACCGCCCTGCTATCACGCAACAGCATGGTTTTTTCCATGGCGGCGTCATGGGGGCTTTAGCAGATGTGGCGTGTGGGTATGCCGCTCTGAGCACCGTAGCACCCGGCCATGCTGGGCTAACTGCAGAATACAAAATCAATCTTTTGTCTCCGGCCGACGGCGACACCTTAATCGCTGTGGGCCACGTGATTAAAGCTGGCAAAACCTTGATTGTTGCACAAGCAGAGGTATGGATTGAAAAGCAAGGCGCACGAAAACAATGCGCTGTGATGTTAATGACCCTATGTGTGGTTAAACACTTGGGCAATTTATAAGAGGCCATGATGCAATCATTACCTGGTATTGATTTTAATTTAGGTGAAGATATCGACGCATTGCGCGATACCGTGAGACACTTTTCCGAACAAGAGTTGGGCCATAGAGCACATGAAATTGATCGTGACGATCAATTTCCAATGGATATGTGGAAAAAAATGGGTGACCTAGGGGTGTTGGGTATTACCGTAGAAGAACAATACGGTGGGGCCAATATGGGTTACTTGGCGCATATGATTGCGTTAGAAGAAATTTCGCGCGTATCAGCCTCGGTTGGTTTGTCCTATGGTGCGCATTCAAATTTGTGTGTCAATCAAATTGCTCGCAATGGTGACGAGTCACAAAAACAAAAATACTTACCTAAATTGATTTCAGGTGAACATATCGGCGCCTTAGCCATGAGTGAACCCAACGCGGGTTCAGATGTGGTGAGTATGAAACTTCATGCTCAAAAAGACGGAGATCATTACGTTTTAAACGGCACCAAAATGTGGATCACAAATGGTTCAGATTGCGACGTGTTAGTGGTGTATGCCAAAACTGACCCACAGGCTGGCGCAAAAGGTATAACGGTGTTTATCGTTGAAAAAGGCATGCCAGGTTTTTCAGTGGCGCAAAAACTCGACAAGCTTGGCATGCGGGGTTCGCACACGGGCGAGTTGGTGTTCAAAGACGTGCGCGTGCCTGCAGAAAATGTGGTGGGTGAAATAGGGGGGGGTGTGAAGGTCTTGATGAGCGGCCTCGATTATGAGCGCGCCGTCTTGGCCGCCGGCCCCTTAGGCATCATGCAAGCGTGTATGGATGTCGTGATGCCCTATGTGCACGATCGAAAACAATTTGGACAATCTATTGGTGAGTTTCAATTAATACAAGGCAAAGTGGCCGATATGTACACCACCTTACAGGCTTGCAGAGCCTACTGCTATGCCGTCGGTCGTCAGCTTGATGCCTTAGGTAAACAACATGTACGTCATGTCAGAAAAGATGCTGCGGGTGTCATCTTGTACACCGCCGAAAAAGCAACATGGATGGCGGGTGAAGCAATTCAAATATTCGGTGGAAATGGTTACATAAATGAATACCCCGTTGGCCGCTATTGGCGCGACGCTAAGCTATATGAAATTGGTGCGGGTACATCCGAAATACGTCGCATGCTGATTGGCCGTGAATTATTTATGGAGACCCAAGCATGAATTCATTAGATCAAGACCCTGTAGTGATTGTGTCAGCTGCCCGCACCCCATTGGGTTCATTTCAAGGCGTATTTTCTGGTGTGCCTACAACAGCACTCGGAGCCGTTGCAATTAAAGCAGCTGTTGAGCGTGCGGGTTTAAAGCCTGAGCAAGTTGATGAAGTCATGATGGGTTGCGTATTGCCCGCTGCACTAGGACAAGCGCCAGCCCGTCAAGCCACCCTAGGGGCTGGTTTGCCGATATCAGTTGGTGCGACCACCGTTAATAAAGTATGCGGTTCAGGCATGCGGGCCGTGATGAATGTGCACGATGCCTTGGCTGCAGGGTCGGCAGAGATCATGGTCGCAGGGGGCATGGAAAACATGACCAATGCGCCGTACATGTTACCTAAAGCACGCTCGGGCTATCGAATAGGCCACAGCCAAATTTTTGATCACATGATGATGGATGGCCTCGAAGACGCTTACGATAAAGGCCGTGCAATGGGTACGTTTGGTGAAGAATGTGCTGAAAAATATCAATTTACACGTGAAGCGCAAGATGCTTTTGCCATTGAGTCAGTCAAACGCGCACAACAAGCCAGCACCGACGGCACTTTTGCAACGGAGATCGCGCCCGTCACGGTGACTACCCGGGCTGGAGAAGTGGTGGTTGATACCGATGAAGGCCCTGGAAAAATTAAAACTGAAAAAATTCCAACACTAAAACCTGCCTTCAAAAAAGACGGTACGATTACGGCCGCCTCATCGTCATCGATTAATGATGGTGCAGCAGCGCTTGTGCTGATGCGGGCTTCTAAAGCAAAAGCTTTAGGGCTCAACCCCATTGCAAAAATGTGTGGTCACACAACCTTTGCCCATGCGCCGAATTGGTTCACCACGGCGCCCGTGACGTGTATTGAACGGTTATTGAAAAAAAATAATTGGACGGTCGACAGTGTTGACTTATGGGAAATTAATGAAGCCTTTGCGGTTGTACCGATGGCTGCCATGCATGATTTAAACATTCCCCACAGTAAAGTTAACGTGCATGGCGGGGCTTGTGCGTTGGGCCACCCCATTGGTGCCTCGGGGGCGCGAATTGTCGTCACGTTGCTACATGCACTCAAAAAACATGGCCTTAAACGCGGCGTCGCAACCCTGTGCATTGGGGGTGGTGAAGCCACTGCGATCGGTGTTGAGTGTTTAGACGACTAACCGGAAACCGACATGCCTATTATTGAGTCTACTCTTAACCCGCGAAGCGAAGATTTTAAGGCGAACGCTGCCGCCATGTCTGCATGTGTGCAAGACTTAAAAGAGAAGCTTCAACACATTGCTTTAGGCGGTGACGAACAAGCCCGTAAAAAACATACTGATCGGGGCAAACTTTTGCCACGCGACCGTATTGCATTACTGCTTGATCCAGGTACCCCATTTTTAGAGTTTTCTCCGCTTGCGGCTTACCAAGTTTATAAAGATAAAAATGGTCAAGACGCAGCCCCTTCAGCGGGCATCATCACGGGTATTGGTTGTATCAATGGTCAAGAGTGTGTCATCGTATGTAATGATGCAACGGTTAAAGGCGGTACGTATTTTCCGTTAACTGTAAAAAAGCATTTACGCGCACAAGAAATTGCCGATCAAAACGAAATGCCTTGCGTTTATCTGGTTGACTCGGGCGGCGCCAACTTGCCGAACCAAGATGAGGTTTTTGCAGACCGCGATCACTTTGGCCGTATTTTTTTCAACCAAGCCAATATGTCAGCCAAAGGCATTTCACAAATTGCGATCGTGATGGGGTCTTGTACGGCAGGCGGTGCTTACGTGCCTGCTATGAGTGATGAAAGCATTATCGTTAAAGAGCAAGGCACAATCTTTCTAGCGGGCCCACCGTTGGTTAAAGCAGCCACCGGTGAAGTGGTCACTGCCGAAGAATTGGGTGGCGCTGATGTGCATACACGACTATCGGGTGTGGCTGATCACTTTGCGCAAAACGATGCGCATGCGTTATCGATTGCACGTCAAATTGTGGGTAACCTCAATAAGTCTAAACCAACGGCATTAAATCGACGCACAAGTATCTCACCACGATTTAACTCGCAAGAGCTGTATGGGGTGATTCCAACCGATACGCGTAAACCGTTTGATGTCAGAGAAATCATCGCACGTCTGGTCGATGACTCTCAGTTCGATGAGTTTAAAGCACGGTTTGGCACGACTTTGATCACGGGTTTTGCCCACCTCGATGGTTACCCAATCGGTATTATTGCGAACAATGGCATACTTTTTTCTGAAAGTGCTCTCAAAGGGGCACACTTCATTGAGTTATGTTGTCAGCGCAATATACCCTTGGTGTTTCTACAAAATATCACTGGCTTTATGGTCGGACGAAAATATGAAAACGAAGGTATTGCGCGCCATGGCGCAAAAATGGTGACGGCAGTGGCCACTGCACAAGTGCCTAAATTTACCGTCATCATTGGTGGCTCATTTGGGGCGGGTAATTACGGCATGTGTGGCAGGGCCTATAGTCCACGCATGTTATGGATGTGGCCTAATGCGCGTATTTCTGTCATGGGTGGTGAGCAAGCCGCGAGCGTACTCGCTACCGTGCGACGCGATGCCCTTGAGGCCAAAGGTGAGGTGTGGTCAGTCGAAGACGAGCAAGCATTTAAAGACCCAATTCGTGATCAATACGAAACGCAAGGACACCCTTATTTTGCCAGTGCACGCTTGTGGGACGATGGTGTGATCGATCCGTGTGATACCCGTCGCGTACTCAGTTTAGGTATCTCAGCGAGTTTGAATGCACCGATCAAACCGACGCGTTTTGGCTTATTTAGGATGTAACCCATGCTGACCAAAATATTGATTGCTAATCGCGGTGAAATTGCTTGCCGTATCGCTCGAACCTGTCAAACACTGGGTATCGCAACGGTGGCGGTGTATTCAGAGGTAGATGCGCAAGCGGCTCATGTGATGGCTTGCGATGAGGCCGTCTATTTGGGTGGCAACACCCCACAAGAAAGTTATCTGCAAGCTGAGCGCATCATTCAAGCTGCGCTAGATACGGGTGCGCAAGCGGTTCACCCAGGTTATGGTTTTTTGTCAGAGAATGCTGATTTTGCGCAAGCTTGTGTAAATGCGGGTTTGGTGTTTATTGGTGCGCCTGCTGCATCGATACGTGCCATGGGTTCTAAGTCAGCCGCCAAAGCATTAATGGAAGCGGCCCAAGTGCCTTTGGTGCCGGGTTACCATGGGGATAAGCAAGAGCCGGCTTTCTTGCGCGAACAAGCTGACCGTATGGGTTACCCCGTTTTACTGAAGGCATCTGCGGGTGGTGGCGGCAAAGGTATGCGTATCGTTACGCGAAGTCAAGACTTTGAAGCCGCCCTTGAGTCCTGCCAACGAGAGGCGAAACATAGTTTTGGTGATGACAAAGTATTGGTTGAACGCTATGTCACTCGGCCTCGTCATATCGAAGTACAGGTCTTTGCTGATCAGCACGGCCATTGTGTTTATTTGTTTGATCGTGACTGTTCAGTTCAGCGTCGACATCAAAAAGTTATGGAAGAGGCTCCCGCGCCACAAGTCAGTGACGCGCTTCGGCAAGCCATGGGGCAGGCGGCTGTAGACGCCGCCCGTGCTGTGAATTATCAAGGGGCTGGCACGATTGAGTTCATTGTTGAGGCGGATGAACAGGGGCATGCCAAGCATTTCTTTTTCATGGAAATGAATACGCGTCTTCAGGTTGAGCACCCTGTGACGGAAATGATTACGGGTCAAGATTTGGTAGCGTGGCAAATTTACGTGGCTTCAGGTGAGCCACTACCTTTAAAACAAGCTGATTTGCGCGTGCATGGTCATGCGGTTGAAGTGCGTGTTTATGCTGAAAACCCAGACAATCAGTTTTTACCGTCAACGGGGTATGTATCGACGTTGCGTATGCCAACGCCCATAGCAGATCGTTTGCGTATTGACACGGGGGTGAGGCAGGGTGACACCATTAGCCCTTATTACGACCCCATGATTGCCAAACTCATTACCTGGGGTGCAGACCGTGACAGCGCCCGTGCGCAAATGGCGCTTGCCTTGATGCAAACCCATATTGTGGGCGTAGCCACAAACGTGGCATTTTTGTACCGCTTAATTAACAGCGCTGCTTTTGCTCAACCACTTTTAAGCACAGGGCTAATCGAACAAAACCAAGACAGCTTGCTGGCTGTTTTGCCACAGACTGATATCGTTGATCTAGCCGCTTTGGTTGCTGACCAATTGAACCGCGAATCGAGTCAGCCGCAACATCGGGTGCGAGAATCCCAATCGCCATGGCAGCAAACGGATGGCTGGTTAGTAAACGGCACCCAAACCAGACGCCTGTCGTTTGATGTGGGCACTGACCAACCAGAACAGGTTGAGGTGCAATACAACCCGCCTGTTTTACATTATCAAGGCCACACTTATCCCTGGTCTTTTAAAAGGGATGCTGAAGCGATACGGATTCAGATTGCGGGCAAACAGCATTTGGTTTCGGTGTATTCTGATTCGACATCGCCCCCATCACGTCATCTGTTTCGTCTCGGCCAACATCGTCAATGCGCCTACCTTGATCCATTAGCTGTGACGCTTGACTCACAGCAGCATGCAGGCAAACTCACGGCCCCTATGCCAGGTAAAGTTTTGCGTGTTCAGGTAAAGTTAGGGCAACGCGTGGCCCAGCATGCACCCTTACTCGTGATAGAAGCCATGAAAATGGAACACACTATTACGGCACCGTTTGAGGGTATCGTAGAGGCCATACATTATGAACAAGGTGAACAAGTCGCCGAGGGCATTGAATTGCTGACTTTTGTAGCCATCACGGCAGATTAAGAAATGAGCCAAGATAGCTTACCCAAGCAGGTCAAAATCGTTGAGGTTGGTCCACGTGACGGCCTACAAAATGAAAAGAGCTTTGTCGCCAACGAGGTCAAAATTGAGCTGATCAATCGTTTGACGACGGCTGGGTTTGCCAACATTGAGGCCGCAGCCTTTGTATCCCCTAAATGGGTGCCACAAATGGCGGGTAGTCATGAGGTCATGGCAGGTATTGATAGACGTCCTGGAACGATTTACTCAGTTTTAGTGCCCAATATGCAAGGCTACGACAGGTCACGTGAGGCAGGTGTCGATGAAGTCGTCGTGTTTTCAGCGGCATCAGAGGCCTTTGCACAAAAAAATATTAACTGTAGCATTGACGAGTCTATCGCTCGTTTTGAGCCCATTGCCAAAGCGGCTAAAGCTGATGGTATACGTTTACGGGGTAGTATTTCTTGTGCTTTGGGTTGCCCCTACCAAGGTGAAGTCACCCCTTCTGAGGTCGTATCAGTTGCCCAAAAAATGCGAGATTTAGGGTGCGATGAAATTGATATTGCTGACACCATTGGGGTGGCTACGCCGGGTCGCGTCAAAGCCGTGTTTGAAGCCTTGCAAGTTGTTTTACCGGTCGAACGGTTTGCCGGCCACTTTCATGATACCTATGGTCAGTCGCTGGCTAATATTTATGCAGCGTTGCAGATGGGTGTGAGTATTTTTCATTCTTCCATTGCTGGTTTGGGCGGCTGCCCTTACGCAAAAGGGGCAACAGGGAATGTGGCAACAGAGGACGTGATTTATTTGTTACGGGGTTTGGGTATCGAGACAGGCGTGAACTTTGAAGAGGTGGCGCGAATCGGTGCCTTTATTACTCATGCTATTGACCGCCCCAATCACTCTAGAGCGGGCAAAGCTTTTTTGGCCTCGGAAGGTAAGGCATAACTCAGGCATAGGTTCGGGCGTCTTCAATGAGTCGACCATCATTGGCTAATGAATCGATTTGCACAAAGGTCACCTCAGCTCTCAGCTTGGTTATTTCACGGGTAGATAGTGCAATAGCTTGGCTTAGCGCGTTCAAATCAACTTGTGCTGCTGGGTCAAGCTCGCAATGAATGGTCATATACTCATCGGCAATATTGCCTGACACCACCACACGTGCTTTTTTAACTTCAGAATGTTTACGGACAATTTCTGAAATTTGGCCTGGATGCACAAACATACCTTTAATTTTAGTGGTTTGATCGGCACGTCCTAACCAGCCCTTGATGCGGGTATTGGTGCGACCACACGGGGCAGGTTCAGATAACGATCTGACATCAAGAGCAGATAAATCACCGGTACCAAAGCGTACTAAGGGGTAGTCTTGGTCAAATACAGTCACCACCACTTCACCTACTTCGCCAGCTGCAACGGGTTTGTCGCCATTGGGCTCAACGATTTCAAGAACAATGTCTTCATCAATAATCATACCGCCTGAAGTCATCACGAGGGCGGGTGATTCATAGGCAATTAAACCTAAGTCGGCTGTGGCGTAAGCCGACAAAACCATTAAGCCACGGGCCTCAAACCATTGGCGTAATGACGGCGTTAAGGCTTCACCTGAAACCATCGCTTTGGTCAAACACGACACGTCAAGGCCAAGCTCATCCGCTTTTTCGAGTATGAGTTTTAAGAAAGAAGGCGTGCCCGTATAAGCATTGGGTTTCAGGTGAGCTAAGGTTTGGGCCTGCAATTCAGTTTGACCCACACCAGCCGGGAAGACACAGCAACCTAAGGCATGCGCAGCCCCTTCCATCATCCATGCACCGGGCGTAAAATGATAAGAAAAGGTGTTGTGTACTAAATCACCTGACTTAAAGCCCGCAGCTCGCAATGAGCGTGCTAAGCGAAAGCTGTCCAAACCTTGGCCTTGGGGCTCATAAATAGGACCAGGCGATTGAAAAATACGACGTAATTTTTCAATTGGTACAGCATTCATGCCGCCAAAAGGGGGGAGTTTCTTTTGTTGTTTAGACAAATCTGACTTGCGGGTAACGGGTAAGGTTGCCAGTTGTTCTCGTGTGTTGATGTGGTGTGGATCAATGTCATGCAACAACTCGCCAAAATAAGGCGTATGGGTTTTTGCATAAGCAATTTGTTGTGGCAAACGCGCCATCAGTTCAAGCTCACGTTCGCCTTGATGTCGACACTCCCGTGGGTCGAAGGTAGTCATGTTGCACTCACGATAACCAACGCTTCCGACGTCGATATGATTTAACATCTTTGAATGATTTACGTTGTGCATCATCATTCGTTGAAATGCCTAAATAAAATTCTTTGACGTCTTCGTTATCACGAAGATCTTGGGCGGCACCGTCCATGACAATACGGCCGTTTTCTAAAATGTAACCATAGTCGCAGTAGCGTAAAGCCACCATGGTGTTTTGTTCAGCTAGCAAAAAACTCACTTGCTCACGCTGATTCAAGTCTTTCACAATTTCGAAAACTTCTTCAACGATTTGGGGGGCCAAGCCCATCGAGGGTTCATCTAGCAAAATCATTTCAGGGCGAGCCATCATGGCGCGACCGATCGCACACATTTGTTGTTCGCCACCTGATGTGTAGGCTGCTTGTGATTTGCGTCGCATTTTTAAACGTGGAAAGAAGTCATATATTTTTTCTAAATCTTGATTGATTTCGGTGCGACTTGCACGGCGTGTGTAAGCACCGGTTAATAGATTGTCTTCAATTGATAAATGGGCAAAGCAGTGTCTACCTTCCATCACCTGTATGACTCCGCGTGTGACCAAGGCATTGGGTGATAGTTTGTCGATACGGTCGCCTTTGTACAAAATATTACCTTTGGTGACATCACCCCGCTCGGCAGCCAATAAGTTAGAAATTGCCTTCAAGGTGGTTGATTTGCCCGCGCCATTGGCACCGAGCAACGCAACCACTTTACCTTTTGGCACTTCAAGTGAAACCCCTTTGAGCACGAGAATGACGTGATCGTAGATGACTTCAATATTGTTGACTGCTAATAAGGGCGATGTCATATGCAAAG